>ENA-ORLM01001599-ORLM01001599.1-human-gut-metagenome-genome-assembly--contig:-NODE-1599-length-13881-cov-2.814474_pt1 | contig 13881 bp, 8 predicted proteins | sample MGYA00243063_ERZ508815 | MGnify/ENA primary metagenome ERZ508815 (study PRJEB26277, sample SAMN04329768) | human gut metagenome | biome: human-associated habitat | host: Homo sapiens | place: USA...
AAAGGATAAGGATTCTCTTGGCATTAATCGAAGTGAACCGGCGACCTGTCTGCCGGCGGGAGTAGCAGTAGCGGCATCCTGGAACCCGGATGTAGCAGAGCAGGTAGGAACAATCATTGGATCAGAGGCGGCTGCGTACGGAGTGGATCTGGTGCTGGGACCGGCGGTTAATTTGGAACGGAATCCCCTCTGCGGAAGAAATGTGGAATATCTTTCCGAGGATCCGCTTCTTGCAGGAAGACTGGGAGGTGCCTATATCCGCGGCGTGCAGTCACAGCAGGTCGGCGCATGTATCAAGCACTTTGCTGCAAATAATCAGGAGACCGAACGGGAATATCTGAATGTAATCTGTGAGGAAGATGTCCTGCGGGATCTGTATTTAAAAGCATTTGAAATTGCAATCCGTGAGGGAAAACCGGCAGCGGTCATGACGAGCCTTTCGAAGATCAATGGAACATACTGTGCAGAAAACCGCTGGCTGTTCGATATTCTTCGAAAAGAATGGGGCTTTGACGGACTGGTCATGACGGACTGGTTCGGACTGGACGATCGGGTGAAATCGGCAGAGGCAGGACTGGATCTTGAAATGCCGGGAACGGATGGAAAAAGCACTGCTTATATGGTGGAGCAGTGGAAACAGGGCAGACTGGACGAACACGTGATCCGTGAGCGGGCAGAATGCATCATACGAAATGCGAGAAAGTGGAAGATTCCGAAAACGAAAAATACAGAGGAAGAACGAGAGCTGCTTTTAAAAGAAAATCATGAAAAAGTCTGCGCAGCAGCAGAAGAAGCCATTGTTCTGCTGAAAAATAAAGAGGATATTCTGCCGCTGCAGCAGGGCAGAAAGCTGGCGGTTATTGGAGAATATGCGAGAGAACCTCTGTTTCAGGCGGAGGGCTCCGGAAAAGTAGAAGGAGCAGGAAAAGAAGACGCCTGGGAATGTGCAGAAAAATGGAACGGAGCAGATAATACACCGTTTGCGATGGGATATCGCAGGAACAATGCGGGAAGTGAAGCGGAGCAGCAAAAACTCCGGGATGAGGCGGTGAAAACAGCAGCGGATGCAGATGCGGTTCTGTTTTTCCTTGCTATGGATTTTGGTTTTGAAGGAGAAGGAAATGACCGTGTGCAGTATGAACTGCCGGAATACCAGGTGGCTCTTTTAAAAGAAATTGCTGCAGTTAATTCGAATGTAATTGCGGTTGTGATGAACGGCGGAGCCGTTGCCATGCCGTGGGCTGACGAAGTAAAGGCGATTCTGGAATGCTTCTACGGCGGTCAGGGGATTGGAAGAGCGATTGTGAAAGTGATAAGCGGAGAGGTGAATCCGTCCGGACATATGCCTGTGTCAGTTCCGGCGTTCCGGGAACAGATTATCTCGGATGAAAATTTTGCAGAGCAGACGGAGCAGGTGACGTACCGCGAGGGTATGTTTATGGGCTACCGAGGATACGAGACGAAAAAAATTCCGGTGCAGTTTCCGTTTGGATTCGGACTTTCGTATACAACATTTGAAATTACGGAGTACAGCGTGGAGCAGGAGAAAATCACAGATTGTGAGAAAACAGTTCTGCGTGGAAAAATTAAAAATACGGGCAACAGAAAAGGGGCTCAGGTCGTTCAGCTCTATGTGAAAAATCCAAGAGCATGGAAAGCAAGGCCAGCCAGGGAACTTCGCGATTTTCAGAAAATCATACTGGAGGCGGGAGAAGAAAAAGAGTTTGTATTTTCCATTTCACGTGAACTGTTTGAACTCTACGATGAACGCGTTGATGAGCGGACGGTACCGCAGGGAATGTATGGACTTGAGCTTGGATTTTCAGTACAGGATATCCGTGCATCACAGAAGATCGAAGTAACACCGGTTTTTCCAGTACCAAAACAGATCCAGGGATGGGATAAAACGGAGCGTCTGCTGGAAACGAAGGCTGGGGAACAGATTTTTGAAGAGCTGTATCGTAAAATTACAGAAAAAGCAGGAGGAATCTTCGCGCAGCGTCTGAAAGAAGAGAAAAATGTAAGAGAAATGCTTCTTTCTCAGCCCATTCGTATCGTTCACCTGATGATCTGGAATGAGATGACAGATTCAGAATTAATTGCTATATTGGAAAAGGTAAATCAAGAACTGTATCATGACTACCGGGAAAAGATGCGGAGTTTGGAGAAAAAATGAAAACAATAGAAGAAATGAAATCCTTTCCGGCGGCAAGAAAAAATTACAGACCGGAAAAGGTAGAAAAACTGTCGGAAGAACAGATGAAATGGTTCCGGGATGCGAAGTTTGGCATGTTTATTCACTGGGGAGTATATTCGATGCTCGGAAAAGGGGAATGGGTGCTGATGAATGAGCATCTGGATGTGCGGAAGTATGAGACACTGAAGGATGACTTTCTTGCAGAAAATTTTGATGCGGAACAGTGGGCCAAAAATGCAAAGGCAGCGGGGATGAAGTACATGGTGCTGACAACACGCCACCACGATGGCTTTTGCCTGTTCGATTCGAAATGCAGTGATTTTACCGCAATGAAAGGAGCTGCACATCGGGATTTTGTTAAAGAATATGTGGAGGCGTGCCGGAAAGAAGGAATGAAAGTTGGCTTTTATTATTCTCCTCTCGACTGGCGCTTTCCAGGATATTTCATGCCGGATCTTTACTGGGAGAGTGCAGAGGCACTGAAAAAACAGTTCCATGATCAGCTGATGGAGCTGATGAGTAATTATGGAAAGATTGATCTGCTCTGGTTCGACGGTGAGTGGCTTGCACTTGGAGGAATGGATTGGAATGGAGAAAGAGGCTGGTACAGGAAAGATGACTGGCAGACCAGTGAATATATGAGGGTCAATTATTTCTGGGAGTCAGAGAACCTGATAAATGAAATTCGACAGCTGCAGCCGGATATTATGATCAATAACCGCGGCGGCTGGGAAGGCGATTTCCATGTGCGGGAACGCAGAATCGACGGGATGCGGACGGACAAGCCGTGGGACAGCAACGACTGTATTGCGGATTCCTGGGGCTATATCCCGGGCAGACCAGTGCTGCCGCTGCGCCAGCTGATTCAGAATCTGGTTTCAATCGCCGTGCGGGACGGCAATTATCTGCTGAATATCGGCCCGGACGGAACGGGAAAAATGGATGAGGAGCAGGTAGAACGCCTGCGCCAGGCCGGAGAATGGCTTTCGAAATACGGCGAAACGCTGTACGGCCTGCGCGGCGGCCCTGTGATTGCGGACCGCTGGGGCGGAACGATGTACCGCGACAATATTGTTTATGTGCATATTCTGGAATGGGAAAAAGATCAGATCACGTTTGAAATTCCGGGGAATACAATGGAAAAATGGGAAGTGATTTCCGGCGGAAAAGCAGAACTGACGGAAGAAAACGGAACCTTTTCGATCTCCGTCCCGATTCCGGAGCGCGACAGCATTGATACCATTCTGAAACTTACCTTTGCAGAACCGATTGTATGGGAGGGCTGCAAAGGACGGGAAAATGATGTGTATGGACTTGCGGACGGTCTGAAAGAAGAATAGAGGATACAAAAAAACGGATCGAGTATCTGACTTTAAAATCAGATGTTCGATCCGTTTTTTGCGTGTAAATCGTATCAATCGCTTACTGTTCATTTTCATCATTCGGCAGCCGCACGATCCGTACCTTGTCGACTCTCCGGTCTGCCATTTTCAGTACGGTTACGTCGAGGCCATCCGAGACGAAATGATCGCCTTCCTTTGGCACGCGCTCGAGGATCCCCATGATCCATCCGCTGACCGTAAAGACGTCAAATTCTTTGTCAATATCGAGCTCTTCATACACCTTGTCGATGCTTGCCGTTCCGGTCACGAGGTATTCGTTTTCGGAAACTTTCTGGATTTCCTGTACAACCGCAGCATGCTCATCCCAGATTTCGCCGACGAGCTCTTCGAGGATATCTTCCATGGTGATGATACCGTCGGTGCCGCCGAATTCATCAATGATAATGGCAATATGCGATTTCTTCGCCTGCATTTTTTTCAGCAGCGGGCCGACCTTCGTATTCTCGGTTACAAAGAGCGCCGGGCGGATGATGCTGCTTAGCGGTTTGTTGGTGTGGTAAATGTGGTTGTGGAAATCCTTCTGATACACAATTCCCACAATGTGGTCGATATCATCATCATACACCGGCAGCCGGGAAAATCCGGTGTCGGAGAAAGTCTTAGCGATCTCGGATTTCGTCGCATCGAGCGGAATGCCGATGACGTTGACACGCGGAGTAAAAATCTCTGCGGCCTCCATCTCCATGAAGCCGATTGCATTCTGAATCAGATCGCCTTCCTGGTCGTTGATGTCGCCCTCCTGGGTCGCCTCCTCGACGATGGTCATCAGTTCCTCATCGGTGATGCCGTGGTTTTCCGAGGATTTGAAGATGCGGGAGAGCAGCTTCTTCCACTGGGAAAAGAGAAACGTCACCGGGGTCAGCATGATCATCAGAATGTGGAGAAACGGTGCGGAAAATTTGGCGATCGTCTCCGGGGATTCTTTTGCAATGCTTTTCGGGGAAACTTCGCCGAAGATCAGGACCACGATAGTGGTTACGATCGTGGAAACCGTCGCACCGGAGTCGCCGCCGAGAAGCTTGATAAAAAGCACCGTGGCAAGGGAGCTGAGTCCGATGTTGACGATGTTGTTGCCGACGAGAATCGTGGAGAGCAGCTTGTCAAAGTTCTCCAGCAACTTTAACACCAGTTCTGCCCGCTTGTCGCCTTTTTCTGCCATATTTTTCATGCGGATGCGGTTCAGCGAGGTGAAAGAAGTTTCCGTCGCCGAAAAGTAGGCTGAGAGCATGACGCAGATAAGAATGATGATGAGTGACACAATGTCGCTGTTCATTTGTTTTTCCTTTCTTAGGAAACCGGGACACGATGCAAAAAATGTACAAAAAGACATAACCTATCTTGAATCTGGCGGAATCAAAGATAGATTATGTCTCCGTTTATCAAATGATGAAAATAAAGCATCGTCGAGGCATACTGCCTGAGTCGTCCATGTTTCTGTAATCCTTTCGTTGATCAGTAATCCCCTTTATTGTACGGTATGTGGGAATAATTGTCAATAAGGCATGCGAAAATCACAGGAAATACGAAACCGCATTGTTGTAGCTGATATTTTCCACCATCTCTTTCAGAAACTCCAGGTTCGCCGGGTACTCCCCGTTTTCCACCCAGTTTCCGATTTGATTGCAGAGAATCCGGCGGAAATATTCGTGGCGCGGGAAAGAGAGGAAGCTGCGGGAGTCGGTCAGCATGCCGATGAAGGTGGAGAGCATGCCGATGCTGGAAAGCGTCGCAAGCTGGGATTCCATGCCGTATTTGTGATCGTTGAACCACCATGCGGTACCGAACTGCACTTTTGAGCGGATGCCAGGCGCAGCAAAGTTTCCGGCCATGCTTGCAAGCATCGGGTTGTCGCCCGGGTTCAGGGAGTAGAGCACGGTTTTCGGCAGTGCGTCGTCCTCGTCCATATCGTTTAAGAAAGTGCCGAGCATAGGGGCAAAGGCGAAATCGTTCATGCTGTCAAAGCCGGTATCGGCACCGAGCGCACGGAACATCCGCTTCGAGTTGTTGCGGAGTGCTTTGATATGAAGCTGCATGGCGATATTGTGCTTATGATACAGCCGTCCGAGGTTCGTCAGAAGGAAGCCCTTGTACATGCCGAGCTCTTTTTCGGTGAGAACACCGCCGTTCATGCGCTTCTCAAATACATCATTCGCCTCAGCAGCCGTGCATGGCACATAGAAGCAGCCCTCAAGGCTGTGGTCGCTGACAACGCAGCCGGCGGAGAGGAAGAAGTCGAGGCGGCAGGAGAGGGCATGCACCATATCCTCCGCGGATGCAATCGTCCTGCCGGCGGCAGCGGCAAGCTTTTCTACATATTCCGGGAAATCCGGCTTCTCGAGATGAACGGCGCGGTCCGGGCGGAAGGACGGCAGAACGCGGCAGGCAAAGTCTTCCTTCTGTAATGCCAGATGGCAGTGCAGATCATCTGCAGGATCGTCGGTGGTGCACAGATGCGACACATGCTGGTCCAGAATCAGATTGCGCACGGTAAACTCCTTCGTCTGCAGTTTTGCATTCGCCTCATCCCAGATCTCCTTCGCTGTTGCGCGGGAGAGCGGTGTCGTGATGCCGAAGTACCGCTGCAGCTCCAGATGTGTCCAGTGGTATAAAGGATTGCCGATCGCGTTCTCAATCGTTTCGGCAAACGCCAGATATTTGTCGTAATCATCGGCGTTTCCGGTGATCAGATCCTCCGAAAAGCCCATCGCACGCATGGCACGCCATTTATAATGATCCCCGCCGAGCCAGACGCGTGTCAGATTCTCCATCTGGCGGTCTTCGAGAATCTCCTGTGGATTCAGATGGTTGTGATAGTCAAAAATGGGCATTTTTTCAGCCGCCTCGTGGTACAGTGTTTTCGCCGTATCGGTCTGCAGCAGAAAGTCAGCGTCCATAAAAGGTTTCATATGGAAATACCTCCCCTTTAGAATTGAGCGGTCAGAGCAGCAAGCGTATCTGCCACAGCGCCAGGTCCATGAAGCATCGAGACAAAAGCATCCAGTACACGGTCAGAAAGTCCGGCAGAAATCAGATCCACACCGAAAATCGAAGCATCGGAGAGCAGCGGAGCCAGCGTTTTGGAAAGGGTCTCGCGGTCAGCCGGTGCGCCGAGTTTCAGATCCTGCGCATACGGGCGGACCGTGGCAAGCAGCGGATCCGGGCTCAGATCAAATGCATCGCCGTTGTCATCCACGCCCATCAGATACCGCAGCCATCCCGCAAATACAGCCGGAATTGCCTGAAGATCCGAGAGTGACAGCTCCGGAGAAGCAAGATACGATTTGATCGTCTCACCGAACCGGATCGACAGCTTCTGTGACGTGTCGGTCGCAATTCGCTGCGGCGTATCCGGCATAAACGGATTCGGGATGCGGATGTTCAGCACTTCATCGATAAACTGCTTCGGAGAGAGAATGCCGGGATCGGTGACAACCGGAAGTCCTTCCACATATCCGATGCGCTCCACGAGCTTTTTCAGTACCGGATTTTTCATCTCCTCACTGATCAGTTCATAGTCCAGCAGGCAGCCGAACACAGCGAGTGCGGTGTGCAGCGGGTTCAGGCAGGTGCAGACCTTCATGCGCTCTGTTTTGTTGACAGTTTCCCGGTCGGTAAAGATCCATCCGCTCTTTTCCATCGGCGGCCGTCCGTTCGGGAAATGGTCTTCGACCACGAGGTACTGGCATTCCTCTGCATTGACAAACGGAGCAACGTAAGTATGGCGGGAGGTGATAATCGGCTGTGCATCGGCGAGGCCGTCCTCCTCGAGCATCTTTTCGATGGAAGCATCCGGCCGCGGGGTGATCTTGTCGATCATGGTCCACGGGAAGCTGACTTTTTCCGGGTTCTGCAGATAGGAGAGGAAGCCTGGCTGTACCAGCTTGTTTTCTTCCCATGCAGAAGCGTAGGCTGTCAGGGCAAGGGAAAGTTTTTCGCCATTGTGGGAGCAGTTGTCGGTGCTGACCATCGCAACCGGTTTTTCGCCTGCAAGAAATCTTTCATATAAAAGAGAAGCAACTTTTCCCATATAGCTGGTAACGGAAGAAGGTTCGGCAGCAAAATCGGCAGCAACAGACGGCAGCAGTTCGCCCGCACCGTTTTTCAGGGAATATCCCTTTTCGGTGATCGTAAACGTCGCCATCTGCAGGGAATCCTTGGTAAAGATTTCTTTTAACCGGGCAAAATCCGGAGAATCCGCCGTATCGGCAGCCAGCGATTCTGCGATGCTTCCAACAACGGTTTTCTCGACAGAACCATCGGTTTTTAAGGTCACCAGAATGCTTAAATTATCGTGCGGCTGGTACATATCACGGATGATTTCTGTATCGAAGCCCTCCGCAACGATGACACCGCGGTCAAAGGTACCGTTGTTCAGCAGTTCCTGTGCTGTATTTGCCTGGAAGGCACGGAAAATATTTCCGGCTCCGAAATGCACCCAGCACGGAGATTCTTTCGTGCGGGTGATCATTGCTTCGCGGTCATATGATGGAAGCGCATAGCCTGCGGCTTCCCACGCTTTTTGATCTGCCAGTCCGGCAGCTGTTAAGTTAAGAGACATCAGTAAAAAACTCCTTTAAATTCCACGTTTGTGACTCTTGTCAATAGCTTCCCAGAGTCCGTTTAAATAAGTCGCGCCGAGTGCGCGGTCATACAGTCCATAGCCCGGCATTGCCTTCTCGCCCCAGATCATACGTCCGTGGTCCGGGCGGATCGGGCCGTCAAAGCCGATGTCGTACAGCGCTTTCATGATCTCATACATATCGAAGCTGCCGTCAGAGGAAAGGTGTGCGGCCTCCTCGAAATCCTGCTGGCTGTGGAATTTCAGATTGCGGACGTGAGCGAAGTGGATGCGGCCCTTTAAGGAACGGATCATATCCGGCAGATCGTTCTCCAGGTTCGTTCCGTAGGAGCCCGAGCAGAAGGTCACGCCGTTGTGCGGGTCATCGACCATCTTCATCATGCGCAGAATGTTTTCTTTATTAATGATGATTCTCGGAAGACCGAAGACACTCCATGCCGGGTCGTCCGGGTGAATGGCCATTTTGATGTCGTACTCGTTGCAGACCGGCATGATGCGTTCGAGGAAGTATTTGAGGTTGGCAAACAGTTTCTCATCATCCACATCGCGGTAAGCGTCAAAGAGCTCTTTCACTTTTGCCATGCGCTCCGGCTCCCAGCCAGGAAGAATTGCGCCGTTTGCATCACCTGCGATAGATTCAAACATTTTTTCCGGAACAAGTGCGTCTACGGCGGACTGTTTGTAGGCAAGTACGGTCGAGCCGTCCGGACGGACGCGTGCGAGTTCTGTTCTGGTCCAGTCGAAGACCGGCATGAAGTTATAGCAGACAAGGTGAATATCTTCCTTGCCGAGGTGCTTTAACGTTTCAATATAATTATCGATGTACTGCTCACGGTCCGGGCTGCCGATTTTGATGGCGTCGTGGATGTTGACGCTCTCGATGCCGGAGATGTGAAGTCCAGAGGCCTCAACCTCTTCTTTTAACGCGTGAATCGCTTCGCGTGTCCACACCTCGCCCGGGGTAGTGTCGTACAGGGTTGTGATGACTCCGGTTACACCCGGAATCTGGCGGATCTGCTCTAAGGTAACGGTATCAAATTTGGAACCATACCAGCGAAATGTCATTTCCATAAGAAAAACTCTCCTTTATTTTGTAATGTACTCTCGGAATCTTTCTGCACTTGCCTTTGCGGCTGATTTTCCGCCAGCTGCACCCGAATTTCATCAACGTACGCACCGCGTACGCCTCAGAAATTTGGGCACAACTGACAAAAAATCATCTCACAAAAACAAGCACAGAAAGATTCCGAGAGTACATTGTATTTTGCAAGTGGTGTTCTTTGCTTTTTATTGTATCGTTTCCAAAGAAAAAAGCCATGGCAAGAATTGTTGAGCACATTGCAAAAGTTGCGGAGGTTGGTAGGAAAAAGCAAAATCAGCCTACAAGTGTGATAAGTAATATCTTTCTGGTATGACTAACCAATAGGAAAAACCTATAAGCGATTCATCGAAATAACAATTACCAAAAGGCGTTTTAGGGGTTGCACATAGAAAAAATATGCATTATAATATGCCATGTAATCGAGAAACACATTAAACATATCGACTTAATAGGAAAGGAGAACAGCAAATGAAAAAAACAGACAACAGACGAATGCAGGAGAACAGAATGATGGAGATGTGTTGTTGCTGTTGCTGCAGCTCCAATCAGAATAAAGAAAAATAAGAAACATTCGCAGGCAGAAAAAAGCATAGCAGAAATTGCATGTGCGGGCAGGCCGGAACGAATGCCTGCTATTTTTTTAACCTTTTTTAAAAGAAATGCGAATGAACAACATAAGAATAGATAATAAATAGACATAGAAAATGGAGGACAAAAACATGAGCGGATGCGGATGCAGCTTCACCCCGGTTGAAAATAAAGAAACCGAAGAAATCAAATACACCGATGCACTGGCAGAACAGTTTGCAGCAGAAGTCGGAGTAGACCCAAGACCAAATGAAACCCTTGTAGAGATCGATGAGCGCGGCGCTTTCATCCGTCAGCCAAATGCATTTATCCAGCCATTCGGCGATAAAGAAGGCGACCTGAAAGCAGAAGCAAACCGCTTCGGGATCTACTGGGCAACCGGATGCAACTGGTCCAACCGTCCGATCATCGTGCGGGAGCTTTTAGGACTGCAGGATGTGATCTCGGAGACGAGAGTTTCTCCATCCGGCGAGACAAACCGTTACGGACATGCATTCGGACAGTATCCGGATTTCAAGGATCCGGCGACAGGCGCTTACTTCTTAAGTGAGTTCTATAAAAGAGCAAACCCGGACTTCAAAGGAAGAGCAACGACACCGACCCTGGTGGATGTCAAAGAGAAAAAGGCTGTGAACAACGATTATCACCGCCTGACGAACTACCTCGAAGTGCAGTTCCGTCCATTCCAGCCAAAAGATGCGCCGGACCTGTACCCGAAAAAATTCCGGAAAGAGATCGATGAGTTTAACGACTGGCTCTTCCCGCATGTCAACAACGGCCATTACCGCATGGCATTCTGCCAGTCACCGGAAGCATACGATGAGGCATACGAAGATTTCTATGAATCCCTCGATAAGCTGGACAAACGGCTGGAGACGAACCGTTTCCTGTTCGGCGACTACATCACCGACAGCGATGTCCGTGCTTACGTCACTCTGATCCGTTGGGATGTCAGCTACTTCCACAACGTAGGACCGGTGAAGAAACCGATTCGTGATTACAAAAATATCTGGGGCTACTTAAAAGAGCTGTATGCGATCCCGGCCTTCCGTCACGGAAGCGATCCGCAGGTGCTGGCACTTTCGAGACCTGGAAAGAAATTAGGCGAGGTTCTCTTCCGCGGATACAACGAACGAATCCTTGCAAAAGTAGATTTCGAGAAGCTGATGGCAGACGATGGATCGAGAAGAACACTCAGCAAAACACCGGACGAAGTATTCATTCGCCATCCGGAGGGAGAGACCTACGAGGATTACGCAGGAGAAATCTCAAAAACCATCTGGAACAGCCCGAAATGGGAAGACAGAAACCCGAAGAACGGCGTACTTTCCGTGGATGCATCGATTAATCCGCTGAAAGGACTTTTATAAGAAAAACAGAAGAATCCGGGGCACCTTGGTGGAACACTCTCAGGCAGCCGGGGCGCGGCCGGAACAGAAAAAAACGAGGAAATGAGGAGGATTTTATTATGAAAAAGACAAAGAAATTCTGGGCAGTATTGGCAGCGGCGGGCCTTTTGGCAGCAAGCTTTGCAGGATGCGGAAGCAATGCATCAGCAAGTGCAGGAAGCAGCAGCGGTTCCGCAGCATCATCTTCCGCAGAAGGCAGCTCCGCATCGGATTCTGGTGAGAAAAAAGTGATCAAAGCTGTAACAAGCGGCACACTGGCACCGTACTTTTACGTAAATGATGACAACGAGCTGACCGGTGTCGATATCGATATCGTAAAAGAAGTGTTCAACCGCCTTCCGCAGTATGAACTGAAAATTGAGCAGGCAGATGCACTGCAGGGTGTGCTGAGCGGTCAGTACGACATCGCAGTCAACAACTATGGATATACCGATGAGAGAGCAGAATCCTACTACTTCTCTTTACCATATAAAACCAGCTTCAACGAATACATTCAGAGAACCGGCGATGAGCCGCTGACTTCTCTTACCGATCTGGCAGACCGCGGATACAAAATTGAGCTGAGTGCAGGAAGCCTTACCGCAAATGCACTGGAAAAATGGAATACAGACAACCCGGATCACCAGATCAATATCGTATACTCCAATGCAAACTTCCAGGTCCGCTACCAGCACATCGTAGATGGAACCGCTGATGTGGCAATCGACGACGGACCGATCATCGACAACCTGCTTCCGCAGTTCGGACTGGAAGGTCAGCTGGAAGCAAACGAGATCGACGAGGAGACCGAAGATTTCCTGTTCCCGCAGAACAACACTTATTTCCTGTTTGGAAAGAACGAAGAGGGCGCAGCACTCCGCGAGGATGTTGACAAAGCCTTAAAAGAGATGAAAGAAGACGGAACTCTTTCCAAGATCACAACCGAGTATCTCGGCGTGGACACCAGCCCGGACGAGAAATACTTTGATGAGACACCAAACTAGAATATCGTTTTCGAAATAAAAACAGAAGAGATTACAAAACAGACGGGAAGCGGATCGAGAACATCCGTTTCCCGATTCTAAAAGGAGCGAAAAACATGGCAGAAATTTACCGGGTAGAAAAGGGAAGCGAAGAGTGGAAATACAAAGCATATGATTACGTCAGAACCGATGCGTTCTGCTTGGGACAGAACATTCCGATTGAACTGGAATTCGGACAGGACGAGAGCAAAGATGATCTGCAGGCGATTCTGCTGACAGAAGATCACAAGCCGGTAGCCGGCTGCCGCATCGCATTCCCGGCGGAAAAGACAGGAAAAATCGAGCGTGTCTGTGTTGTCAGAGAAAAACAGAAAAGCGGATACGGCCGCGTGCTGATCGAAGCCGCTGAGAAATGGCTGAAAGAATACGATGTCGATCACATCGTCATCACGAGCCAGGACCGCGCCGCAGGCTTTTATGAGAAATTAGGCTACAAACTGAATCCGGATGCTGACCTGTCGGTATACGACCACCATGCACCGAAGAAAGACGAAGAGCCGAAAAAGCCGAAGAAAAATCTTGGCTTTACCTGTGTACTGGTAGAAAAATACGTGTAAGAGAGGACAAAAATCATGGGAAAATTATTTGACGTTTCACTGGTATTTTCATCCATACCAGAATTGCTGACAAAGCTGCCGATTACGCTGGAACTGGCCGTGGTTTCTATGCTGATCGGACTGGGACTGGGACTTGTGATGGCGATCATCAAAATGAAAAAAATCAGAGTGCTGACGCAGATTACGAATCTTCTGATTTCACTGCTCCGCGGCACGCCGGTCATCGTACAGCTGTACGTTGCGTTCTTTGGTATTCCCATGATGTTCAAGGCAATCAACCAGCAGTTCGGAACGAATCTGGCGGTTGCCAATATTTCCGGTTTCGTCTATGCGATGATCGCTCTGGGACTGAACCAGTCGGGCTTTATGGCTGAGATTATCCGTTCGGCCCTGCAGTCCGTTGACCCGGGCCAGATCGAAGCAGCACATGCACTCGGCATGACGTATCCGCAGACACTGCGCCGCATCATTCTGCCGGAGGCCTTTGAGGTTGCGCTTCCGACCCTTGGAAACTCTTTTATCAGTATCATCAAAGGAACGTCTCTTGCCTTTACCTGCGCCGTTGTCGAGATTACCGCACAGGGCCAGATTATTGGAGGAAGAACGTATCGCTACTTTGAAGTTTACGTTTCACTGGCCATCATTTACTGGCTGGTAACGCTGGTGATCGAGCAGTTTATCCGCGTATTTGAAAAAAAAATCCGGATTCCGGACCAGCGTTTCGCGGCTGGTCCACGCTTCGGCGACCGTGCCGCCCCAGTTGGAGGAGACGATCCCGACCGGCACATTCAGCTCCCGGTGCAGCTTGCGCGCGAAGAAATATCCGACCGCAGACCATCCGGCGACGCATTCCGGCCCCGCCACCTGCCAGTCGGCGGCGACATCGGCCATCGGAACAGGCTGCGCCCGCTGCGGCACGGTCAGCATGCGCAGCTGGGGCAGCTTTCCGGCTTCCGCCCGCACCGCTTCGCACTTCGACGGCAGCTCTTCGATTTTCAATTCCATGTTGGATTGTCCGCTCGCG
>ENA-ORLM01001619-ORLM01001619.1-human-gut-metagenome-genome-assembly--contig:-NODE-1619-length-13695-cov-2.472977_pt1 | contig 13695 bp, 13 predicted proteins | sample MGYA00243063_ERZ508815 | MGnify/ENA primary metagenome ERZ508815 (study PRJEB26277, sample SAMN04329768) | human gut metagenome | biome: human-associated habitat | host: Homo sapiens | place: USA...
CGATAGATCAGCACATCCTGCACGCAGGCACGCGGCAGAACGCCCGCGATGACAAGTCCCTTCTTGCATGGATTCGGCATATCCTTCGCACTGTGTACCGCCAGATCGATCGTACCGTCCAGCAAGGCTTCCTCGATTTCCTCGACGAACACCGCCTTGCCGCCAAAGGAACTGATTGCTGCCTCTTTCTGCTTGTCACCCTTCGTCGTCACGATCACTTTCTCAAACTGCACATCCGGGTAATGCTTCTTTAATTGTTCGATCACCATATCTGTCTGAATCTGCGCAAGTCTGCTTCCCCGCGTCCCGATCCGGATTCTCTGTTCCTGCATTTTTGCCTCCACAATTGCTGCAAATCTTCGTTTTCTTGCCCGTTCATCCGGCTCCTCTGCCAGAATTTTCTCCCGGATAGCTCCAAGCTCATCCGCGATCTGACCATAGTCTGTCCGAAGTGTCTGCCGGATATCCTTCTTGATCTTCGATGCAAGCATCGGACTGTTGCCTCCGGTAGACACCGAAACAACGACCTCCCCCTGCTTGATGATTGCCGGGAAATAGAAATCACAATCCTTCTTCACATCGACCACATTTACCAATATATGCTTACTTCTGCAAAGCTCCGCATACTGCGAATTAAGCTCCGCATCATCTGTCGCCATGATTACAACGTCCATGCCGGAAATGTCTGCCTCTGTGACTTCCCGCTTCCACACCCGGATTCGTTCCGGCTTTTTCTGGCAATTACCATCAATATTTTCTACTATGCCTGCTGTTTCATCTATTCGTTCCGTATCTGCGATAGCCAGCAGTTCCGCGCAGATCTCCGGTGCTACCACCGTTACACATGCGCCAAACTCACACATCTGTGCCGCCTTCCGCGCTGCAACTGCACCGCCGCCTACGATCAGACATTGTTTATCATCGAGTTGTATCATGAATGGAAAATACGCCATCTTCTATCCCCTTTAATACGTGATTTAAGTCCTGTGCATCCAGAACGTCTTTCAACTGGTACAAAAGCCACATCGCGGATTTCTCGCCAAGCTTCTCCGTGATGTCCTTCCTCGTCCCGACAAATGCACGAAATGCAAGCAGCTTCTGCATCTCGTCCACATGTTCTTCAATCAGTAATTCAATCTTCTTTGCCTCGGAAAGTTTCTTTCGGTTATTTTCCGTCGCAAGCGACTTGATATAGTCGAGATCTTTCACGACGCAGCTGGAAAGTCTTCCGATCTCTGCATCAATATCCCGTGGAATCGCAAGGTCTAAGAACAACTGTGGTTTTGTTTCCTTGCGTATTTTCGCTACCTTATCTGCAAGGAATGTATAATGCGGGCTATCCGTCACACTAATGATCACATCCGCCCAATCCAGATATTCATATCGCCGGTCGTAATGCACCCATTGCACCCGCTCATGCGAGAAGATTTTCTGCAATGCCTGCTTATGCTTCCGGCTCGTTCCGACGATCTGCACCTTTGCATCTGCATCGAGCAGATCCCGCATCACAATGCTTCCCATCTGCCCGGCAGCTCCGATGATGAGGACATTTTTTCCTTCACCAAATTCCAACGCCGCTGTACATGCAAGTGTTCCGACAGATACCGGAAGGTGCGTCATCTGCGAGGTTTCTACAACCTCCTTGGCAAGCCGCAATGCCCCTTGAAATACCATATTCATTTCCGCATCGGTCTGCCCGCGCTCTTTCGCCGCAAGATACGCCTGCTTGACCTGTCTTATAATTTCAACCTCTCCAAGCACAGCAGAATCCAGTCCACAGACTACGCGGCACAGATGTGTCAGGCAGCTTCGACCTTCATACCGCATAGCCGCACCTTTCAACGCCTCGACCGGGAATTTCTTTGTATCCGCAAACTGCTGTTCCAGCCACACAAAATCCGTGTCTGTGCCACTCATATAGATCTCGCTTCGATTACATGTCATAAGTAAAACCAACCCGGCTTCCGGATATGCCTTTGCCACGGCACCTGCCAGTTTTATCTGTTCCTCATCATTGCAGGCAAAGCACTCCCGCTTCGCCGCTGTTAAATTCTTATGTGTGATACTGATGCATATCATATGTGCTTCTTCCTGTTAACTGTTTTTATTCATATACATACTACATATTATAATTGACATTCTTCTTTCAATCAACCTTAGAAATTGCTCTTGCTTCCGGTTCTGGGTCTTCTGCTTGGTTTTCTATCTCCGAAACCCACGTCGTGGGTTTTTCAGCCAGTTTCCCGCTCGCTACGCCCACATCCTGTCAGCTCACCACGCAGAAACGGCAGTAATCCCCTTCCTGCCGCTCAAATTATCTTATTCGATTACAAGTTCTTCCCTGGTCACATTTTTTTCCTCGTCAATATGGAATGCGTTCAATACCGGGTTCTCTAAATCCATCAAAGAAAGGATCAGATAATTCACCTTGGAATCATATGCCAGACGCTTGTCCTCCTCGGACGGGCGTGATGGGGATTCCGGATGAGAATGGAAGTTGCCAAGCAGCTGGTATCCATTTGCTCGCATGTCCTTGACTGCGGCAAGTTGCTCCTTCGGATCCATCGAGAAATGCTCGTTGCTCGCATCGATATTCGTGAGCAGATACACCTTCTTAATGTACCTCTTTCCATCTTCAACGACACCGCCGATCAATCCACAGGATTCATTTGGCAGCCCCTTCTTGCAATGCCCCAGAATCTTCTCGTAATCTGCTTTTGTCATGACTAACATTGCTCTACCTACTTTCCGTCGCACTCGACCTGTTCATAATCAATCAGCTTGTGAATCGTTGGGTGGTCGCCACAGATTGCACATGTCTTATGGTTATCCGGAAGCTTGATCGTATGGAATTCCATCTTCAATGCATCGAAGGTCAGAAGCTTACCAGTAAGCAGATCACCGACACCGATCAGGTACTTGATTGCCTCCATTGCCTGTAAGCTTCCGATGACACCGCCCATAGCACCGATGACACCTGCCTGCTTACAGGTCGGAACTGCATCCTTTGGTGGTGGATTCTTGAATACACAACGATAGCAAGGACCTTCTCCCGGCACATATGTCATAAGCTGGCCCTTGAAACGGATGATACCTGCATGGGAAAATGGCTTCTTAGCCATAACACAGGCATCGTTTATAAGGAACTTCGCCGGGAAGTTATCGGTTCCATCGATGATGAAATCGTAATCCTTGATCAGGTCCATGATATTTTCTGAGGTTACAAATTCACGGTATGTATTGACTGTGACGTCCGGATTCATCGCATTCATTGTCTCTTTTGCAGATTTTACCTTTGCTTTGCCTACATCGGCAGTACCATGGATGATCTGTCTCTGCAGATTTGAAAGGTCAACCTCATCGGCATCGACAATACCGATCGTTCCAACGCCGGCTGCTGCCAGATACATTGCTGCAGGTGCGCCGAGACCTCCGGCACCGATGATTAAAACCTTACCATTCATCAGCTTCTTCTGTCCTTTTACACCGACTTCCTGCAGAATGATATGACGGCTGTAACGCTCCATCTGTTCATTCGTAAATGCCATTAAAATGCGCCTCCTCCCATGAAGTACAGGAACTCTACCGTATCTCCGTCCTTCAGTTCTGTCTTGTCAAATACGTCGCTGTCAACAAAGTCATCGTTGACGGTAACTGTTACATAATCCGGATTCTCCACCTTCTCATCCACGATGAGCTTTGCGATGGTTGTTCCTGCTTCTACTTCCTTCTTAACGCCTGCCACTACAACTGTCATTTATTTATCCTCCTTTGTTCCAAACAATTATGAAGTTTTTACCCTATCTATGAGTTGTATATAATTACTATTCTACGCAGACCCGCTCTCGCTCACTTCCACACGCAGTGGTACTAAATTCATGACAAACAAGTTTGCCATTCATTAAGTACCAGCGTGTTCCAATGGTCTGCTTTAGAATTAGTAATTATATACAACTCTATTTACCGAATTAAACTTCATAATTGTTTGTAATTAACTTTGTGTGTCTTACTCCAATATCGTTTTCACTTTATCTTCCAGCTCCGGTCGCTTTACCAGTCCGCGGATACGGTCAACTTCCCTGCCATCCTTGAAGAAGAGTATCGTTGGGGATGCCATTACCTGATATTCCCCGGCAAGATCTGCGTCGAAATTCACATTGACCTTGACTACTTTTACCTGGTCCTCATAATCATCTTCCAAGCCACCAAGGATTGGAGATAACTGTTTGCATGGAATGCAGCTGTCCGAATAAAATTCTACCACAACCGGCAGATTGGATCCAAGGCCCTCGGCTTCAAAATCTTCGCTGCTTACTCGTTTTGCCATGAGTTTCTCCTATTCTTCGACTTTCTTAACGATCAGGTCGTAAGTACCATTCTCATTGTCGATCAGTTTCAGGATCTGCTGTCCTTCTTCTTTAAAGCTTCGAGGTACGTTCTGAACCGGCTCACCGTCGTTCATGGTCACGGCAAGAACCTGTCCTACTTCAATCTCTTCCATCGCTACCTTTGCCTTTACAAATGTCATCGGGCAGACAACATCTGTGATATCGACTCTCTCATCAATCTCAAAATCACCCATTATAAGCCTCCTTTATAACTTCCTTAAATTTATCGATTCCAACACGGTCCAGTGTAAAACGGAAACGCTCACTTGGATTTGCGTAATCATCAAAAAACTGAATGGCTGCATCTGTCACACGGAATAACTGTTCCTCCGATGTAATAACCGGAAGGAAGGATTCTCCCTTGCAGATCTGATTTCCGAACAAACCACCAAAGGATACGAGATATCCGCTCTCGCCCTTCCATGCATCTGTCGGACACGCCTTGGCACATCTGCCACAGTAGTTACATTTGCTTGTATCAAGTGTCAGCTTGCCATCCTCGATCGTGATCGCATTCTCGCGGCACGCCTTCACACAGACACCACACATGATACAGCTTGGCTCATCGTAAGAAACAACACATGCGCCCTTGATTCCGACATCATTTTCCTCTGCCTTTAAGCAGTTGTTCTGACATCCGGTCACACCGAACTTGAACTTGTGTGGCAATTCTCTCGCATAATACCGTGCGTCTAATTTCTTCGCGATATCGTAAGTATCAATATTTCCGCTTGGACAGATCTGATTACCCTGGCACGCAGTTACGGTACGAACACGTGGTCCACACACACCCGGCTTACAGCCCCCCTTGGCAAGCTCTGCCTTTACTTCCTCCACATCATCAAGCTTGACAAATGGAATCTCCACACTCTGTCTCGATGTCAGATGGACATGTCCATCCCCATATTTTTCTGCTACCTCGGCGATCTTCTTCAGATTTTCCGCCGTCAGATTTCCTCCGACTACCTGTAAACGAAGCGAGAAGTTATTCTTCTGCTTCTGTCTCATAAATCCACCTTTTTTTAATGCTGCATAATCAACTGCCATCTCTTTTCATCCTCCTGTTGGTAATGCATGCCATAACGTCTAAGCGAGTGCCGCTTTGAAATCTTCGATCAGATCCTCGATATCCTCTATGCCCACACTGATTCGGATCAGATTGTCGAAGACGCCTGCATCTTCTTTTTCTTTCTCTGTACTATGTGCATTCAGCGTTGACTCCGGATGAATAATCAACGTCTTCGTATCTCCGATATTGGATACGATCTTTGGAATACTCAGGTTGTTGATAATGGAAAATGCACGTTCCTTCGAACCTACCCGGATTGTTAAGATCGCGCCATATCCATTTGCAAGCACCTTATCTGCCACATCATGCCAAGGACTACAGGCTAACCCCGGATAGTTCACCGTGATATCCGGGTATGTATTCAAAAACTCTGCGAGCGCCTTTGCATTGCTGCAGGCACGCTCCATCCTAAGTCCCAGTGTCTCCATTCCGATCAGGTTGTAAAATGCTGTCTGCGGTGCCATGCAGGCTCCCGTATTACGGAACAACCCATTCCGAAGCTTTGCTGTATAAGCCATTTTACCAAATCTTGCGTATTCTGCAACTCCCGGATATTTCTCTTTATTCCATTTGAACCGTCCGCTCTCTGTGATCACACCGCTGATTGCGTTGCTGTTGCCGTTGATGTATTTCGATGTGGAATTGACAACGATGTCTGCGCCCTTCTCAATCGGCTTTACCAGATATGCCGTTGCCACGGTGTTATCCATCACAAGCGGCAGATCATGTCGATGTGCCAGCTCAGCAAGTGCCTCGATATCCACGACATCGAGCTTCGGATTGCCGATCGTCTCTGCGAATATCACACGCGTCTTCTCATTGATGGCTGCCTCGACTGCATTCACATCGCTGATATCGACGAACACCGTCTTGATTCCAAATGCTTCAAAATCATGGAACACATCAATCGAACCACCATACAGGCTGGTCGATGCAACAATCTCCTGTCCGCATGTCACGATATTCAAAAGGGCATTTGTGATGGCTGCCATACCGGATGCACAGGCAACCGATGCAAGTCCGCCTTCAAGCGTCGTCATCCGTTCCTCAAAGGCAAAGATCGTCGGGTTGTTGATTCGCGTATACGAAAATCCGGTTGCCTTATTGTGAAACAGCTTCTCGTGCTGTTCTGCAGATGGCTGGTAAAAGGCACTTGACTGATACACAGGTGTGAGTGTCGCGCCGGTATTGACATCACCCATTTTATTTCCATGTAAAAGTGTCGTATTAAACCTCATAGGCGCCTCCTAGATATAATCTCTTCCTGCAACGATCGTACCCTCATATGCGGTTGCGGTTCTTATCTGCCTGCTTACCTCTTCTTCATTTGCATCGCCCTCAAATACGAGATCATAAGTTCCGGTAAGTGTCTTGTCCTGTTTCTCATTTACAAGCAGCAATACGACAAGTCCGGCACGGTGCAGATGCTTCACAACGGTCTCAATCGCCTCGCCATCGGCTGGCGCGTACAGGTATGTGTGACGTCCTTCAATGCTCAGTGCCTTCTCCACTTCCTCAACATACGCACGGTTGATTGTCTTTCCTTCCACAAACTTCACTGTAATTGCCTTCTGGCTCTTTATGGCAGCTCTTGTATTTCTGTCGACTCTGCCCTCATATAATCCTGTTTCTTCGGTGTGTACCTGCTCTACAACGCCACAGGCAGAAGTCATATTTGTAACACGGTCGATCAGGATGAACTCGCCCAGTGTCTTATGATTCTTAAATTCATCGACCACGATCTTATCTGCCAGAGAGATCTTGCAGACCGCAATCTCATTTTTACTCAGGCTGCTAACCTTCTTTTTCTCACCAGTGTTGACATCAATGGCATATTCGATATCCGTCACAGCACCAAGGATCATCTTCGTGCCAAGCTTAAAGAAGAAGTTCTTGCCATTTTGCAGCTCCTCGTCGTCCATCCACAACAGCGTTGCTGTAATGGAAGAAGCAACCTTCGCACCGGATGCAACTGACAGAACGCATCCTCTTGATACATCCACCTCACGGTCAAGCTGGATGGTAACCGGCTGTCCCTTCGCTGCGGATTCACTGTCCTTATCTCCGATGTAAATGCTCTTTACCTTCGCTGTCTCGTTGCTTGGAAGTGTTGTGATCTCGTCACCCACATGTATGCTTCCATGCTCGATTTGTCCCTGGAATCCACGGAATGTATGGTCCGGACGGCACACACGCTGTACCGGCATGTAGAATCCCTGCTCGCTGTCGTCCTCTGCAATATCAATATCCTCAAGGTACGGAAGCAATGCCTTGCCTGTGTACCAAGGAATATTTTCTGACTTTGTTGTAACATTATCGCCCTCGGTTGCGGAAACCGGAATGATCGTTACATTTGGAAGTGACAGCTCTTTTGTAAGCTCCGCAATCTGCTTCTCGATCTCACGGAAACGTGTCTCATCGTAACCGACAAGATCCATCTTATTGACTGCAAATACGAAGTACCGGATACCCATCAATGCACAAATTCGTGCATGTCGTCTTGTCTGGACGAGCACGCCCTGCTTGGCATCCACCAAGATTACGGCAAGATCTGCAAAGGATGCTCCGACTGCCATGTTTCTTGTGTACTCCTCATGGCCCGGTGTATCTGCCACGATAAAGCTTCGCTTGTCTGTTGTAAAATACCGGTAGGCAACGTCGATCGTGATACCCTGCTCACGCTCTGCCATCAGTCCGTCCAACAGAAGGGAGTAATCGATCGCACCGCCGCGGCTTCCGACCTTACTGTCTAATTCAAGTGCCTTTTCCTGATCTGCGTAAAGCAGCTTGGAATCATATAAGATATGTCCGATCAATGTGGATTTTCCATCGTCCACACTACCGCAAGTGATAAATTTTAATAATCCGCTCATCTTAGAAATATCCCTCCCGTTTTCTTCGTTCCATGCTTCCGGCTGCCTCGTTGTCGATAACACGCGTTGTACGCTCGGAAGAAACTGCTGAAAGTGTTTCCTCTATAATTGCATCCAATGTATCTGCGGTTGACTCGCATCCACCGGTCAGCGGGTAACATCCAAGGGTACGGAAACGCACGCTCTTGTACTCGATCTTCTCGCCCGGCAGAAGCTTCATACGATCATCATCTACCATGATGATATTTCCATCCCGGTATACGACCGGCCTCACCTTTGCAAAATACAGTGATGGGATCTCGATGTTCTCACGCTTGATATACTGCCAGATGTCCTTCTCTGTCCAGTTCGAAAGTGGGAATACACGAACTTCCTCTTTCTTCTTGATCTTGGAATTGTAAAGCTTCCACATCTCCGGTCTCTGGTTCTTCGGGTCCCATGCGTGATGCTCATTTCTAAAGGAGAAGATACGCTCTTTGGCTCTTGATTTCTCCTCGTCTCTTCTGCCGCCACCAAAGGCTGCGGTAAATCCGTATTTGTCAAGTGCCTGCTTCAACGCCTGTGTCTTCATGATGTCTGTGTAAGCACTGCCATGATCAAATGGATTGATGCCCTGCTTTACGCCTTCCTCGTTGATATACTCGATCATCTCGATTCCGAGCTTCTTCGCCATGTAATCGCGGAACTCGATCATCTCCTTGAACTTCCATGTCGTGTTGACATGCAGGAACGGAAATGGTGGCTTCTCCGGGTAAAATGCTTTCATCGCCAGATGCAGCATAACGGAGCTGTCCTTTCCGATGGAATAAAGCATAACCGGCTTCTCACACTCGGCTGCCACTTCTCTGATAATGTAAATCGCTTCTGCTTCCAATTCATCCAGATGTGATAACTGTCCCATCCTCTTGTACCTTCCTTTCGATCTAATACTTGTTCGATTCCTTCTGATTGATCACAACCTGTTCGGTTGTGCCATCCCGTTTCTCGATGTTCCAATAAAGTTTGCCGTCCTCTGCATTCACGGTCATCTTACTTCCCATGCCGCCGATGTCTGCGCCAAGGTATAAGGCGATCGCACCGAACTTACATTCCTTGATGCATGAAGAACAGCCCCAGCAGTCTTTCGGGTAGCGCATGCATGCGGTTCCATCCGGATTCTTACCGATCAGGCTGCCCGGACAGACAGCTGCACATTTGCCACATTTCTTACATTTTTCTTTATCAATGAAGATGCTCATAAGCTTCCTCCCTTCCTACTAAGTCACGGAAGATGATTTTAATCTCGCCGTCCTCGTATCTGGAGTTTACATATTTTAACCACGCATCGCTCTTCTCCGGATAATCCAGATTCTCTGCGAAGCTGTGCCAGCGTGTCTCTTTTCTTGCCTCAAGATGCGCAATCACGGATAAGCATACAACCAATCGCTCCCTCAGCTCATAGACAAACATCAACTCGTGCATGTCGTCCGCCTTCACATCTGGCAGAAGCTCCTGCAGCTGCTTGATCTTCTGCTTTGCCAGCTCTAACTGCTTCGCGTTGAACTGGTAATGGGTGGAGATTCCGCCTGCATAATTATCCATGACCTTCTGCATTGCTTCCTCAAGTGCCTCTGTTGTAAACATCCCGGATGGATTGTTCAGGTAATGGCTGTATTCGGTGATCTTATCATCCACAACCGTCTGAAGTTTTGCATCAAGTGTCTCAACTTCAGATCTCTCATCCGAAGCACTTTCCTGCTCGTCGAGCATCTGCACGATATGCTTCGCCGCGATCTCGCCCTCGACCATCGCGCCTGTCACATATTTCTGCGGGCAGCCACCTGCCACATCCCCGGCTGCATATAATCCGTTGATTGTCGTCTGGCGGTTCGTGTCAACCCAGTAGCCACTCGCGGTATGTCCGCCTACGATATACGGCTCGGTTCCTTCGATCTCAACATTCTGCTCACTCGGCTTCCTGCCGGATTCTAGCCATTTCAGCGTCTGACTCGGTGCCATGTTCAGATACGCCTTTTTCAGCGATTCGTTCTGTTCCTCTGAAATACCTTCGGTACGAAGATAACAAGGACCTCTGCCCTGCAAATTCTCCATCACCGTGCCATACACACGCTCGGAAGTCGTCAGTCCGTATTTTGTCTCATAGACCTCGCCAAGGGAATTTACCTGTTTCGCGCCAACGCCCTGTGCGATCGTTCCGGTCGGTGCGATCGTATCTTTACAGCGGAGTGCAATAAAACGCATCTCAAAAGTCGTCATTTCTGCTCCGGCTAAAATTCCCATCGCGTATCCCGCTCCGGTGTTAAACGGCGGATACCACATCTTGTGTCTTGAAAATCCCGGATTGTTCGGGCGGTAAAGTCCTGCCGCTCCGCCGGTCGCACATAAAACTGCTTTTGCAGAAAAAATGTATGCTATCTTCTCATTGACGTCAAATCCGTATGCCCCGGCCACTTTATCCTGCTCTGTAATGTAATCCGTGATGTTCACATGATTGATGACTTTCACGTTTTTCTGTGCTTTCACGGCTTCCGCTAAGATCGGCTTGATGTTCTCGCCGTTGATCTTGATATTCCGGTTACCTCTTGTCACATATTTTCCGTTTTCATCTTTTAAAATAACAAGCCCTAACTCCTCTAACTTCGCTGTCACACGGTTGAGTCCCTGCGACATGGAGAGCAGCAGGTCTTTTCTCACAATGCCATTGGCATCCTTCGTGGCATAGTCGACATAATCTTCCGGCTTTCTTCCCTCCGTGATATATGCGTTCAGGGCATTGACGCCGGCTGCAAGACAGCCGCTCCTTATGATATTCGCCTTTTCCGCGATCACAACCTTAAGCTCCGGGTTTTGCTCTGCGATAGTCAGTGCCGCATAACAGCCGGAAGTTCCACCACCGATGATCAGCACATCCGATGTAATGATTTCTGTTTTCATATAATTCTCCATTTCTGCACAGTTTTTTGCGCATATCAAGTTTGTGCCGGAGCACAAATCTTGCGTGTGAAAAATCTTATTTTTCACACTGATCCCCTTAAATATAAAACAGCTTCTCTGTTTCAATATTGGCATTTTCTACAATGTTTACATTTTGTGTGCCGTTTTCACCTGCCGGGAATGCAAACACCTGATAAATGAACACATTGACACGCTCGCCCTCTGTGATCGATGCCTCCTCTAACCTGCGGTTTGCCACAAGCAGCACATCATGTACTCTTACATGAAGTTCGACCTCTCTGCCGCGAAACATCACGCGCTCCACAACACCTTCCTCCACGGAAGAAGAAAAGCGGCTCTGCTCTGTCTTTTTTGTGACACTCACATGTTCCGGTCTCACCACCGCATGAAGCCCCTCACCTAATTCCTCATACCCATGGAAGCTGGTGATATTGCTGATTCTGGTCGGACTTCCCATGAACTCTGTGACAAACGGTGTCTTCGGCTGGCTGTAGATTTCGATCGGCGTTCCCGCCTGTTCGATATGTCCATGGTTGGTTATGATGATCTCATCTGCAACCTCAATTGCCTCATCCTGATCGTGCGTGACAAAAATGCTGGTGATGCCGACTCTCGTAATCATCTCCCGAAGCCAGCTTCGAAGTTCCTGACGTACTTTTGCGTCAATGGCTGCAAAAGGTTCATCAAAAAGAAGTTCCGGGTTCGGCGCTAAGGCTCTCGCAAATGCAACCCTCTGTCTCTGTCCGCCGGATAACTGGTTCGGATAGCGCTTCTCAAATCCCTTTAACCCGACTAATTCCACCAGTTCATCCACACGCCGTCTGATATCTGCCTTTTTCCATTTTTTTACATCCAGTCCAAATGCTATGTTATCATATACGGTCATGTAGCGGAACAGCGCATAGTTCTGAAACACAAATCCGATCCCGCGCTCACTCGCCGGTACATCATTGACGACTCTTCCATCAATGATGATCTCCCCCGAATCCGCATGTTCTCATCCGGCAAGCGTTCGAAGGATCGCCGTCTTTCCGCTGCCACTCGGTCCGAGCAGCCCGATCAGCTTTCCTTTTCCAATTCCAAAATTGATGTCGTCGGATGCCTGAAAATCTTTATACTTTTTATTCACATGCCTAAGTTCTACATAATTTTGTTCCGCCATAATCCGCTCCATTTCCAGTAGTACATTTACTGCCATGCTGCACCAGCTGCTATGCTGCGCCAGCTGCTATGCTGCGCCAGCTGCTATGATGCCTTCTGCGCTGCTGTTACTTTTCTTCTCTGGCAGCCCTGCCTACGCTTCTTTGCCCTTGTGCTCCAACACACTCCGAAGCACTAAGATCACGACTGCCATACACACTAAGATCGCCGATACCGCAAACGCTCCGGTAAAATCATATCCCTGATACAAAAGTTCAATGTAAAGCGGCATCGTATTTGTTTTTCCCTGAAGGTGACCGGACAAAACAGATACCGCACCAAACTCTCCCATCGCTCTTGCCGTACAGAGCACGATTCCGTAAAGCAATGCCCATTTGATATGTGGGAAGGTAATTTTCCGGAAAATCGTAAATCCGTTTGCTCCCATCAGTGCAGCCGCTTCCTCCTCGTCGGTGCCAAGTGTGGAGAGCACCGGGATGATCTCCCTCGATATAAACGGAAATGTCACAAACACTGTTGCAACCACGATTCCCGGTACCGCAAAGATCATTTTGATCCCCGCCGACCGCAGATACTCATAAAGGATACTCTGCCGTCCAAAGGTCAGGATATAGATCAGTCCGGCAATAACCGGTGAGATTGTAAGTGGAAGATCAATCAGCGTTGACAAGATCTTTTTGCCATGAAACTGGAATCGCGTGATACACCAGGATGCCGCAATTCCAAATATGGTGTTGACCACCACCGCGATCAGCGTTACTTCCAATGTAAGACCGATTGCCTTTAATGCATAATAATCGGTGACTGACGCCACGAATACTTTAATGCCCTCCCCAAACGCTGTGACAAGGACGTAGGTGAGCGGCAGGATCAACATCACTATGAGAAATAATGTGCTGATACCGATTAAGATCCATTTAAGTGGCCCTGAATTTTTTCTGATCTCCATAGCTTTCTCCTTCCTGTGATCTGACAGGCTCACACAGGAAGGATGTATCTATGTGAATTTTAGGGCACCCTTTTTTAGTGACCGAATCGGTCATTTATCTGTATTTGTAAATCTCTTTTATATTTTTGAGCTGTACTGTCTTAGGTCTTTTCCCTCCCTGGCTATACTGAAATCCGGTATCTGTAATCTTTGCAATTGTTGCACTTCCAAATCCACCGCCTTCATGTCCAGACGCTTTGTTAAAAGTTACTCCTACTGTATCTCCCACTTTGAATTTCTGTCCGTTGTCGTCAATTATTA
>ENA-ORLM01001621-ORLM01001621.1-human-gut-metagenome-genome-assembly--contig:-NODE-1621-length-13683-cov-3.306703_pt1 | contig 13683 bp, 9 predicted proteins | sample MGYA00243063_ERZ508815 | MGnify/ENA primary metagenome ERZ508815 (study PRJEB26277, sample SAMN04329768) | human gut metagenome | biome: human-associated habitat | host: Homo sapiens | place: USA...
TCACTTTTCGAAAGTTTATGTTTTCCGGCAAGGTATGCCTTAAAAAGATTATCAACCTTTGGCTGTCCGGTTACAGGATGCTCAATGACAATTGCATCCGGCCTGAACTTCGCCAGTTTATTCGCTATTAACTCTATTTCTTTCTGATAAACAGGCGATAATACATCAATCTGATCCTCTTCGGATATTTGCTGCATATCGAGGTTCGGAAAGTCAAAGTGAAAGACTCCCAGTGTCAGAACTTCTATTTGCTGAGCATATCCTTTCAGGTAAAATATGCACGCCATGATAAAAAACAATGTAACTTTATTCATTGTATTTGTTTATATGTTTGATGCTCAAAGTTAATAAACTTTTTTCAAACAACAGACATTAAGCTAATTTAAGTATAATCATTGCAGTCATTTTCATTTTATGTCGTCAAAAAGAAAAAGAAGCAGCATGATAAAAGAATACGCAAAACAAATGGTAAGCCTTCTCTTTCTATTGTCAGGGATTGCATTATCAAGTTCGGCACAAAAGCAGCAAGTATGGAAGCCGTTTTATGACAAATGCCGGCGGGAAAAAAGTATCATTGATGCCATTCCCACTGAGCTGGAAAAAGCCTTGCATTGGTCGCCTACTATAAATAAGGAACAAAAAGCCGTCATACGCTATATTTTATGGAATATGATCTATGTAGAAGGAAACAGCATAAATATGGGAGAAAATAACGACGTTCCTGTTACTGTAGGCTCTTTCTTTATCAATCGATATGAGGTCAGCCAAGATGAATGGTATGTGATTATGGGAAACAACCCTTCCAATCAGCACAAACGCGATTTTCCGGTAGACCAGATCAACTGGTATGATGCCCGTCGCTTCACTCAAAGGCTATCCGAACTGAGCGGGTTACCCTTCCGGCTACCCTTCGAAGCGGAATGGGAATATGCGGCACGCGGTAAAGAGGGTAACCCGTATCCGTGGCAGGGCATCGAGGCTAAAAGTCAGGAGGGTTGCTTCTATGCCAACTTTAAACCCGACCGCGGTAACTACACCGACGATGGTAACCTCATTACCTCGCGCGTGGGCATTTACGGTGCTAACTCGAACGGACTTTTCGACATGGCGGGCAACGTGGCCGAACTCACTAGCACGGTCTACACCGAAGCCGGCGTTGATGCCATGGCCGACTTGAACCCGCAACTTAGCTACAACGCGGCTAAAGAGGACCCCTACGTGCTGAAACGCAAAAGTGTGCGTGGGGGCTCGTGGAAAGACCCTATGTCGATGATTCGCTCGGCTTGGCGCAGCTGGGAATACCAAAATCAGCCGCGCTCCTACATAGGTTTCCGCTGCGTGCGCTCAAAGGCTAACACCACCAGCAGCACAAACCCTGGTAGCAAAAAGAAAAAATAAAATTTCTCCTCCCTTCCTAAAATTACCCGAAACATGGCCAATAAGATAAACCTTGTAGTCCGCCTGCAACACTGGATGGACAGTGTGCCCGGACAAACCTTTCTGAATTATGCCTACTCGTGGGGCGCATCTATCGTAATTTTGGGTGCGCTGTTCAAACTCACCTATTTACCGGGAGGTAACTTCATGCTTTTCATCGGTATGGGCACCGAGGTCGTGGTGTTCTTCCTCTCGGCCTTCGACCGCCCGTTCGATAAAAACGAAATTGGCAAGGATTTGCCGCACGATTACGAAACTGACGAAGAAATTGCCGAACATCTCGGCCTGAACGACGAGGCTGACGCTGAAATCGAGGACGAGAACGAGGCCAAAGCCGACGAAAAAACGGCCGTTCCAGCACAATCGCCGGCCGCTCCTACACAAATGCCTGCCGCACAGGGCGGTGTGGTGTTCGTGGGTCAAGGCATAGCTGCAGCCGCTGCCGCACAGCCTGCTGCTCAGGCTACGACACCGGTACAAACATCTGAAACACCTGAAGCACAGCCTACAACGGCTCAAGCTGCTGCCGAAGCCATTGCAGCACGCACACCGCAGGGCGAGGTGCCTTTCGAAAACGAAGCACAGCGATTGGCCGAAATCATCCGATTGGCCAACGACGAACTGCTGCGCCGAGCACAGGCTGCTCTGTCGCCCGAAATGGAAACGGCTACGCAGGAATACATCGAAAAACTACGCGTACTGGCCGATACCTTCCAAAAGGTCGACGAACAGAGCGCACGTCTGGCACACGACAGCGAAGAAATGGCAAACTTGAACCGTACGCTCACGGCTATCAATAAAACCTACGACTTGCACTTCAAAAGCATCAGCCAGCAGGTGGGTACTATTGAGCGTATCAACGAACAAACCCGTCACCTCGCTGCACAAATCGAAGAACTCAACGGCGTATACGGCCGCATGATTCAGGCGCTGACCATCAACATGCACATGCAGCAACCCATGCAGCAGCAACCTCAGCAGCCCATGCAGCAGGGTTTTCAGCCTCAGCAACCCATGCCCCAGCAACCCATGCAGTAGCCTTAAACAGCCCTGTAGTGTAGCTGCCCTGTAGCCAACAGCTTCTGCCCCACCCTTTACTGCAAAAACAAAGGTGGCAGAAAAGCCTGTGTTTAACTCCAAACCGATAACCATGTCCTCAGTCAAGAAAAGGCCCGTTTCTCCGCGCCAAAAAATGATCAACCTGATGTACATCGTGTTGATGGCCATGCTGGCACTCCATGTGTCGAGCGATGTGCTGAAAGGCTTTACCCTCATCGGCGAAAGCTTGAAACGCACCACCGGAAACGCCATGAAGGAGAACGATGCCCTCTATTCCGATTTCGAAGCCAAATACAAGGACAACCCCGTCAAGGTGAAGCCCTGGTACGAAAAGGCACTGAAGGTGAAGCAAATGAGCGACTCGCTCTACAACTTTGCCGGACAACTGCGCCTGGCCATTGCACGCGAAGCCGATGGCGATGATGCCGACCCCGACAACTTGCAGAACAAAGAAGACCTTGAAGGCTCAAACCGCATCATGCTTGCACCTGCCAAAGGTCAGGGCGACAAACTCTATCAGGCCATCACGTCGTTCCGCACGCGCATCCTTTCCTACGTTTCCGACCCGCGACAGCGCATCATCATTGCCTCGAACCTGAGCACCGACGTGCCGAAAAACGAAAATAACCTGGGCAAAAACTGGCAGCAGTATATGTTTCAGGAAATGCCCTCGATTGCCGCCATCACCATGTTGGCCAAACTGCAAAGCGACGTGCGCAAGGCCGAAAACGAGGTGCTGCACACCTTAATTTCGAATGTCGACCTCAAGGACATCCGTGTCAACGAACTCAATGCCTACGTCTCGGCCGAGGCCACCACGCTTTATCCCGGCGAAACTTTCCGCTCAAAAATATTCATGGCGGCTGTCGACACCACGCAGCGTCCGGAAATCTACGTCAACGGACGACGCATCAACGCCAACGGCAACTACCAGTTTACCGTCGGCGGACCGGGCCAATATTCTTTCTCGGGCTACATAACCATGCCCAATGCTGCCGGCGACATCATTCGCCGTAACTTTACCCAGAAGTATAATGTCATTGCGCCTCCGCAGGGAGCTACCGTAGCGGCCGACCTCATGAACGTGCTTTATGCCGGTTTCGACAACCCCATCAGCGTTTCGGCTTCGGGCATACCGAACAATCAGGTACACCTGAGCATGGCGGGTGGCTCGCTCACGGCAAAGGGCAACGGCAAGTACACGGCCCGTCCGGCACAGGTAGGCAAGGACGTAACCTTCAGCGTAACGGGTACGGTAAACGGTCGCACGCAAAACATGGGTTCATTTACCTTCCGTGTGCGCAAACTCCCCGACCCCACGGCCTACATTCGCATCGGTACCGACCATTTCCGCGGCGGACGCATTGCCAAGGCCAGCATACTCGGTGCACCGGGACTGGGAGCTGCCATCGACGACGGACTGCTCAACATTCCCTTCCGCGTACTCGGTTTCGAAACCGTATTTGCCGACCGCATGGGCAACTTCCGTCCTGAACCCTCGAACGGCGATCAGTTCACCCCCAACCAGCGCAATCTGATGCGCGAGTTGCGCCGTGGACAGCGTTTCTACATTTCGAAGGTGCGTGCCGTAGGTCCCGACGGCCTGACGCGTACACTCAGTGGTTCGGTCGAAGTGATTGTCAACTAAACCTACCCCACATCACCGCCCCTACCCTTCCTCACCGACGACTATCTTAGCAAACATACATTTCTATGAATATTCTTCGCATCGCGCTCTTTGCCCTCGCTCTGGCCTTCACCGGCCAATCCATTGCGCAGCCGCCACGCCGCCGCGCCGAACAGCAAGCCAAGCAGCAGCAACAGCAAAACTCGCCTCGTGGATCGGCCTACCGCCAGTTCCCCACCGCACAAGCCATGCCGCAAAACGTGGCCTGGAGGCGCGACCTTTACCGAAAACTCGACCTCAACAAAGAGGCGAACGCCACGCTCTACTACCCCACCACACCGCACGACGGACGCGAAAACCTGTTTACCTACCTTTTCAAACTCCTGCTGCGCAAACAAATCAAAGCCTACGACTATAAACTCGACGGCAACGAAAACTTCAGCGCAAAGAACGAGGTAACGGCACGCGAACTTATGGACCGCTACCACATCTTCTACGAAGCCAAGGACGACAAAGTGCGAGTGAACGACGCCGACATTCCGTCGGAAGAGGTAAAGGTATATTTCATCAAGGAAAGTTCGTACTACGACCAGCAAACAGCCTCGTTCCGTTCGCAAGTCACTGCGCTCTGTCCCGTGCTGGTGCGTGGCGATGCTGAATTCGGAGGCGACTTGGCGCAGTATCCCATGTTCTGGGTCAAAATGGACGATGTAGCTCCCTATCTGGGCAAACTCATGCTCATGGGTTCATCGCTCAACAATGCAGCCATGATGTCGGCCGACGACTTCTTTACGATGGGCTGCTACGAAGGCGACATTTACAAGGCCGTAAACCTACAGGACCGCCTGCTCGCCAACTATTGCCCGGACGATTCGTCGCTCGTACGCGAACAAAAACGCATTGAAAAGCAGCTGGCCGATGTACAGGAACACGTCTACGGCCGCGACAGTGCCTACTATGCCAAACTCCGTGCCGACTCCATTGCGCAAGCTCAAGCCGACTCGCTCGAAGCTTTGGGCAAATCAGCTCGCACATCGCGCCGCGGAGCAGCCACTTCGCGTCGTTCGTCGTCGCTCAGCCGTCGCACGCGCCAAAGCGATGCCGGTTCGGCCAAGGCTACAAAACCCAAAAAGCAGAAATCTGCCAAAGTGCGCACCAAGGCACCGCGTTCGGGCGGAGGTGGCAACGGCAAATTCAGTGTGCGCCGCCAGCGTCATTAAGCACACTCCCCCATTTTTGTATAGCGTTCACGCCCCATTCAAACTATGTATGCGTTTGGTACCACTTTCGGTACATAAGCGCATACATAGTTTTTATTTTACAACCATCTGTACAAATAAATCTGAACAACACCTTAAATAAATGCAGAAAGACGGCAACAATCAATATGAAACGCGTAATTTTGCACCCCAACTCATAAAAGCAACTTAACACAAAACGAATGGACTTTCTACACATTGTCACGCAGATGCTGATGATATTCGGCATCGTCTTGGTAGGTCTTTTTGCCGCCAAACGCAATTTATGGTCGGGCGAAATCGACCGCAAACTCTCGGTATTCATCATGAACATCTCGATGCCGGCACTCATTTTAGCCTCAGTTATGGGACAGGATTTAGCATTCGAAAATGCCGAACTCGTGTCGCTCGGCATTGTAGCCGTGTTAAGCTATGCAGTGCTGCTCGGTGCAGCGTTTGTAATTCCCATATTATGGCGCGTAAATGCCAGTCGCCAAGGCCTATTGCGCTTCATGCTGGCCTTCGGCAATGTCAGTTTCATTGGTTATCCGGTGTGCGATGCCGTGTTCGGCCCCAAAGCCGTGTTCTGCGCCTCAGTGCTCAACATACCGTTCAACCTGCTCATCTTCACCATCGGTGTAGCCTGTATCAACGGTGGCAAGGTTAAATCGGCCTTCTCGCCCAAACTCATCCTTTCGCCCTGCGTCGTCGCCTCGCTCATTGCCGTAGGCATTGCCATTGGCCGCATCAGCGTGCCCGCCCCCATTGGCCAGTGGTTCCACCTGTTGGGCGACATGACCACCCCCTGCGCCCTGCTCATCATTGGTTCCAGCCTGAGCAACATTCCCGTACGCGACATGTTAGGCAACCGTTTTGTCTATGCCGTCAGCCTGCTGCGCCTCATTGTGCTTCCGCTCATGGTAGGCGCCGTACTGCGCCTCTGCGGCATATCAATCTTTGTCAGCGACGTAGCCACGGTGCTCAGTGCCATGCCTATAGCCACGAACGGCGTGATGCTTTGCTTGCAATACGGCAAAGACGAACGTGTCATGACGCAAGGATTGTTTATCACCACCTTACTTTCGGTGCTGACCATTCCGCTTGTAGCTTGGATCACCACCCTGCTCTAAGCGTTTGTTTTCACACATCCCAATCATTGATCATGACAATCATCATCTGTATACTCCTCACCATCGTAACCTTTGCTGCAGGCTATGCTTTCGGCACGATGCGTTCACAACGCGAGGCTGTGGCGGCCAAAGCCGAATTGGCAGCCGCGCGCAAACATGCCGACGAAGCCCTACGCGCTCAGGCGGCGGCTCTCAGGGCTGAATTCAAGGCGGTATCGGCCGAAACCATGCGTTCGCAGGGCGATGCCTTGCGCGAATCGCACCTGCACTCGCTCGAAGCCTTGCTCCAACCGTTGGGACGCGACATCGACCGTTTCCGCACGCAGTTTGTCAGCGGACACGCTTCGCTCGATAGCTACATCAAGTCGCTCATTGCGCAAACGCAAACGCTGGGACGCGATGCCGAAAACCTGGCCAAAGCGCTCAAGGGCAATAACAAACTGCAAGGCAACTGGGGAGAAGCGGTGCTCGACAACCTGCTCGCCACATCGGGCCTGACCGAAGGTCGCGACTACACCCTGCAAAGCCACTTGCCCGACGGCATGGGCTCAACGGCCATTCCGGATGTGGTGGTTCATTTGCCGGGCGAACGCAACGTGATTATCGACTCGAAGGTATCGCTCAAACATTACACAGCCTATGTAGCTACCGACGACCCTGCCGAACAGGCGCAGTTGCTCAAGGAACATGTGCGCAGCGTACGCCAGCACATCAAGGAACTTTCGGCTAAAAATTACAACAAGCTGGTGCCTAACTCCATTGGCTATGTGCTCATGTTCATTCCGGGCGAAGGCGCCTACATGGCGGCTGTAAATGCCGAGCCTACGCTTTCGGCCGAGGCCTACGCGCAACACGTTATTTTGATAAACCCTACCAACTTGCTCATGGCCTTGCAGCTGGCCTACAACCTGTGGCAGAGCGAAATGCAGAGCCGTTCGGTACACGAAATCTACACTTCGGCCGAAAAACTCTACAAAAAGTTTACCACCTTTGCGCAAAACTTCGTAAAGATAGGCAATGGCATGCAGCAGCTGCAACGCACCTACGACGAGGCCTACAAACAGTTGTGTACGGGCCGTGGCAACATTGTCAGCCAGCTTGAAGGATGGAAAAAGAAGGGGCTCACACCCACTTCTTCCCTACCCGACGAACTCACCGCACAAGCGGAACTGAGCGACGATGCTCCCATCGACTTACTCACAGATGCAGTGCCAAGTCATTCGGCCAATGACTAACCACAAGGAAACTAAGTAATAATGGCACAACAAATGCCATACGACGATCAATCTGCCCGATGCTTCCCATTTAGCTTCGGGCAGTTTTTTAATGAAAGCACCATATACATGTGTTTCAGACAGGCCTGCCTGCCCTACTTTCTGTTGTAGCAAAATGTCAAAGAACGCTGAATAAATAAGGAATATTGTTTTTTCATCCGTCAAACTGAGGTGCAGCCTGACTTCGCGATAGCAATGTCTGTGCCAACCGAATGCAGAGCGATGAGAGCTGGCTCTCAAAAGCTATGCTGAGGTGCAGCCTGACTTCGCGATAGCAAAGATACAACACGCACCCCCCGAAATCCAAATTTTTTCGGCACTTGATATCGCACCTCAATAATTTCCGGAGCTTAAAAACAGACCGTGACCCATTCATTTACAAGCATTTCAAAAGATTTTTTAAGCACAGAAAAAAGTGAAATCGGGATATAACATTTCATCACATTCCGATTTTCAAAACGTACAAAGCACACACATTTTCCACGCAATTTCTACAGCCTCCGACACTTGCCATAGGGACAAAAAAAATGCTCCCGCATGGTGGCGAATCACTTCGCGAATCGGGAGCAAACCTTACTCATACATAAATGTTTACAAGAAAAACCATGTAGTTCTTCTCTTGTTTCTTTGCAAAAGGATAGTGTTAGTTAGGTTTTAGTTATGTTTGGTCAATCTCAGAAAAGTATGTCCGAGTTTTTTAGGTACGGCCCTGACGGAAAGAGTGGGGAAGTTGGTTTCCCGATGCGGCAATGTGCCTTTTGCACCGCCATAAATGGGCCTTTGCTTTGCAGCATTCATACATATAACAGGCAGAATGACGCAACCTTGCATCAGAAAATGATTTTTTTTTGAAAAAAATGCAGATTTTCGTCGAACTCCCTTTTTACATAGGGGAAAAAGCTCCGTTTCTGCGCAGTATGCGTTTGAAAAAACGCTGAATACCGAGCTAAAACAACGGGGCAGAACCTACGATTTGCGAAACGTAAGCTTAATGAACGTCACGCGTTCGCCGTGAAACGACTTCCAGCGCAGTTTCAGCCGCACCTTGTTGCCGTGCTTAGGGCGGGGCAGACCATTCAGGTTAAAGGCAATGAGCGCATCGCCCATGTGGCCCATCACGTCTCCGGCAGCATCGTGCCGCAGCTCAATTTCGTAGGGATTATCGGGGTTTACGCCCGTAAGCAAATTCACCTTGTGCGGAATCTGATTATTGCCAAACTGCGTTCTCAGCCTCAGCGTCAGGTAACCATCCTCGGCCACAGTGGTCCAATCCTTCACTATTTCGATTTCATCTTTGCCAAACACCCGGTCGTTGTCGGCACCTTTCGAAGCCACAGGCATTTTGGTACGTATGCTGTCCATCCACAGCACATTGACGGTTTGTCGTCCGCCCCGACGTCCGCCGTAAGCCTCTTCATAGTTAACCAGCGCACGCACGTCCTTTTTACCGTAAGGAGCCGGAGGATTTCCCTTAGGCAGCAGGGTAGTTGAATCATCAAGCTGCATGAAGTAACTGCCATTAGGCGTAGGGCAAACGGTAACTACAGCACGAGGTTGACGGGTAATCCAATCGTTGTAATCGTCGCTGACACACGAGATGAGGCTGCTCAACGCTAGGGCGAGCCAGAGCAGGGGCGTAAAAACTTTGATTTGCTTCATCATTGTTTGCGTTTTTTTTTTGATGTAAATAACGAGGTGAGGGTAAAGGTCGCTGTCACACCCCATGAAGTCCTCAAAAGCTGTTTGAATTTTATTCAAAAAGTAGTTCATTCGGCTTCTAAATCGGGGTAGGAAAGGCAAGCCTCAATTATATAATGACAAAACTAAATCATCCTTGCATGCACACTCAGCCATTTTTTGTGTTTTTTTTCGGTCTGATTCACCCAAACACCCAGCAAACGAGTGGGGGAGTTCGGCCGTGAACTACCGCTAAACTAAAGATTTAGCGGCTTCGGAGATACCAATACCTCCTCTCTTTTACTATCGTTGTATTTATAGATGTGCATGGAAAGTCAAGGGGAGCTGCGCTACCCCGCATTTTTCATCCCCTAAACTAAAGATTTAGGGGTTTTCAAATGCGAGTCTCTATAAATATTCCAAGTTTCAGATGTTTTTGACATTTCGAAAAACACGAAGTTCAAAGTCCTACATTTGGAATCAGCGAACAAAGTTAGTAAAAGAAGCGTTTAATCACAAATAAATAAGAATTATTTTACATTCAGCTAAGTTACTCACGCCTACTCCGAAAATATTTCGTACATTCACCCTCGTATCATACCGACTTTCCGCTGTCTATATGCAACTTTGTTGCCCAATGTTGCTAAGTGTGCAACTGCGAAAGTCCTCTTACACTTTGTCTTATGAAAATAGCCCTTGTACAAACAGCCATTGTGCCGCTCTGCCCTGCCGCTAATATGCTACAGGCTGAACTGTTGATGAACACTATGCCTGATGCCGACGTGTATGTATTACCCGAAACATGGTCAACTGGTTTTTGCACCGAACCCGGCACTCCCTGGCCCGATGCCGATGAGGCGTTGCGCTGGATGAAGAATCAGGCTGCCCTGCGCCAGGCGGCTTTGGTGGGATCGCTTGTGGTCAATGCCGCCGACGGACTGAAATACAACCGTCTGTATTTTGTGCGCCCTGATGGCTCAACAACTCATTACGACAAACGGCACCTTTTTGCCTATGGTGGCGAGGACCGCTGTTTCTTGGCTGGCAAACAGGCCGTCGTGGCTGAATGGAAAGGTGTGCGTTTCATGCTGCAAATCTGTTTCGACTTGCGTTTTCCCGAATCGGCTCGCAACCGGCTCTCACTTCCGCCCTACGATGTGCTGGTATATGTGGCCAACTGGCCGGCCTCGCGCCGCAAAGCTTGGGATGCGTTATTGCCGGCACGTGCCATCGAAAATCAGGTTTATGTGGTTGGGGTGAACCGCGCCGGATACCATACGGCTGAAAATGCTGATGCTTCTTCCGTCTACGATGGAGGCTCGGCTGCCTGCGATGCCTTCGGAAACCGTTTGCTGCAACTGGGGGATAAGGCCGAGTGCCGTATCATTGAAGTTGACACAGATGCCTTGCATAGGTTCAGAAAGGCTTTTCCCGTACTCATTCCGTAGTTCCAACCACCGCACACCTCTGGCCCGCACCACGCTGACAAATTGGGCTGAACAAGCTGCTTTTCTCTTCTGAATGCCGCTTCTCCCTATAAATAAGGATTGTGTTAAACAGATAAAGCGCGTAATTTTGCACTGCGAAATGCAAAGCGACGTAAGAGTAAGTAGCCATTGATAAGGATTGATTCATTGCTTTGACCTATAGGCTTACTTCGTTGCTAACGTATTTGCCCCACGCTCCCTTACATGTATGAGGGTGCGTGGGGCATTCTGCGGCTATCCTGTAAGGTGCATTTTGCTCAAACTATCATTTGTATGTTATTATTATCACTCCTTTTATCGGTTCCGCCTTTCGAAGCCGATTCGCTCAAAAATTTCAACATTGAAGAAGCAGTAGTTGTAGCTTCGCCCAAAGAAACTGCGCAACTTCGCCGCCAACCCGTCAGCGTCAGTCTGTTTGCCAACGAGGGCTTGAAAAACCGCAACATTAAGTCGGTCAACGACTTGGCTGCCTATGCGCCCAACTTTTTTATGCCCGACTACGGCAGTCGCATCACGTCGGCTTGTTACATTCGTGGCATCGGTTCGCGCATCAACACGCCGGCTGTCGGACTGTATGTCGACAATGTGCCTTTTACAGACAAGTCGGCCTATCATTTCGATTTTCAGGACGTAGTGCGCGTCGATGTGCTGCGTGGCCCGCAAGGCACGCTCTACGGACGCAACACGATGGGGGGCCTCATCCGCGTGTTTACGGCTGACCCCATTACGCAAAGCGGCACAATGCTGCATGCCGGATGGACTTCGCGCACGGGTGGCCGCCGTTTTTCGGGCACGACTTTCCTGCATCCTGCCGACCGCATGGGGCTGAGCCTGAGTGCTTACTATTCGGCAGCCAACGGCTTTGTGCGAAACACTGCCACCGGCACCAAACAGGACGGTGAATCGTCGGCCGGCGGAAGGCTGAAATGGTCGTGGCGACCCACGGATGTGGTGAAACTGGACTGGACGGCTTCGTATGAATACAGCGACGAGGATGCCAACCCTTACTATCTGCTGGGAAAAACTGACCAGAAAGGAAACTTTACACCAACCGAACATCCGCAGGTGGCACAAAACCGCCCCGGCTCTTACCGTCGCCATTTGCTGAACACGGGATTGGGCGTCGAACATCGCCTGCCGCGCGTGGTGCTTTCGTCGATTACGGCCTATCAGCACCTCGACGACCGCTTGTTCATGGATCAGGACTTCACGGCGGCTGATGTGTTTTCGCTTGAACAAAAGCAATATATGCACACGCTCACGGAGGAAATTGCGCTGAAAAGTCCGGCAAGCGCACGCCGCTGGCAATGGACCACGGGTGTGTTTGGCATGTACCAGTATCTGCGCACGCGCTGCCCGGTTACGTTTTATGCCGACGGCATCGACTACTTGAACAAACAGCTTGCGGCGGTGATGCCGCAGCGTCCGGCCATTTCATTGGGCTTTACGGGCAAAACGCTTCCTTTTAATGCGCGTTTGGTCACTCCTTCGGGCAATGTGGCTTTGTTTCACCAGTCGGTAATCAATGATTTGGGGCTGAAGGGCCTCTCGCTGACTTTGGGGCTCCGATTAGACTACGACTACCGCGAACTGCGACTCAATGCTGCCACTGATGCACCTATCGACTATCATTTCGGCATGCAAATGGGACCGGCCATGAAGTTCGACACCGACCTTCAGGCAAATCCGGCTATGACGCAAAAGCTTTGCAACGATTCATGGCAAGTGCTGCCCAAGGCTGCGCTCAACTATGATTTGGGCCGTGGTTTGGGCAATGTTTACTTCAGTGTGGCCAAAGGCTACCGTTCGGGTGGCTACAACATTCAGGCTTATTCTGATTTGAGCCAGAGCCTGTTGCAGCGCGAAATGATGCTGGGGGTTAAGGATTACAGCATTGCTACTATCAACCGCTTGCCCCTACCCGATGCCATGAAGGAAAATGCCATCAAAGGTATGACGGGTATTCTCGACAAGTACACGCCGGCACAGCCTGATGCCGAAACACTCTATTACAAACCGGAATATACCTGGAGCTACGAAGTGGGTACGCACCTGAACCTTTGGGAAAAGGCGCTGCAACTTGACCTTTCGACATTTTATATGAAAACGCGCGACCAACAGCTGGCACGATTTGCCGAAAGCGGCATGGGGCGTGTCATGGTGAATGCCGGACGGAGCCGCAGCTGCGGATTTGAGGCTTCTGTCCGCACTTCGCTGCTGGCCGAACGCCTGTTGCTCTCGGCGGCTTATGGTTACACGAATGCGGTGTTTACCAACTACAACTTAGGCAGTCAGCATGGCGAAACGGTTGACTATACTGACAACCGGGTGCCGTTCGTGCCGGAACATACGTTCAGTGTCACGGCCGATTTCCGTCAGCCCTTGCAACATGCGGTGTTCAAGGCGGTATCGGTGGGTGCTGATGTACGCGGTGCGGGCAACGTGATGTGGAACGAGGCCAATACGTTCAGCCAGCATGCCTACGCCAACCTGGCAGCGCGTGTGGGATTGGAACTGGCCGGCAATCTTTCCATCGAAGCCTGGGGCCGTAACCTGACGGCTGCACGTTATGCCACCTTCAGTTTCGACAGCATGCACAATCGCTTTGCGCAATACAACCAGCCGCGCCACTTTGGCGTCGACTTGCGTTGGAAGTTCTAAGGTACTGAAGTACAGCTATTCATATCCCCCAAGGGTAGTTTTCGAACTGCCTTTCGGGGAATTTTTTTTGTATAATTTCGCGGCTTCGGGTGC
>ENA-ORLM01001634-ORLM01001634.1-human-gut-metagenome-genome-assembly--contig:-NODE-1634-length-13536-cov-2.641207_pt1 | contig 13536 bp, 10 predicted proteins | sample MGYA00243063_ERZ508815 | MGnify/ENA primary metagenome ERZ508815 (study PRJEB26277, sample SAMN04329768) | human gut metagenome | biome: human-associated habitat | host: Homo sapiens | place: USA...
TATCGCCTGTCCTTTCGTATCCGCACTGCAGTTCAACTCACTCATATCCGCAAAATACCCATACTTCCAGATCTCAGAGACGGCATCCGTCTGGGATGCCGGTTGTTCATACACCTTGTCTATCTCTGCCCAAAGAGCATCTCTTCGGTCATCCATCTCCTGATCTGTACATACCATATATGGTTTTACCGACTGTGCCGTTTCCTCATCAAATACCGGATATACCTTTGCTTCCACATACGCGTCATCAAGCTTCTGTTGTTTTACTCCATAGCACCGGCTGCCGGAGAGCCGCTCGCCTCCTATCACATCGGCATCGACCGTAAATGTCACATTATTATTTCCTGCAACCTGATAGCTGATATTCGCTGGCTCTCCTGCCTCAAATGTACCACCCTCAGCATTTTTCTGATAATCTGAGGCAACATCACCTCTGCCTTTTCCGCATCCTGTCAATAGCGAAAAAAACATTCCTATGCATAGCACTTTTATCCATCGTTTCATCTCGGATTCCTCCCCCTTCTGATTTGATGGTTTCAGTGTAGCATAGGAATGTATCAAATTTGTATCTATTCCAGATAAATATAAAATAATCGCAATTATTACAGACTTGCGAGTGTCTGACCAAGTGACTTCAGTTCATCCTCTGCGTCCGGACCAGGTGTTCCGTTTACTGCGATACCCTCGCCATTTACAACAGTTGCGCCATCTGCAACAATACGATCCTCCCAGTCACGCATCCACTCCTGATTTCCCCAGCCGTAAGAGCCAAACAGTGCAATCTGCTTTCCAGCGATCACGCCATCAAGCTCACACATAAATGGCTCCATCTGTGTCTCTTCCAACTGCTCTGCACCCATAGATGGACAGCCAAGTGCGATCACTGATGCATCCTTCAATGCATCAACGCTTGCCTGATCTACCGTGATCAGCTCTGCCTCACCGCCTGCGGCTGCTACACCGTCTGCGATACTGCCTGCCATCATGGCTGTATTTCCTGTTCCGCTCCAATATACAATACTTACTTTGCTCATAACTTATCCCTTTCTTTTTGTTATATATTTGGCGTTTTGCAAGTCACAGCTCAGACTGCGATCTCCCGGATTGTCTTGCCCTCCAGAATCTCCTGCAGCACATGCTCCCGTTCCTCATCAAAACGCTGAAACAACTGTGTCATCTCCTGCTCATTGTGATAGACCTTCCAATATCCATAAAAGGAAAAATTCACTCCATCATTCTCCATAAATCCTAAGAAGTCCTCGATCGGATACTCCAGGAAAGCTCCCATCTCATGTGGATATGCAATCTCTCCTCTGCTATACTGTTCCACACGCGAAAACAGTCTATGCAGCATCGCAGAAAAATCACCTGCCGGATAGCCATAACCACGCAGAAATTTCTGTACCTTCTCAGATAGAATGTAGCGTTTGAGTGCTTCTCTCCGATACAAAAATAACATGAATTTATTCGCTTTGATTTTTAGAAGATGATAAGAAATCCCGGTTCCCCGCACAAGCTTCCGGATCATGTAAAACTCCTGCATTGTCACTGTGATCAGATTCGAAGCCTTGCTTCCCTTGATCACCGGTGCACAATTGACCGCCATCATCACGGCTGTGTTTTTTTCGAGATCGTTTGATTGTTTGATTTGAACCAGTTCCTGTATTGGCATATCGTTTCCTCACCTTGATGCATATAAGTTAGTTTTAACTAACTATATGCATCATACAGGAACTTATTTTGAAAATCAAGAATTATATATGAGAAAATATATCATTTGTTGTTCTGTAATGGCATCAGGACGATTCCCTGTCCATGCTCCGTCGTATATTGCAATGCCTGTAGGTTCTCTAAGTCGCCAGATACCCGGAGTGTGATCAATGCTCCATTTTTAATTTCTTTTATCTCCTCTACGTCCGGGTAAGGAATCGTCACAGAAGCAACTGGCATATACTTCATCGCACTTGCCGTGTACAGCTTATTTTCCCCAAGGACATCCCGTATCTGCACATTTTCATAGAAGTCCAGAAGTGTTGTTGTCTGCGCAAACTTCGTGTTGTTTGTCCATGCAAGCAGGATTGTCCCACTCTCTGTCATATAAACGATATTCTCCACGCTGTTATCATACTTCGTAAATGTGATCTTCCAGAGATATGCCGTATAGGTATCAAAGCTGGTGTCCGTGTAGCAGTAAAGTTCTGACGAATATGAATACAGATTGTCATACTGTATCTGCACGGAATACGGATACACGCCCTGCTTGTAATAGACATCCAACTGCTTCTTCGCAAGTTCCACCGCTTCGACTTCATCCAGAAAGCCCTCTGTGATATCGCATTTTGTCATGTTACTGTCCCATGTGCCGGAGATCAGCTTGATCCGATCGACAGCCGAGAGATTTGAGGATGTATTGCGTGACATCATCGTTCCCGCTTCCAGATAATATTCCTCCGGTGCCACCTCGACGTGATTCGTCTGTTCCGTAAGCGTCCGTGCAAGCAGATATTTCGGTGCTACGATGCTTAGCACGACGATCAGCGCACAACAGACAAATAACAGTCCGACGCGTATTTTATTGTTCTGTAAGATTTTTCTCATGAAATACCACCCACATTGTTGTGCCCTCTCCAACTGTACTTTCGATCTCCAGCTTCTCCCCATGGCTTTCCACAATGGATGCCGCAAGCGAAAGTCCAAGTCCCGCACCGCCCTCTTTCCGTGAACGCGATTTATCTACCATATAAAACTCATCGAAGATTCTTTGTAAATGTTCTTCACTGATACCAACACCAAAATCCTGCACGCCAATCTGCACGCCATCGTCCGTCTGCTTCGCAAAGAACCAGATCTCACTTCCTTGCTCTGACGCCTTTCTGGCGTTGTCTATAATATTGATAAATGCGGATTTCAAAAGATTGCTGTCTCCCTCGATCCTCGCTTCCACCGTCGTACAGACAATCGTCTGGTTCTTCTGCGCCAGGATCGGCGTCACACTCTCCGTAACCTCCTGCATGAAGCTCACAACCGAGATCGGTTGAAACTCAATCTTTCTGTGTTTCGTGTAAATAAATTCAAACAGCTTCATCGACATCGCCTCAAGACGTTTTCCTTCATGGAAAATATACGATGCCGCAAGCACCTGATTCTCCCTTTTCATCTCCTTGGAACGCAGCATGTCCGCATACCCGATGATCGTTGTCATCGGCGTTTTGACCTCATGCGTGAAATCTGCCACGAACTGTTCCTGCCGTGTCACCATTCCCTGCAGTTCATCCATATGCTCACACACTGCATCCGCCATCTGGTTGTAGGTCTGTGCCAGTGTACCTACTTCATCGTGACTGCGCAGATGCACGCGGCTCTCGTAATCGCCCTCTCCAAACTTCTTCGACGCCCGGTTCAACGTCTCCAAAGGCTTCGTCAGAAGATAGGTAATCACAAACACTGCAACCGTACAGCAGAACACTACAATTCCTAAAAGCAGCACAAAATACCGTCTCTCCGTTTCCACGAGTTGATATGTCTCGGTGATATCCCGCGCATTGATAATATTCATCATTTTGTCCTGAACCAGACTTGTCGAACAGGAAAACAGATAATACCGCCCGGCTTCCTTTGTAATCATGTACTGCTTCTGCCCGATCACTGCGGTACTCCACAGCTCCTCCGGGCAGGAAAGTTTATTGTCGTCTGACGCAGAATGCACAACCTCCGCACCATCGTAGAACACATAGACACCTTTGTTGTTACCGCCCATCTTACCTACAACATCGGCACTTAAATTCTTCATCTGATATACAAGATTCGATGGGGATGAATTGATCGTATCGAGCAAACGATACTCGATCGTCGATTGCAGCAGATTGTTTTCCTCGATCGAGGTTTTGATCTGTGCATCAAGCGCAAGCTGGAAATTCCGACGGATCATAAAGAATCCGACGGTTCCAATTCCAAGCGATAATAATATGATATTGATAATTACAACTTTATAACGAAACTTCACGAATCTTCTCTATTCCTTTAATCTTCCAGCCGGTATCCAACCTTGTAAATCGTCTTCAGCTTGTCAGTCAGACCAAGCTTTTTACGGAGACGCTGTACATGCAGATCAAGGGTACGCGTATCGCCGTAGCTGTCATTTTCCCAGACAAGCTCGTAGATTTTGTCCCGAAACAGGGTAATATTTCTGTTGCGCACAAATATCTCCAGCAGCATAAATTCTTTTGGTGTCAGTTCGACTGGTACACCATCTCGCAGCACCGTGCGATTATCCGTATTGATGACAAGATCGCCATACACAAGCTTTGTCGCATCCTTATGGAACCGCCGCAGTACAACCTGTACCCGGGCGATCAGTTCGACAATCTCAAATGGTTTCACAATGTAATCTTCTGCTCCCAGATTCAACCCCTTCACCCGGTCGTCAAGCCCTGCCTTTGCCGTCAGGAAGATCACCGGTATTCCTGTCGGTTTGATATATTCTAACAGCTCATATCCATCTGCCTTCGGCAGCATGATATCCAGTAAAACCAGATCAAATGTTTGCTTCTCTATCTGATCCGCTGCCACCATACCATCATATACACAGGTGCAGGCATATCCGGCATCCTCCAGATTCATCCGAATGAGATCCGAAATCGCGCGTTCATCCTCCACTACCAGTATCTTAATCATTCTTTCTTTTCCTCCGCCTCGATCACGACGCGTCCATCCTCGATGCGCACCTTGACCTTGTTCGTATCAATGCCTGCTGCCGCAAGCATATCATCGCTCAGCTGCACACGATGTGCCTTATCCAGCACGGAATATTCCTCATGTGTCTCATCCGTCATATCCGGTGATTCCAACTGATCCAGCATATCCCGGTAATGCTGTTTCAGGATCTTCTCTGTACTGATCTTGCCATCCGAAATCATGACAACACGGTCTACCTTATGTGCAAGTTTCATATCATGCGTGACTATGATAATCGTAAGTCCAAGCTCCCGGTTTAACTTCCGGAACAGATCCTGAATGTTCGAAGAAGTCTTTGTATCAACCGCTCCGGTCGGCTCATCGGCGAGCAGAATTTCCGGCTCGTTTGCAAGCGCGACTGCGATTGCCACTCTCTGCTGTTCTCCACCAGACATCTGTGCCGGGTAAGAATCCCGTTTATGCTCCATGCCAACTAACGCCAGCAATTCCTCTGCCTTCTCCCGCCGTTTCTTCGCGCTTTTATGGATTGCAAGCATTGGTGCCTCAATATTTTCCAGCGAAGTCAGATACGGAAACAGATTCCGTCCGCTCTTCTGCCATACAAACCCGATCTGTTTCTTCCGGTACTGCACCATCTGACGCTCTGTAAATTCCGCCAGATTCTGTCCATCCACGATGATCCGTCCGGCGGATGGCACTTCCAGTCCTCCAACGATATTCATAAGCGTACTTTTTCCGCTTCCACTCTTCCCGATGATTGCCATCAGCTCCCCGCGGTTGACCGTCAGATCAAGTCCCTGCAAAGCAAGCACCTCAACCTCTTTTGTCTTATAGATCTTCACGAGAGAATCGCAGACGATCAGAGGAGCAGTTTCCGCCAGATCTGCCTCCTCCGCCATGTCGTTTTTCCTATCTTCCAATGTATCATTCTCGTATTTGTCTGTCAATAATCTCACCATCCTCCAACTCATAGACAACATCGCCAAGTTCCATCAGGTTTGGATCATGTGTTGTCATAACGATCGTCACGCCTTCTTTCTCGATCAGGTTTCGGAACAACTGCATGACCCGAAGTCCAGACTCGGTATCCAGCGCTCCGGTCGGTTCATCTGCAAACACAACCTTCGGTCGGTGTGCCACTGCCCGCGCGATTGCGACCCGCTGTTGCTCTCCACCGGACATCTGTCCCGGCATATGCCGCATACGCTCTTCCATTCCGACCAAGGCAAGTGTCTCCCTGATCCGTTCGTCAACCTCCTTCGCGGTCAGCTCCGGTTCTGCCAGCCGCATTGCAAAATCCACATTCTCATATGCATTCATAATCGGGATCAACGCAACTGCCTGAAAGACAAACCCAATTTCTTTTCTTCGCAGTTGTTCCTTCTGTGCATCTTCCATCTCCGAATACACCTGTCCATCGAAACTGACATCCCCCTCTGTCGGTGCATCCAGGGCACTTAATATATTCATCAATGTTGTCTTTCCACTTCCAGAACGTCCCTTCAATATCGTAAGTTTCCCTGCCGGTATATCAATATCGACATGCTTCAAGGCGTAGAATTCGCCGTCACCAACCGGGAACATCCGTGTAATATTTCTTGCTTCAATGATATTCATAAGCGAAACTCCTACTCCTCTCCTAATTTCAATGCCTGCGTGATATTCAGACTCCGTACCAGCCGCCGCAGGATCACGATACACAGCAAAATCATAACCAGGAGCACCGCGACAAGCTTCAACACATCCATCTGGTCGAGATAGACATAGATGCTTAAGTTATGTTTCTGCGGCAGATAAATCACACCAAATAACCGCACAAACAGATATGTCGCCACACCGCCGCAGGCACCACCTGCCAGAATCGATGGCAATGTGGAAAACAGATGCTCGTTTACAAGCATACGGTTTATCTCCTTCTCGCTTAAGCCCATCGCCCGATATACACCAAATAACAATTCCCGCTGCCGGATCGATGAGATCCAGTAAATCAGGAATCCAATCATACATAGAATCAGTGCAATGACAAAGCTCAAAGTGAACATTCCGTTTGTAATGCGTATCATCGCTGTTTCCTTCATCGCATCAATATCCCGGTCCAAAGCGGTATATGCCGACAACTTCGTTCCACTCGCGTCGATCACAGCCCGTACCGCATCACTGTCCACGCCATCTGCCAGCTTGTACCATATCTCATATGGAGAAATCTTGAAGCTCTGCACCGTTTTCGCATAGTTTGCGACGATCAGATAATGCTCGGTTTCTTCTCCATCCTCATATGTATACTGTACAAAACCCGGCCACGCATCTACAACCGCTACAACCTTTCCGCTGATCGTACCGCGCACCGTCTCCTTCTTCATCACGGAATCCCCATATCTGGAACAATCCACAACATCCCCCACTTTGACCTCCAGTGCCGCTGCCAGATTCTTCGACAGAATCACACCATTTTCCTGCTGTGCCAGTTCATTTAAATATGTATACCAATGAACGTCTCTGTTTAGTTCCTCCTGCAAATACGCAGTCTCACCAAAATCTTTTGTATGGATTCCCATGAACTCACAGTTAGCAATCTTCGTTTTTCCCCGGCTCACCGATATATTGTTGGTTCGGATTACCTTTGCCATGCTCGTGCAAAGTCCCTGCTTGACCGGCTCGTCATATTTGACCGGATCTGGCTCCACATAGTTATAGTCGATATCATTGGCAGACACATAAAATGCCTGCATCTTCCATGTCTGCTGCAATCGGTTATCGGCTCCATCTGCATAGCGGATCCGGTTTTCATAGTTCTGGTTGATCGTGCGCGCCGCATTGGCATTGAACAGTCCCATCGCCACGGTCAGAATCAAAAATACCGAAATAAAGCCCTGCTTGCGGAAGTTCCGCGTGATCTGCAAGAACGACGCGTACACTGCCGGACGCCACTTTTTTCTGCCGATATGATAGACAAGCTGCACAAGATAATGCAGCAACCGCAGTACAACAAGTCCCATCGCCACGATAAACAATACAGAATCCAAGAAGATCAACGGATCCATCTTCGTTCCAAGCAGTGCCCGTGCACGGATCTTATCAATCTCCTGATTGAAATTGTGAAGCAGATAGATTGAAACGCCAAGCAACACGATATCCAGAAAATATTTTTCCCAGAACATCTTCTTGTTGATCTTCTGATCAGATTTTTGCTGTACAATCGATACCCCGGAATGAATCACGACCGGAATCAGGATGAACAGAATTCCAACGGCAGACGCCGCCAGTCCATAGACAAGCATCACTGGTGTAAAATGATACATCGAGAGATTCCCGGCATGGAATGTCAGGAAATCTGTGGTCGATGCAGCCAGCTTACAAAGTCCATATCCAAGTGGCGTTCCAATCAGCATTGCCACCAGACAGAGAATACACGCCTGCAACGCATAGAGCGCTACAATCTGGCTGCGGCGGTATCCCCGGCTCCGCATCATGGCGATCTCGCCCTGTTCTGTGTCGATGATCTGTCCAGTCACCATATAGATAAATGCAAGCACCAGACCAAGCAACGGAAGCTCCAATACCCAGAGCGTGATATCTATCGTTTTCTTGTCCTTCTGGTACTGCTTGAGCAGATTCAGGAACGAATCGGTAAAGCTCTCATCCTCCTTATGAAATTGCTCGATATAATATTGCACATCTGCTACATTCTTCTGATTGATCTTCGTATAATCAAGCAGCACATTGGTCGCATAGTTGATCTTTTCCGGTGCAAACTGCTTCACGATGGCATCAAAGGTTTCCTCACTTACAAGCATCTCCTGTTCCATCGTATTCGGCGCTGTATACCAGAAGGTGTCTGTGCTGTCCGCCTCCTTGAAGATACCACAGATCTGCAGCTTCAGCGTTTCCCCGTCTGCATCTGTCCAAAGTGGGAATTCCAATGTCTCACCGACTGTAAAGCCGCAGGCATCCATCACACTCTCGGACAACATACAGCCATACAGATTTCCAGCATACGCATCGTAGTCCTCGCCGACAAGCACCTGTGTATGTGCCAGCATATCAGGCATATACGATACCTTCAGATATTTTCCTTTTCCACCATACGCGCCCTGTGCGGACTGTTCATCCAGCGTCAGAATAGTCTGCGTATTCAACGCCTGTATGGATCCAAGATATTTCTCCCATGTCTGCTGATACCCTTTCACACCGTCGAGCACAGCCGCAGCTGTCTGACGTTTCTCCGTCACATAAGCACCTGTTCTTCCGATCACCGTCGGATATGCCTCTGCTTCCTCACCTGCATTATGAAAGCTGTCCAGCAGCATCTTGTTGAGCGAGCCTGCCTTGAACATTGGCTGACAGGAAACCGCCGCCACAAGAAAGACAAGTCCCAGAAGCAGGCAGGTCGTCAACCATATTTTGTTTTTAATTTTTTGTAAAACGAACCGTATCATCTTTTACTCCTCTTCCTCTGAAACTGGTCCCGCCAGTATATCTCCCTCCGAAATACCATTAAATATACATGCCACTACATCGCCCTTTTTATATTTGGATGTATCCTGTGCGCTGTTGCAGATTGCTGCATCCACATATTGTTTCTAGATATTTCCATCTACGATTTTCCACACATATTAGAAATCGCCGGATGTCTCCTTGCCTGAGTTCGCCTTCTCTGTGTAGAGCGCATCTGCCGGAATCGTGTACACATCCGAATAAGAAATCAGCGGATAGGAAATTATCTGACTTCCGGTCATATCCTCCACGGATGCGTTCCCGTCTAATTTCACATAGTACATCCGGCTGTCGTCCGTCAGACTCTGCGTGATATAGACACGATCCCCTACCGTCGTGACATAATACTCTTCCTTTGTTCCTTCCGTGATTCCGTTGGAGCCACAGATGATGCCCTGTATCGTCTTTCCACTTTCCTCATCCTGCACCGATACAGGTGTCCCGTTCGCAACCTTGCTGTTTCCACCATACAATGCCAATTTCTCCTTCACCGGCGTATCAATCGCCAGAATATCCGAGTCAAGCTCCAGCTTGCCTCCGGTGTCTCCCCAGAAATCCAACACCTCGCCCTCCTGCTCAGCGCAGATTGACATAACACCTGTTCCGTCATTGTTACAGCTTGCCTCCGTATATGCTTCCTCTGACTGCTTGAGCTGGTATGTATAATCCAGCGTCTGTATCTGAAAATCCAGATTCTCAATCTGAATATCGACATCCAGCATAGATGAAAGATTCGGATTTGCCTGTTCTTCTGCATCACCGTCGGTTGCTTTCTGTGCATCCGTACCGGTTGCAAGTGGTGTCTGTCCGGCAGTCAACGCTGCCTGCTTTTCCTGTTGCAGCGACCGAAGTGTATTCTCATGTGCCTGCACTGCTTTCGTGCGATTTTCTTTCATATCCTCAATTCCTGACCGCATCTCCGCCAGCTTCGCGCTGCCTTCATTCGTTCGAACCTTGAGTAACACATCGCCCTTTTGCACATAATCTCCATTGGATACACAGATTTCCTGAATTGTACCTTCATATGGAGATGTGTAATTGATCCGCATCGTATCTGCAATCGCATAGCGGTTTGTATAAAACATCGAATCATAATTCGTTGGAGCACTTACCGTATATTCCTCATATGCATCCGGCCATGCAGCCTCTGATGTATAATACACTTTTTCTCCCTCAGAAAGCCCGGATATCACCTCTGTATTTACCGTGTCACTGACTCCTGTCTCAATGTAGCGCTGTTCGCGCTGCTCCCCATTTTTTACATAGACAAATGATCCCTGATCGTCCTCATAGATAGAATCGTTTCCGACATACAGGACATCTTCCACGCGGTCTCTGACGAGATAAACGGCGATTACAGAACCGACTGGCGCGCTCTTTTGAGCATCCTCATACTGCATTCGAAGTGCCGGATATTTCTGCTGATTTTCGGCTGTCAGACGCTCCTGTGTTGTATAGGCATACTCCCGAAGCGAAATTTTCGCGCCATCCTGTATCGTATAATAACGGTCGTATTTCTCCAGAAGCTTGTCTTTGATCGTTGTATTCTGTATCTGAATATATGTATCCTCATAATCTGCAATCGTGATAACATTCATCGAGCTTGTAACCTGATTGCCATATGTAAACTGACGCACATAAGAAACATACCCGCTTGCAGTTGCCTTGAGGGTTCCATCTTCAATGATCTCCTGCTGCTTCTGAATCTGATCATCGTAATCGGCAAGCTGGTGCTTGTAAAGCAGTTCATCATAATTGGCATTTTCCTGTTCCGTCTCGATCTCTTTTCCTGTTTTCGCAGCACTGTCAGAATCTCCCAGTTGATTTTCTCCCGCCTGTTTCAGATTCAACTTCTGTATCGTGAGCTGTTGTTTCTGCACCTCCAGCTCACGTTTTTGCACGAGCAGACTCCGGGCTTCTTCCAGATCCTGTTTTGCCTTTTGTGCCGCTTCCAGATCCGCAGTAGCTACCACCTGTCCAGCTTCCACATAATCTCCTACGTCGACAAGGACTTCTGCCACGCTGACCTGTGTCGTCCAGAACACCGCATGTTCTGTTGGCACGATCGATCCATATGCGATTTTCAGATCGCCTACATCTCCCACAGATACTTCCCGGTACGATTCCGTTCCAGATACCGGTTCCAGCAAAGCTGGCGCATCTGCATATTTCGTTCCACAGGCAACCAGAGAGACCGCGCAGAGTACACTCATCAAAAATCCCAGCTGTCGTTTTAGTTTCTGTCCGATTCTCATTTTGCAATCACCACCTTGTCGCCCTCTTTTAAACCATCTTCAATCACTGTATAGCCATCAATCGTTGCCCCAGTCTGCACCTGTACGCCATGTCGGAATCCGTCTTCATCCAGCACATAGACGTAATTGTCATTTCCCACATACACGATTGCATCCTCCGGTACATACAGGACATTCTTGAGCACATTTTTCTCGATCTCCAGATTCAGTGAATCCGAGCTTGGCCGTTTCGCTGAGTCAACCAATGTAAATGTAAGCTGCCGTTTCATCCCGGCATCCGTATCCGACGCCAGCACATCAATCGCTGTCAATCTGACCTCATAGCTTCCAACGCCAAAAGTTGCCGTAAATGTCTGTCCTACCTCAAACGCATAATCATCCTCTGTCGTCGTAGTATAATTGTCCGAGCCATACAGGATCGTTACAACTGCATCTCCGGCATACACGGTTCCATAATCAAGCATATCCGACAGGCTACTCACAATGCCGCTTCCCTCTGCCTTAATCGTATAAGCTTCCAGTCTTGCGTCCAGATCTTTGATGTACAGTCCTGCAATCTCCTGGTCTTTCTTTAACTGCTCGATACTCTCCTGGTGTTCATCTGTCTGATTAATTGCATCCAGCTTCGTATAATGGTCGATCAGAAGCGCATCCTCTTCCACACGGTTTTCATACTGTCTTCGTTCCTCCGTTATATCCTCCGAAGAGAAGGTGACAAGTGTGTCTCCATTTTGCACGACATCTCCAACATGGACAAATACCTGATCAACCTCCATCTCATCATGATCAGGATAGTATTCTTTCCGTTCAAACTGTTCTGATTTCAATCGCAGATCGAGCACCGGCGCAATGTCTCCATGCACGACTGGCTCGGTTGTGTATGTAATTTTCTCATATTCCGGTATCGTGATCACAAGATCATCCGTCTGGGTTTTGCCGGCACATCCGCTGAGCAGTCCCACACAGAGTACCATCACGGCTGCCATTCGTCTTTTTCTTATCTTTCTCACCACAATCTCCTCACAGTATCCTTTATTTTACTGTTCTTATCTTACCATGAAAATGTATCTAATTTGTATCAATTCGTATATATTATGACAAAAAAGAACTCCAATCTGCGGAAATCCGCAAATTGGAGTTTTATACGTTCTTCTTACTCTACAACGTAAGGGATAAGAGCTACGTGTCTTGCTCTCTTGATTGCAACTGTAAGTGCACGCTGATGCTTTGCACAGTTACCAGTAATTCTTCTAGGAAGAATCTTACCTCTTTCAGAGATGTATCTCTTAAGCTTGTTTGTATCCTTGTAATCAATTACTGCATTCTTCTCTGCACAGAATACACAGACCTTTTTTCTTCTACGAATTGGTCTTCTCTTCATAGGAGCGTCTGGACGATCGCTCTTCTCTGTCTTATTGTAAGCCATTACTAATTACCTCCATTTAATTTCCTTACTTAAATGGTAAATCGTTGCCTGTCAATCCTGTTGGAATATCCATGAATCCATCTGCACTGGCATTACCAGGTGCTGGTCTGTCTTCCTGCTGATATCCACCGCCGTTGTTTCCAGATGCATTCTTGCTCTCTGCAAACTCCTGCTCTTCTACGACAACTTCTGTTGTATAAACTTTATTGCCGTCCTTATTAGTATAGCTGCCTGTCTGAATACGACCTGTAATCGCAATCTTTGTACCCTGCTTCAAATACTTCTCAGCAAACTCTCCCTGTTTGCCAAATGCGACACATGAGATAAAATCTGCTGTCTGCTCATTTCCAGAATTGTCTCTTCTCTGGAATCTACGGTCAACTGCAAGTGTATATCTTGCGATTGCTAAAGGCTCTGCAGCCTGTGAATATCTAACTTCCGGATCACGAGTTAAACGACCCATCAAAATTACTTTGTTCATCGGAAATCCTCCTAACTATTACTCTGCGTCCTGTCTAACACAAAGATATCTGAGAACAGATTCCATAATACGAACACTTGCTTCGATCTGAGCTGGAGCTTCAGCGTTTGCATCAAACTGGATGAAGTAGTAGAAACCTTCCTTCATCTTCTGATTCTCGTATGCTAAGCTCAGCTTTCCTTTTT
>ENA-ORLM01001639-ORLM01001639.1-human-gut-metagenome-genome-assembly--contig:-NODE-1639-length-13507-cov-3.318615_pt1 | contig 13507 bp, 9 predicted proteins | sample MGYA00243063_ERZ508815 | MGnify/ENA primary metagenome ERZ508815 (study PRJEB26277, sample SAMN04329768) | human gut metagenome | biome: human-associated habitat | host: Homo sapiens | place: USA...
GCTCGACCTCTGTGCCGTGAGCATTGCTTCGGACATTGTGCCAATCATGGGCGAAAACCGCATCCTGGCTTACCACGGACTGCGCTGCCTGAACACGAATCCGAGTATCGGACTGCAGGCTATCGTCGAAGTGTGCGGACTTTCTGACCGCGAACTGACGATGAACAACATCATCTTTAAAATCGGACCGCGCATCAATGCGTCGGGACGTATGCAGAACGGTAAGGAAGCAGTGGACTTGCTGGTGGAAAAGGATTTTTCGGTGGCACTCGAAAAGGCAGGACGCATCAACCTTTACAATGAGGCGAGAAAGGACCTAGACAAGCAAATGACCGAAGAGGCTATTGACCGCGTAAAGGATTTGCCCGGACTTGATGAACGCCGAAGCATCGTGATTTACAGCGAGGACTGGCACAAGGGCGTTATCGGCATCGTGGCTTCGCGCTTGACCGAACAATACTATCGTCCGGCGGTGGTGCTGACACGTTCCGAAGGCATGGCCACAGGGTCGGCGCGTTCGGTGTCGGGCTTCGATGTGTATAAGGCGGTGCAAAGCTGTGCCGACTTGCTTGAAAACTTTGGCGGACATACTTACGCTGCCGGACTGACTTTGCCGGTGGAAAACGTCGAAGAGTTCAGCCGACGCTTCGAGGCTTACGTCACGGAACATATTCTGGACGAACAAACCGAGGCTACACTCGACATTGATGCGCTCATCGACTTTAAGGACGTGACCTTCCGCTACTACCAGCAGTTGCGCCGGTTTGCACCATTCGGCCCGTCGAACCCGAAGCCGGTGTTCTGTACGAAAAAAGTCTACGACTACGGCACAAGCAAGGTGGTGGGACGCGGACAGGAACACATCAAACTGGAACTGGTGGACAATAAAAGCAACAATGTGATGAACGGCATTGCCTTCGGACAGAGTTCGCAAGCGCGATACATCAAAACCAAACGGGCTTTCGACATTTGCTACACCATCGAGGAAAACACGCATAAACGCGGCGAGGTGCAGCTGCAAATCGACGATATTCGTCCGTCGGAAGCTACAGCTGAGGCTAATAAGTAAATGCCTCGTAAGTAGCTGATGAATATAGGAACTGTAAGCAGGTGCTCAGCTGTTGGAATCATCCCATGAAATCGAACAACTGAACACCTGCTTGCTTTTTACCTCACACTGCACAGCACACCAACTGCAGCAATTAAATATCAACCTACATGACCGATTTTCGTGAAATTCTGCGTTCGTATTGGGGATACCCTGATTTCAGGGGCATTCAGCGCGACATCATTGAAAGCATTGCGGCCGGCCGCGACACACTGGGACTCATGCCTACGGGAGGCGGAAAAAGCATTACCTTTCAAGTGCCTACACTGGCGACAGATGGAATGTGTCTGGTGGTTACGCCGCTCATTGCTCTGATGAAAGACCAGGTGGAAAACTTGCGCCGACGCGACATTCGGGCAGCAGCGGTGTATTCGGGACAAACGAAAACGGAAATTCTCAATACACTCGACAATGCGGTGTTCGGTGCTTACAAGTTTCTCTATATCTCGCCTGAACGTCTGGCCACGCAGCTGTTTATGAACAAGGTGCAGCGCATGAAGGTGTGCCTCATCACCGTCGACGAGGCGCACTGCATTTCGCAATGGGGCTACGACTTTCGGCCGCACTACCTGCGCATTGCCGAAATTCGCCAATTCCTGCCCGATGTTCCGGTGCTGGCGCTCACTGCCACTGCCACGACCGAAGTGGTCAACGACATTCAGGAAAAACTGGGTTTTGCGCAGCCTAACGTGTTTAAAATGAGTTTTGCGCGCGATAACCTGCACTACTTTGTGCGCCCTACGGGAAACAAGGAAGAGGAAATGCTGCACATTCTGAAATCGGTGAAGGGTTCGGCCATCGTTTACACGCGCAACCGACGCAAAACCCGCGAAATAGCGCAGTTTCTCAAGGCTTCGGGCATCGAAGCCTTGTATTTTCACGCCGGACTAACCTCGCTCGACAAGGATGTGCGACAGCGCGCCTGGCAAACCGACGAGGTGCGCGTGATGGTGGCTACCAACGCCTTTGGCATGGGCATTGACAAACCCGACGTGCGATTGGTTATTCACATGGACGTGCCCGATTCTATCGAAGCGTATTTTCAAGAAGCCGGACGCGGCGGACGCGACGGACAAACGGCCTATGCCGTGCTGCTGACCGACCGCGGCGATGCCCAACGGCTGCAGGCGCGAGTGCCGCAAACTTTTCCCGACCGCGACTACATTCGCAAGGTGTATGCCGACCTTGCCTCGTTCTATCAAATTGCCGAGGGCGAGGCTGAAGGGCGCACTTTCGATTTCAATATCGACCGTTTTTGCCGCACCTTCCATCATTACCCTACGGTGGCTGTTTCGGCCTTGCAGCTGCTCACCCGCGCCGGCTACATTCATTTCAGCCTGGAGGACGAAAACTCCTCGCGCGTGATGTTTTTGGTGCGTCGCGATGAACTTTACGACATCGACTACCTCAGCCCCGACGAGGAGGAACTGCTCAACGCTTTGATGCGCCAAAACGGGGGGTTCTTTGTGGACTATGTGGCCATCGAGGAAGACCGCCTGGCTGATACTTGCAACACCACGCCTGCCAAGGTGTACGACACGCTCTGTGCTTTGACGCGCAAACGCATTGTGAATTATGTGCCGCACAAGGATGTGGCACAAATTACTTACACCACGCGACGCATCGACACGCAATACATTGAAATCAGTCGCGACATTTACGAGGTGCGCAAGCAGAACTATGTGCGCCGCATTCAGGCAATGGTGGGCTACATCACTGAACAGTCGGAATGCCGAAGCCGCTACCTGCTGCGCTATTTCGACGATGAAGGCACTGACTGCGGACACTGCGATGTGTGTTTGGCGCAAAGGCACGCTGCCCAACCTAAAACAGTTGCGAAGGCTGTAGCGACAAATAACCCGACGGTGACAACGGAAACGGCTGAAACGCCAACATCGGCGGAAGCGGCTGCAACGCCAGCATCGGCGGAAACGGCTGTGGCTACTGAAACTGCGCGCATCCTTGCGCTGTTGCGCCAAAAGCCTAAGGCTCAGGAGGTGTTTAACCTTATTCGTGAAATACTTGCTGACGGCAAACCGCATGACGTGGATGCCCTTTTCCCTGCGGAAATGAAGCAAACTTTACAGGATGAGGTGTTAGACCTTATCGTCGACTACGGCTGCATTCGCATCAGTGCCACCGCATTGCAGTTGCTGCGTTGAAACGCGCTGAGCCCAAGGAGCCTGAGCGAAAGATGGAACTACGTATTCCTTTAATGATGCAAAAAAAAGCGATGAACGCCAGAGAATACTCTGCACTTTCATCGCTTTTTTGCATTTTAAATATCACGATTTACCAAATGAGGGGCTATGAAAAGCTTCCGTTACACGTTGGCTACGCGCATAATGTCGGCAAACACACCGGCTGCCGTAACGGCCGCTCCGGCACCATAGCCCTGAATGAGCATGGGGTATTCGCGGTAGCGTTCGGTGGTGAGGGTGAGAATGTTGTTCGAACCTTCCAGATTGTAGAACGGATGTCCCTGCGGAATTTCCTGTAAACCGACAGAACCCTTTCCTTCGGCCCAACGAGCCACAAAGCGCCAGCGTTTATGCTCGCGCTGTAAGCGTTGACGTTCGGCTTCGAAATGCGCATCAAGGCCGGGAAGCTGCTGCCAAAAGTCGGCTTCGCTGCCTTCGAAGAGCGAGGCAGGGATGATGGGTTGCGAGGCAATGTCGGCAAACTCTACGCGATAGCCGCTTTCGCGCGCCAAAATCAAGAGTTTGCGAATCACGTCCTTGCCCGAAAGGTCGATGCGCGGATCGGGTTCGCTGTAACCGTTTTCCTGTGCCATGCGTACGGCTTGGCTAAAGGTAATGTCGGCACTAAGAGTGTTGAACACATAGTTCAGCGTGCCGCTCAATACGGCTTCGAAGCCCAGTACGCGGTCGCCCGAGGCCAAGAGGTCGCTGATGGTGCTGATGATGGGAAGCCCCGCGCCGACGTTCGTTTCAAACAGATACTTCACACCGCGTTCGCGCGCTGTTCGCTTCAGCAGTGCGTAATGTTCGTAAGCCGATGAGGCTCCGATTTTATTGGCCGCTACGATGTTGACATTGCGGCGGAGTAAATCTTCGTAATGGTCGGCCACTTCCTGGCTGGCGGTGCAATCTACGAACACAGAGTTGAAAATGTTCATTTCGGCAATTTCGCGCATCATGCGTTCCACACCGCCTTCGCCCCCTTGCTGCATAGCCTCGGTATAGTGTGCCGGGTCAATGCCTTCGCGGTTGTAAGCAGCGCGGCTGCGTCCGCTGATGCCCACGATGTTGAGCTTCAGTCCTTTTTCGCGCAGCAGCTGTTCGCGTTGGGCGGCAATTTGCTGCATGAGGCTTGCTCCCACAGTGCCGGTGCCGCAAATGAACAGGTTGAGGTCCTCGTGCTCACTCAGAAAAAAACTGTCGTGCAGCACATTCAGCGTTTTGCGCAACTGACTACGCTCCACCACAAACGAAAGGTTCAGCTCCTTGCCCCCCATGGCCACGGCACTGATGCTGATGCCGTTGCGGCCGAGCACGCTGAACAGACGGCCGGCAATACCGGGACGCTTGCTCAGGCGTTCGCCCACTACAGCCACACTGGCCAGTCCATCGGAAAGCGCAGCGCGGTTCATGGCACCATCGGCTATTTCCTGGGCAAATTCGCGGTCGAGCAGTTTGCAGGCTTTGTGGGCATCGGCAGGTGTCATACAGATAGAAGTACTGGTTTCCGACGAGTTCTGTGCCACCATAAATACGCTGATGCCTCCGGCTGCCAGCGTAGTAAAGATGCGACGGTTTACACCGATTACGCCCACCATGGAAAGTCCGCTCACGGTGACCATACTGGTTTCGTTGACCGACGAAATACCGCGAATGGGCCGTTCGCTCTGCGCCGCTTTATTGCTGATGATGCTGCCGGTAGCTTCGGGGTGGAAGGTATTTTTAATGTAAATGGGTATATTCTTCTGACAAACGGGGTAAATGGTGGGAGGATATACCACCTTGGCTCCGAAGTTGCAAAGTTCCATCGCCTCGGCATAGGTCAGGTGGTCGATGGTATAGGCCGTGGGAATGATGCGCGGGTCGGCCGTGAGGAAACCGTCGACGTCGGTCCAGATTTCCAGACATTCGGCACCGAGTGCAGCGGCCACAATAGCAGCCGTGTAGTCCGAGCCACCACGTCCGAGATTGGTGGTCACGCCGGTTTGCAAGTCGGCGGCAATGAAACCGCCCATCACTGCCAAACCTTGCAGCCTACTGAAATGAGCTGTGAGCAGGCTGTTCGTTGTGCCGAAGTCCACAAGGTGTTTATCATTCTGCGGCACGGTCTTCACCAAACTGCGTGCATCAACGTGCTGCGCCTCTGTCAGCATGGCGGTCACGATAACCGACGACAGGCGTTCGCCGTAGGCTACGATGGCTTTGGCGGTTTTGGGGGTAAGGTCCTGAATGAGGCAAACGCCGTGAAGAATGCTCCGCAGTTCATCGAGCAAGGCATCCACTTGTGCCAGCGTGTCAGTTTGGCGTTCGGCGCACACCACGGCCTTGACCAGTTTGTGATGCCGTTCGGCCAGTTCGCTATAAACGGTTTCATACGCTTTGTCGCCCTCGGCTGCCGTACGGGCAAGGGCTTCCAGGCGATCGGTCACGCCGCCCAGAGCCGACACCACCACCACAGCAGGTTGGTCAATGGCTTCGACAATATTTTTTACTTGTGCCAAACTCTCGGCTGTTCCCACCGAAGTTCCGCCAAATTTAAGTACTTTCATTGTATATAAGAGTAAGTTATAAGAACAAAAAAAATGCCCTCGCGGATGCGTTTCTTAAGGGTAACATCCGTGAGGGCTTTTATCATGTCGTGTCGTTTAGAGTTTAAGTTTTTCTTTCACGCCCTTCGATTCGTTCTGCAAACGGTCGAGTGCGGTTACGACGTAAGTGTACTTGTCTTTTCCGTCGTCGTAAGGCAATTTGTAGAGCGTAAGGGGCGTAATTGCCACGAGGTGTTCCGCATTGAACAAGTCAATTTTCTCGTCCTTCTTAAAACGGTAGATGGCGTAGTTACGCGCCACATCCATTTCTTTTTTGGCTTTGGGAGCCGTCCAGAATAGGTAATACCCATCGGGCATCCACATGGCTTTTACTTTGCGGGGCTTGCGCGGTGCTTTGTCGTCGATGTGGTGGAAGGTGGGCTGAAGGGCCGGGGTGCGGTGATACACCTTTTCGAGCGCCGTAGCATAGTTACCTTCGTTGCGTACCACAGCCGCCGAGTACCACAGACACGAACCCTGAATGCCGCGCAACGAACGCTGCAAGGCAAACTTCGCAGCCATTTGGTTGCGTCGGGGGTTCTGTTTGTCGGCAGCGCGCACAGTGCGTTCCACGTCCTGTCCGATGATGAGCGGACGTCCTCCGGCAAAGCGGCTCCACCACTTGATGAGTTCCTCGTAGTCGGCCGTGCGGTGACCAATTTCCCAATAGAGCTGGGGCACGGTATAATCCACCCAACCTTTGTTAATCCAGTAAAGCACATCGGCATAAAGGTCGTCGTAGTTTTGCAATCCGGCCGTTTTTGAACCGGGCAGGTTCGAACCGCCGCGGGTATTGTGGTAAATGCCGAAGGGGCTGACGCCAAATTTCACCCAGGGCTTCACGGCGCGAATGGAGTCGTGCAGCATTTCGATAAACTGGTTCACGTTGTAGCGTCGCCAGTCCTTGATGTCGGCAATGCCGTTGCTGTGTGCGCGGTAAGTGGCCTGATCGGGAATTTGTACGCCCGATATGGGATAGGGATAGAAATAGTCGTCGATGTGCAGTCCGTCAACGTCGTAACGGCGCACAATGTCGGCAGCAATTCGGCAAATGTAAACGCGGTTCTCGTGCAGTCCTGGGTCGAAGAGGTAAAGTCCGTCGTACTCAAAAAAGCGTTCGGGGTTCTTCACGTAGGGATGGCGCGTAGAAAGTTCGCGCGTACCCTTGGTCTTGGCGCGGAAGGGGTTGATCCAAGCGTGCAGTTCCATGCCGCGCTTATGACATTCGTCGACCATCCAGGCAAGAGGGTCCCAGTAAGGCGAAGGAGGCGTTCCCTGTCGTCCCGAAAGGAAACGGGTCCAAGGTTCGTAGGCGGATTGGTACATGGCATCGGCCTCGCCGCGCACCTGAAAGATGATGGCGTTGATGCCACACCGCTGCATCACATTGAGCTGGTTGGTCAGATTCTTTTGCATTTCGCTGCGGCTCATGCCCTGGAACTGACCATTGATCATTTGAATCCACGCACCGCGAAATTCGCGTTTGGGCAGCACACTGCCCTGGGCGCAGACGCTCTGAAACGCGGAAATTGCGAGAAACAGAAGAGTGAAAAATAATTTCATGTAAGGGGTTATACTTTGAGAGTGTGAGAAAGACGGCAGTGCCTTGCGGTGCTTGCCGTCTTTTTTGCATTGCAAAGTTATACTTTTTTTCTAAGTAGATGTTGAAAAGTATGGTATAAGTAGGTAATCAAAATTATGAAGTCGTCTGAACTTTTATGAAATTCAAGATTTGCCTTAATTTTTGAGGCGTTTTTGGGTCTTGAAAAAGGAGTGTAGCGAGCTACACGACTGATGAAAGGTCAAAAAACGGCCAAAAAGAAAGGTAAAGATTGAATTTAGAAGAGATAAATCTCCAAATTAAATCTTCGTCAGAAAAGTTTAGACGACTTCTATTTATAGCATTCTATCGAAGTATTTTTATATTTGAACACCTGCTCACTTGTTTCGCCAAACATTTACTGACACCCAAAGGCATTAGTTACTCAGGCCACTTGGCTTTCGGCCTTGCGCATCACGCTGCGGTAATGCGACAGGAAAAGCGCGGCTGCTACAAACAGACCAAGGCTGAAGGCAATGAACAGACCGTAAATGCCCATGCCGAGGGGGAAGGCCAGGATGTAGCCGGCAGGGATGTTTACCAAAATGTAGCTGATAAAGGCTATCCACATCATCGACATGACGTGCGAGGTGCCGCGCAGGGCATTGGCGTAACAGATTTGCATGGCATCGCCGAGCTGATAAAGAATGAGGGGTGGGATGAGGCTGACAGCCAGCACCACAACTTCGGGGTCGCTCGTAAAGACGCGGATAAGGAATTCGCCGAACAGCAAAAAGATGAGCGACGAACAAGCGGCCATACCCAGCAAAATGTGGCATCCGGCTCGGGTGGAAAGTCGCACGTGTTCCCAGTCGTGCAAACCGTAGAAGGTGGCCACGCGGATGCTCAGTCCGGCGCCAAAGCTGTAATAGAAAAGGAAGCCGAGGGTACCGATGGTTACCATCACCTGGAACGTGGCAAGGTCAACGGCCCCAATCCAACCGGCCATGATGGCTGTGAAGGTAAACGCACCGCTTTCCATACCCATTTGCAACGAAATGGGGAGCGACTGGCTGTTGATGTGCCAAAGTCCCGACCAACGCAGCGGGGTTTCGCTCACTCCCTGACGGTAAACGGCATAGCGTTGGCGCATCAGCAGTACGCCCAGCAGAATCAGGGCCATGACAATACGCGAAAACAGGGTACTCAGGCCGGCACCCAGCAAACCGAGTTCGGGAAAGGGCCCCACACCGTAAATGAGCAGATAATTGCCCACGATGTTCAGCGCATTACCCGTGAGCAGAGCCCACATAGCGGTTTTGGTTTCGGTAATGCCATCGGTAAACTGACGCAGACAGTTAAACAGTGCCACAAAAATCATCGACACCAACACCACCAGATAATAGCTGCGTACAAGGGGCATGATTTCGGCGGGCTGCCCCATGTGGTCCAGGAAGAAATAGCCCACACCCATGATGGTGCAGAGCAGCAGAGCAAAGAGCATGTTGGCAGCCGCAGCTTGTTTGAGTATGCCTCCGGCTTCGAGTTTGCGGCCCTGGCCGAAAAGTGAGCTGACCAGTGGCGTAAGGCCGTAGCTGTAGCCCATGAGCAGGAAGGTAATGAGGTTGAACACGCTGTTGACGAACGAGGCGGCGGCCAGCGAATCAGTGCTGTAGCGGCCCACCATCATGGTGTCGGCAAAACCCATGATGATTACGCCCAGCTGCCCAATGGCTATGGGCACGCCTAAACGCAAAATGGCTTTGTGATGAGTTAACACGGTAATGGTTTTTTAGTGGTGGTAGAATATGTGAGTGAATATACTTATGCAAAAAGAACAGAAGTGCTGCAAACGTGCAGTGGCAGGAACAGCAGTCAGAACAGCTGTTTTGTCAGTCTGCGCGGTTTGGGGCACTTCCGTCCTTATCGCAAAGGGGTTGCCGAGCGTCTGTGCAATGCGCGCAGCACGTTCGGCAACCTCGTTTGTTTGGCAAGTAGCGTAACCGTTTATTTCACGATGATAACCAAATACTTGCTCACGCTCCAGAATTCCTGGGGATTGTTGATACGGAGTACATACTGGTTCTGAGCATCCTTTTCGAGCGTGTACGAACCAGCCGGGTGATTGGTCATGAGTTTAGCACTCTTTGAGTACAAACGGATTTGCTTTGTCACGCGCAAGTCGATACGCGTAAAGTAATCCTTGTTAAAGTCGTTGCTTTTCAGTACATCGCCACTTTTCAGGATACGCTGTTCGCGAAGTTCCTTTTTCGTACCGAACACGTAGTAAGCCGTGTTGAGTTCCTTATCCTGAGCAGCCACGGTGCGCGCCTTTTCCTCGTTCTTTTGGCTCAAGTCGTTCACGCTGGTATTGAGCGCATTGATTTGTTCGCCCTGTTCCGCAATTTTGATGTCGCGTTCAGCCAGCTGTGCGCGGAGTTCGTCAATTTGTTTTTGCTTGTCCTCGAGTTGTTTGTTGTAGTTGTTCACCATTTCCTCGAGTTTAGCCTTGGTGCGTTTGTCGCTTTGGTTCGCGTTACGCAGTTGCTGTTGCAAGTTCGAGATGAGTTCGCGGTTCAGCTTCATGGTGCGCTGAATGAACTCCATGTTTTCGATGATAGCCTGCTTGTTGGCGCGTTCGCCCTGCTTGTTTTCAACGCTCACACGTCCCTCGGCCTCGTTTATTTGGTCGAAGCCATCCTGAATTTGCGAAAGCGTTTCAATCAAGTCGTTCGACTCATTTTGCGACTGAGTCAATGCCTGACGGAGCGAATCGATGGTTTCGGCATTCGGATCTTTGCTTTCCTGTTCTTTTTCCTTTTTCGTGCTGCACGACATGGCAAACGACAATGTGCAAACGGCAGCGAGCAGTAATAAAATTTTCTTCATAACTGTAGGGTTATTAGGACATGGCACGTTAAATCCCATAGTGTTTTAAATCATGTAAAAGGTAAACTGAAGTCATAGTTTCAGTACGACCATGTCGAAAAGTGAATTATTCGCAGGATTGCGATTCTTTATTTTTCTTGCTTTTTTTCGGTGGTTCACATCCTTCGACCACGATAACGAACTCTCCACGCGGTTCGTTTTCAGTGAAATGCGCCAACACCTCGGCCAATGTTCCGCGCACGCTTTCTTCGTGAAGTTTCGAAATTTCGCGGCAAGCCGAGCAGCGGCGTTCGGCTCCGAAAAATTCAACGAACTGCGCCAATGTTTTGACCACGCGGTAAGGCGATTCGTAAAAAATCATGGTGCGTTCCTCCTGAACGAGCGATTGCAAGCGCGTGTTGCGTCCTTTTTTCTGCGGCAGGAAGCCCTCGAAGCAAAAGCGTTCGCAAGGCAAGCCCGAAGCCACCAGTGCCGGAACGAAAGCCGTGGCACCGGGCAGACACTGCACCGTGACACCGCGAGCCACACAGGCGCGAACCAACATGAATCCAGGGTCGGAAATTCCCGGCGTGCCGGCATCCGACACCAACGCCATGATTTCGCCTCCGGCCATACGGGCAGCAAAGGCCTCAGCCGTCTGATGTTCGTTAAACTTATGGTGAGCCACCAACTGGTTCTTGATTTCATAGTGCTTGAGCAGAATGCCCGAAGTGCGTGTATCCTCGGCCAGCACAAGGTCGGCCTCTTTCAGTATACGCAGCGCACGCAGGGTGATATCCTCAAGGTTTCCCACCGGAGTGGGCACTAAATATAATGTTCCCATGGTGCAAATATAGAGCTATTTTAGTTTCGGACAAACAATTTGTTGCAGATTTCCTCGCTTTTTCAAATAGAATAGATACTTTTGCCATGTGAACCGCTGCTTTGAATGACTTTTTGCCATGCTTAGCTGTCGGTTGGGCTTACTGATTTATCAACAAAAACACTTCGATGAACAACTTCAGAGTAGGCGGACAGTCGCCTATCACCTTCGACCGTTTTATTCGCGGCATCATTGCGCTGGTCATTATCGGGGGCATTTTTGCCATGATTTACGCCCTGAGCGGCGTGCTCATTCCCTTTTTCGTGGCATGGGTGGCGGCCTACCTGCTTTACCCCCTGGTGCGGCAGTTGCACAAACGGCTGCACAACCGCTTCTTGGCTATTTTTCTCACCATTTCGCTCACCATTGCGGCGCTCGGCACATTTGTTTACATTGTGATTCCGCCCATGCTCAGCGAAATTACGCACCTCAAGGATGTGGCGCTGAGCTACATCCAGGCAGGGGGAAATGCCGACGGTATTCCGCAACCCGTGCAGAAGCTTCTGAACGAACACGTCAACGAATACAAAATCGAACAATTCCTACAACACGAGGATGTGGTGACAGCCATCAAGAACACCGTGCCGCGCGTTTGGGAACTGTTGTGGAGTACGGCCGGCATTATCATCAACTTTGCCGCCTCGCTAATCGGCCTGCTCTATTTGCTCTTCCTGCTCACCGATTACGAAAAGTACGCCAATTCGTGGATTACCTTTATTCCGCCCTCGAAGCGTCCTTTTGCCACGCGCTTTGTGGCCGACGTCGAACGCTGCATGGCGGGTTATTTCCGCGGACAGGCACTCATTGCTTTGAGCAACTGTGTGATGTTCAGCATAGGTTTTGCCCTGGTCGATTTTCCCCTGCCCATTGCCCTGGGCTGCCTCATTGGTGTCATCAGTTTCGTACCTTATTTGCAGCTGGTAGGCGTGGTGCCGGCGGCCTTGCTCGCATTGCTCAAAGCTGCCGAAACAGGGCAAAACTTCTGGGGCTTGCTCTGCCTGATTGCCTTGGTCTACATCGTGGTGCAAATATTGCAGGACACCATTTTCACCCCACGTATCATGGGGCACATCATGGGCCTTCCGCCAGCCATCATCCTCCTTTCGCTGTCAGTGTGGGGTTATGCCTTCGGTATCATGGGCCTGATTTTGGCTTTGCCCGTAACCACGCTGGCTATTGAATACTACAAACGCTATGTGGTGGGCGAAACCGACGTGCCGGCTGACGGCATCGACGAACAGACGGTAGCCATGGCCAAAAATGCGGGCGTGTATATCGAAGAACCCTATTCTGCCAATCCGCTCAACAAACTGCGTACAGTGTTGGGCAACAACGAGGCGACACAAACCGACGAGGCGGAAAATGCCCCCGACGAACAGCAGCCGGTCGAAAATGCCGGAGAACAGCCAAAACCTACTGAAAAATAGTAACTTTATGTAAGTTTACTTACACGGCAGATAGCTGTTTAACAGGCTCAGTCGCAAAACGTGTGGTAAAGCTCAACGACGAATCCCGGGTTTCAGACAGGCCTACCTGCCTTACTTTCTGTGGTAACAAAATGTCAAAGAACGCTGAATGAATCAATAAGGAATATTGTTTTTTCATCCGTCAAGGCTGAGGTGCAGCTTATCCATGCTGAGGTGCCACCTGGCTTCGCCGTAGGCAAAGATACAATATGCACAGCCCGAAATCCCATTTTTTTTGGCTGCCGAATATCGCACCTCGAAAGTTTTCCACACCCTAAAATCGGCATTCAGCCCTTTATTTACGGGCATTCCGATGCGTTTTCCACACGCGAAAAACAATGAAATCGGGATATGACATTTTATCTCTTGCCGATTCTCAAAATGTACGAAGCAACCACGTTTTGCCTCACCCAAATGCTACAGTTCCCACATTTTTTTGCTACTGAGTTCTGATTATTACTGTTGTTCAATCCTTCAATAAGTAAACTTATTTTCCGCAGATACAAAAAAAGCCCGGACACAACAACCACTTTGGCAAGTGGCAATCGTGTCCGGGCATTAAATTAAGCAGATGCCTGCAGAACCAAGAAGATTAGTCCTCGATCAGGTTCACACCCGTCATGTCAGCAGGTTGTTCCAAGCCCATGATGTGGAGGATAGAAGGAGCTACGTCGGCCAACACACCGTTCTTCACCTTGGCATGCTTGTTCTTCGTTACATAGATAAAGGGAACGGGGTTCAGCGAGTGAGCCGTGTTCGGCGTCCCGTCCTCGTTCACCGCGTTATCGGCATTCCCGTGGTCGGCAATAATCAACACGTCGTAACCGTTAGCACGTGCGGCAGCCACGGTCTT
>ENA-ORLM01001645-ORLM01001645.1-human-gut-metagenome-genome-assembly--contig:-NODE-1645-length-13484-cov-2.789811_pt1 | contig 13484 bp, 10 predicted proteins | sample MGYA00243063_ERZ508815 | MGnify/ENA primary metagenome ERZ508815 (study PRJEB26277, sample SAMN04329768) | human gut metagenome | biome: human-associated habitat | host: Homo sapiens | place: USA...
CGTTGGAGTAAATGGTGTTTCGGTAAATGAACTTAAACTTGCTGTCACGGAAAATGCAAATGAAGATATTACGGCGGAAAAAGAATTTGCTGACAGTGGTCAGGTAGAATTAATGCGTTTTCCAATTGCAATAGGGGCTACCGGTTTTACCTTTGATATTGTACTTTTCTGTTCATACAAAGCAGATGGATCCTTACATATTTCATATAGCGTTGAATCAACACAGGGATTTGAATATAAAGATGGAACATGGAGAGGCATTTTCGATTTTCATCATGGTGTTGATACCCTTGAGGCAAAGGGAAATATGGAAGGCGGTATTGGTATAAAAGGTCTGTTGACTTTGTACAGTGTTTTTGATTTAGCAGGCTATTATGCAGATTTAGGCTTAGGCGTTGAGGCAGAATTTGCATACCATGATTTAGAAAATGGAAGTCTTGCATGCGAGGATATCAAGGTATATCCATACTCAACAAATGGACTCGATACAGATTCCCTGCTTGGAGATGTATTGAAGAAATATTTCGATTTTGATCTGGAATTCAAACCGCTTCAAAATGATGAAAACAACAACTTGAGAATAAAAATGCATAAGGAAAATGGAGTCCGCGTTGAAAAATGTACGTACGCCAGCGGCGGTATCACAGGATATGTTTACTCGAGCAAAACACGTTTGCCGATAGAAAACGCGAGAGTCAGAATTTCCAGAAAAGTCAGAGCAGGCAGCGGCAATGGTGGAAACAGCGTAGCCGGAGGCGGCAGTGGAGGCGGAAGCCATGGAGCCTGGAACCTTGAAACAGAAGAAAATGAAATTGCTGTTTTTTCAGGAGGAGCTGGAGTCTGGAGAGAGGAAGGAACAGAAACAGAAAGAATTCTCTATACCGATGTGTTTGGCAAGTACAGCACCAAAAATCTGCAGGATGGAACTTATGAAATTACAGTATCCGCAACGTCTTATCAGACGTACAAGGTTGCGGAAGTTCTGGTTCAGAACAGTGAAATCAGATATGTAGAAGATATCTATATGGTGGAGCGCCATGATGATTTTAATACAGGTTCTGTAGAGGGAACGATAACCGATGCAGTCACGGGAGATGGTATTACAGAAACAGCCTACATTGTACGCAAAGGCTGGAACAATCAAACGGGTGATGCTGTGACAGAAGGAGTATTTGAAAATGCAGACTATACTCTTTCAATGGAAAATGGAAATTATACGCTTGAAATCAGCAAAGAAGGCTATGTGACGAATTACAAAAATATCACAGTAGCGGGAGACCAGATTGAAACAGCAAATATTGTTCTTGTACCGGGAGATGGGAACGGTGAAACCGCAGGAGAACTCCGCATCGTATTAACCTGGGGCGAAGAGCCGTGGGATCTGGATTCTCATCTTGCATGCTACTCGTCGGACAAACCGTATCATATCTGGTTCGGACAGACAGATTTCGAAGGAAATTCTGTTGGAAACTTAGACGTAGATGATACAAGTAGTTATGGTCCGGAAACCATTACAGTACGTAACGTAAAAGCAGACGAAAAGTTCAGCTATTTCGTACACGATTATACCAACAGTTACAGTGAAGTGGCCAATGAAATGTCTCTTTCTGGAGCAAAAGTTCAGGTTTATCTCGAAGGCAAAAACATTGCAACATACACGATTCCGACAAATCAGCCAGGAACCTTATGGCATGTTTTTGATTTCGATGGAGCGACCAAAACCATTAAATCTGTAAACACGCTTGAATATCAGAATGACCCATACACCATCGGTGGAATTGATCAGGAAATGGATGATGTGGATGACACAGAAGAGATTGAAATGTACGCTGGAAAGGTACGAAACAAAAAACAGCCAGAGCAGAAAGTGGTTGTTGAGGAAACTCCATTACCGGAAACAACATCAGAGAGCGTGATTTCGGAGTCGGAAGTAGCAGAACCTGGTGAAGCAGTATCCAAATCAGAATCAGAGCCAGATGATGAAAACGTGGCAGAAGATGAAACGGTAACTCCGTAATACAAAGAAGCTTAAAATGTGGTGAATCAGTAAATCTGGTGCACCACATTTTAAACGAATCAAGCAAGTGGCGAAGCGGATTGCGAATATCCGCTTTGACAGGCAGAATAAGGAGCAGGTACAGATGAAAAAATGGATCCGCGCAGTATTGGCAGGCACAATCATTCTGGCATTGATTCTGTTTGGAATTTTTGCAGCTCAAAATACACAGAAGAGTACAAAGCCGGAACAGAATCCGGAAGAACAGAATACAAGTGTATCGGAAAACAGCACATCGGATGAGAGCACAGCAGAAAACAGTACGGATGATCCTGACATCATTGTAAAAGACAATGTAAAGGTGATTACCAATGAGATGAAATCAGAAGATCAGCCAACGGAAGTTTCTGACAACAGTCTCACCTTTGAAAAAGATCCTGGTTACCAGACCGGAGATGTTCTTGTTGCGGGAGAAATCAGTGCAGCGCCTTCTGGATTTATTCGAAAAGTAGTGCAGATAGAAAAAACGAATCAGGGTTACCGGGTAGAAACAGAGCCGGCGACCCTGCTGGATGTATTCGAAAAGGCACATATTATCAAACAGTTCCGGCTGACGGAGGATGGTGCAAGTGAAACAGGAAATAACAGCGCTTATATTATTAAAAGACTGTCCGAAGATGAATCGGAAGAAGAGACAGAGGAAGAAAACAGTGATTACGATTACAGTGTCTCAATCAATGTTGAAGAAGAACCCGTTCAGTTTTCAGGAGAGGCAGGATGGGGATGCTGGCTGGAACTTCAGATTGATATCGAAGACGGTGAAGTCCAGTGTGGAATTGCAGTAAGGAGCAAAGCCGGTATTTCCCTGGAATGCGGCGCAAACAGCGAGAAAGAATTTGAAAAGGAAAAAACCGTTTACGAACGAAAACTGCCGAATATCGAGTTCAACGCCGGTATTGTACCGATTGTTATTACAAATCATATGGAAGCCGTTGTCGGGGCAGCGGGAAGTCTGGAGGGCGGCATTCACAGCTCTTACGGTGCAACAGCCGACAGCACCCTGGGATTCCAGTATGACAGCAGAACAGGCAAAGTAGAAGAAGTCAAAGAAGGAAATCTGAATTCAGACGGACTTGAGTGGAGTACGGTTGAGGTGAACGGAAGGCTGGAAGCATACATTGACATCCGGCTGAGCGCAAAATTATATGACAGCGCTGGCCTGAATCTTTCCGGCGGAGCAGTTGGAAAAGCAGAAGGTCAGGCAAAGGTATCCATGAAGGACGACCTGGGTGGATATGCGGGCTCACTGGAGCTTTCCATCAGCCCGAGAATCAAAGGAAAAGCAGTGGTTGATATCCCGGTCATTGATAAAAAAATGCAGGAAACAGATCTTTTTGACCGGACCTTTGATCCAATCTGGTCAAAACACTGGGAGTCAAGTGCAGACTGGCAGAAGGATATGGAATGGACGGAAACTGGGGAGCAGGGAGATATCTATGTTACACGGTATGGAGAAGTAAATCAGTGTGACAGCACGGCATTCCAGTTTGAAATCCCAAAAGGCTGGGAAATTCAGACGGAGGAAGTTGGCGGTCCCATGGATGCGGTCAGAGAAAACGTTGTTCTGACAAACGATAGAGGTGTTATCGTTTCATTTTGGTACTGCCAAGGCGCGCTTGGCGGCTATTCGCGTGATATGCTGAAGGCACAGGTTTCACAGGCAGACACTTCTAATTTTGTGCCTGGATATCCATGGGGAACCGATCGTGACTGTTCAGATCTTGGCGAATTTATGGTAGCACGAGTACATATCACAGGCGAGATGATGGCTGGCATTGATGATGATTATGTTCCTGTAGACAGCACGTTGTTCGCAGTGATACCGACATCCCGTCTTGGCGAGATTGAATTTGCAGGTCAGGCTGGGGACGTAGACGAATTTTCTTTTGACTATCCGACACCAGTTGCATTTATCGCAGAAGCACCAGACGGTACATTTACAGAAAAAGAAGAAGAACAGGTGATTCGCATTTTGAAGAGCTTTAAAGTGGCTGAATTAGATTAAGAGGTACCCCGGAGGGCAGGAAGAGATGAACTGTGTTCCGGGGTATTTCAACATCACGTAAGATAAGATGGAAGGAAAGTACTATTTTAAAATCTTGTGAGATCAAAGAGTGAGGATTTTTTGGAAATTACATAAAAAGAAATAGTAAAGAGAAACGAGCTGCGATATAATGAATGTGATGAAAAATGAGTAACGAAGAATCAATAAAAATATGGAAAAAAACATAGAAAACATGGATTTTTCGGGAAACAGAAAGAAAAAGGGAGGAGTGTTTCGAGATGGAAACAAAGAACAAAAACAAAAAGAAAGCCATCATACTTGCTGCGACTGGTATTGCAATTATCTGCGTCTGTGTCATCGGAGTTTTTGCAAAGAAAGCGTATGACCGCCATCAGGAGGAGCTTCGTTTACAGGCGATTGAAACAAAAAACAGTGAGATTGATGAGGAATATCAGAGATTTGAAAAAGAAGAAGACAGAAATAAAAAACTGGAAGCATTGAAACAAGAGATGGAGAGTGCGGAAAAGTATAAAAAGACAGAAGGCGCTTATGAGGAATGTTCTGCACACTATGAAAAAATTATTGCGCAGATGAAGAATTCCTTTGTCTCCGAATATGACGACACGATCAAAATAATTGCGGATAAAATCGGCGATGATGTTGAAAAAGTGGATGATAAGGAAGCACTCAAAAATGCGGCCAGCGAATTTACGATGTTCAAAGATACCTTGAAAGATGACTTTGAAAATTATAATACCGTTGAGCAGGACAGCTTTGACAAATATAACAGTGCGATTGATGGTTATGTAACAAAATACAATGACAGAGTAACTGCTATTGAAAAAGCCGAGGAAGAAGCCCGTAAGAAAGCTGAAGAAGAGGCTAAAAAGAAAGCTGAAGAGGAAGCAAAGAAGAAAGCAGAAGAAGAGGCTGCTGCTAAAGCTGCTCAGGAAGAAGCAGAAAGAAAAGCTGCCGAAGAAGCTGCTGAACAAAGTTCCGGATCATCTTCAAGTGGTTCTAGTTACTATGACGACAGCAATGATTATAGTTACAGCAGCGGAAATTCCAGTTCTGGCTATAGCGATTCTGGTTCTGGTAGTGATTCCAGTGGTGGATTGAGTTCATCTGATGGAAGCTCAAGTAGCGGAAGCGGAATTCCTTCTGGCGCAAATTATGGTTGGGTTGAAGATGGGGCTGGAAGAGTTGAAAATTATTATGATCCATCTACAGGAGATACATGGGATGCAAATGGTAACTATAGTGGAAATATGAACGATTGGCTTTGGGACTAATATTTATTTCCTTTTACTGACTTTAACACTTTTTGAGAGAACCATTCAGCACTTTTTTAGCAGCAGGAGCCAATATAAGATCATAAAAAATTGGATAGATTAGAAACCGATAAGAACCATTGCCAAAGCAAATAAAACCCGCTAAAATAGAGATCAGAACATAAGCACAGCTGCTGGTGTCAAAAGCCGCAAAAGTTGGAAAGGAAGGTTTCAAGATGAGAAAACCAAAACTCCCGACCGGGATTGACAACTTTAAAAAGATTCGCAATGAAAATTACTATTATGTAGATAAAACTTCCCTCATAGAACAGATTTTAAATAACGGAAGTGAGGTCACTCTTTTTACGCGCCCACGCCGTTTTGGAAAATCCCTGAATATGAGTATGATTCAGCATTTCTTTGAAATTGGAACGGATCCAGCACTTTTTGACAGCTTGAAGATTTCTAAGAATACAGAGATTTGTGAACAATATATGGGAAAATATCCCGTTATTTCCATCAGCTTAAAAGGAATTGATGCCGATTCCTATGAAAAAGCCCGTGCGCAGCTCATAAAAACAATCAATCGTGAGGCAAGGAGATTTCAATTTCTTCTGGAAAGTGACAAATTGAGCCGGGTTGATAAAGCACTTTTTTCAGAACTTCTGACAAGAAATATGGAAGAAGACACCATTACAAGCAGTCTTCAGGAACTGACAGAACTGTTGGAAGTTCACTATGAACAGCAAGTGGTTGTACTGATTGACGAATACGATGTTCCGATGGCAAAAGCCCATGAAAATGGATATTATGATGAAATGGTATTACTGCTTCGAAATATGTTCGGAAATGTTTTAAAGACAAACAGCAGTCTTGCCTTTGCTGTTTTGACGGGCTGCCTGCGAATTGCAAAAGAAAGCATCTTTACCGGACTGAACAATTTCAAAGTATATTCGATTACAAATACAGAATTTGATGAAACCTTCGGTTTTACAGATGAAGAAGTAAAGACCATACTGCATGACTATGAAATGGATGACCGATATGACGAGGTAAAAGAATGGTATGACGGATACCGATTCGGAAAAGCAGATGTGTACTGTCCATGGGATGTTGTGAATTACTGCAATGATCATATCCATAATCCAGAGGCCGAGCCGGAAAATTACTGGATGAATACAAGCGGGAACAGTGTGATTCATCATTTTATCGACAGTATCAATGAACCGGATATGCTCACAAAAACAGAACTGGAATGGCTGGTAAATGGAAAAACAGTGATCAAACAAATCGATGAAATGGTTACCTACAATGACCTGTATTCGACCATGGAGCATCTATGGAGTACACTTTTCATGACTGGATACCTGACACAGCGCGGAAGAGAAAGCAATGGCCGCTATTGCCTAGCAATTCCAAACCGGGAAATTCGAAATATCATAACAGAACGGATTCTTACACTGTTTCAGCAGGAAGTAAAAAAAGACGGAAAAATGGCAGAACAGTTCTGCCAGGCACTCTTTGACGGAGAAGCAGCAGAGGTGGAAAGCCTTTTGAATTTGTATTTGCAGATGACGGTCAGCGTACGCGATACCTTTGTGCGGAAATCACTGAAAGAAAATTTCTATCATGGAATTCTGCTTGGAATCTTAAGCTATAAAAATGACTGGCGTGTATCTTCCAATCGAGAATCGGGAGAAGGATTCAGCGATATTGTGATTGAAACGGGAGATGCAGAAACAGGAATTGTGATAGAAGTGAAGTATACAGATGAGAAAAAAGATCTGGAAAGAGATTGCCGGAAGGCATTGGAGCAGATTCGAGATAAAGATTATACGCAGACACTGTGGCAGGAGGGCTATAAAAAAATGGTGCGGTATGGGATTGCATTTCATTTAAAACAGTGTTGTGTGATGAAAGAAGAGATGCAGCGTAAGCGGAATCGAGAGGGGGCTCTGAATCGTTACAATTTGTTATAAAATTCAGGGCAGAGATATTGCCCTGAATTTTATATACGGACAAGTTTCTGTCAACATTTTCCGTTCGATATGAGATAAAATGGCAATATTCAAAAGAAAAAGCCTATCATGAGGAGAAAAAAGATGGAAGAAAAGACAGCAAACATGGCAGAGAATATTCGCGTTACATTCACCGGAGTCCATTACATAAAGGATGGCGATTATCCAAATGACTTCGAGGTATGCTTACTGATCCTGAAAGACAACAGCTTATCAGCAGGCTGCTGGGATACAGGATTGTATGCCACGGAAGGCGGCAAGCAGCCAGGTGCATTTCGACAGGCAAGGGGCTGCTTTATCGATGCGGACTATGTAAAAGCCTGAACGAAGTTGGAGGATAAGGTGTATAATTTTCAGCAGAACAGCATTGTGTGACTGGGATACGAGAGGAGAATTGCAATGGATAGAAGAAGTAATAATATCGCGATCTTTCAGGACTCCATGGATTTGATAAAAGCAAACCAGAAGCTCCAGCAGGCAGTTCAGTTTTCGATTCAGAACCAAAAGCTGTATGTTCCATCGCAGGCAATTACGCTTCCAGAACCTGGAAAATCACCTTGCAAAACGATTGTTTCATCCAAAAGAAGCTTCGAAGCCGCCTCTGCATATGCAAAAGCCGGGAAGCAGGCTTGCGTCCTGAATTTCGCCTCTGCAACCAACCCAGGCGGCGGTGTAACACGGGGAAGCACAGCACAGGAAGAATGCCTTTGCCGATGCAGCACACTTTATCCATGCCTGGATACAAAAACGATGTGGCATCAGTTCTATCAACCGCATCGGAAAGCAGGCGATCCACTTTATAATGATGATCTGTTGTATACACCGGGAGTCGTCGTATTTAAGACCGACACCTCTGCGCCGGAACGAATGGAAGAAAAAGACTGGTATCAGGTAGACATCATTACCTGCGCAGCCCCGAATCTCCGAAAGAAACCAAGCAATGCCATGAACCCGTCTGCAGGAAATGCGCCGGTTAAGATTAATGAGAAAGCACTGTACGAACTTCAGATGCAAAGACTGGAACGTGTTTTTCAGGCGGCAGCATCGAACGGAGCGGAAGTTCTGATTTTAGGCGCGTTTGGCTGTGGCGCTTTCTGTAACCCACCGAGAATTGTAGCACGGGCATTTCGGAGCGTACAGGAAAAATATGCATCCTATTTTGAAACGATAGAATATGCGGTGTTCTGCGGCAGAAACGATACGTTGAATTATGATACATTCAATCAGGTGCTTGGAGGTAGAAAATAGAATTTAAATGGTGTTCTGAAAGAACACAAAAACGAACAGAAGATACGAGCGTATGAAAAGCACAAACAACAAAAATGAGAGGGACGGCTGTAGAATATGAAAGTTCTGAACTTCGAGGACAGTGTTTATAAGGCAAATGCAATTCGAAAAATATTAGGTAATCGCTGTGGTGTGGCATCGGTTGAACAGGTGGCTAATGTGGAAGATGGTCTGAAAATGTTGAAAGATGCAGAAAACGCAGGAGAGCCGTTCAATCTGATCATCACAGATAAGCATTTTCCAATGAGGTCAGGAGCCATCAGCGACACAGAAGCGGGAGAAAAATTAGTTCAGATTCTGCAGGAGCAGGGAAATCAAACCAACATTATTGTATGTTCCTCAAGAAATATGAAACTTCCAGGTGTGTATGGATGTATCTGGTATTCGGAAATCAGCGACTGGGAAGAAGAACTTTGTGATCTTGTAAGAGAGATGGAAAAAAGTAAATGATTTATGCGATGAGTGATATTCACGGACAATATGAGCTGTTCAGGAACCTGATGGAGCAGATACCCCTTGGAAAAGATGATACACTCTATGTACTGGGTGACGTAGTCGACCGGGGATCGGCTTCCATGAAGATCTTGCAATATATGATGACAAATCCTAATATCATTCCCATTATGGGCAACCATGAGCTCATGGCTCTTCCGTGTCTGAAACTTCTGGTACCGGAACTTTCGAATGGCTTTCTTCATAAACTGTCATCACAGGCACGTCAGTCTTTTGCAGAATGGACGTTGAACGGCGGAATCAGCACAATTCAGGAGTTCTTGAAACTTCCGCAGGAAGAGCGTCGACAGGTAGTGGAGTATATAGAATCATTTCGTCTGTATGGGAAGAAAATCATAAATAATGGGGAATATTGGCTGATTCACGCAGGGCTGGAACATTTTTCGGAATCAAGGCGGCTTGCGGAGTATTCCGTGGAAGAACTTGTGTGGAAAAGAACCGATTTTGACATCGCATATTTCAAAAACATTACTGTGGTAAGCGGACACACCCCTACGCAGAATATTCTTGGAAACAGCAGACTCGGATATATCTTTAAGAAAAATAATCACATTGCGATTGACTGCGGAGCAGGCGAAAATAATGGAAGACTGGCGGTGATTTGTCTGGATACAGGGGAAGAATATTATGCAGAATAAAATGCATCAGAACAAATTAGGCGGACAGAAGAGAAATACTTTATGATGGAAAATATGAGAACAGTATTGTGATAAAGTTGTAGAGAAATTTCTTGTTTTCGCTTGCAGAATAACGGAAAGTGCGACATACTTTGAGTAAGAACATTGTGATGATACAAAGAAACTGTCTTAGTGTTTATACAGATCGCGACAGTCTCATTTAACCGAATCAAGCAAGTAGCGAAGCGGATTGAGAATATCCACTTTGACTAAGGAGATATTTTTCGTGGTTATTATTCAAGAAAGCTTCAATACGCGGAGGAGGGGAAGAAAATGAATTTTAATTTGAGCGTACAAAAATGGCATCTTGTTTCGGAAAAAGGATTACCAAAGGATGGCACATGGTGTTTTCTGGTATGGAAAAGTGCAAAAGATGAATATGAATGGACCATTGGCGGATACAACGAAGCTGAGAAGTATTTTTACGCAAATCTTGGCTCAGGTGGGATGATTGTTGATACAGATGAAGTTGTTGCCTGGGCAGAACTTTTCAAGGACGAAACCTTTGCGGCAGAGTAGGTAAAACAGCCAGGAAAAGAGGAAAACAAATGATTCAAAAGAGATCCAGAATAAAAATAAATACAGATCTAGCAAAAATCAGACAGGCAGGAAAAAATCCGCAGGAAGTGCAGAAAGAATTTTTGGAGTTCTTTATAAAAAGAGGATTTGAATATGAAGTGCATGTTGGATATTTGTATCAGGAAGAGATTACGCGGGAGAAAGCGCAGCAGATTGCGGATGAATTGAAAGAATGCGGATTGGCGAAATTTGTGCATGATTTTTATGTTTATGATGTGGATGGGAAAATTGTTGTGTTAGGAGATGAAAATAAAGAATGCATATTTACTATAAATGAGCAAATTTGAAAAACTGCACAAACAAATCTGCTATACACGGACATTAAGAGGATTAAACAATTTATTGTCCGCATAATGCGCACAATAAATTATGAGTTTTGTGCACTTTTCGGTATTTGCTCATTTATAGATATTTAGTTAAAAAATATGAAGCAACTTCTGTTTAAGGTGCTGAACAGACGAAGTGACAGAAAGAGTTATACAAGAGAAGGATTCATTGAAATGCTGAAATATTATCCATTGGAAATGCCAAAGATTTATGTCAGCTTGTTTTGAAACTGTAAATATTATTATGAAGAGCCGTATGCGGCAAAGCCGCACGTACGGTTCTGTGAGGGGCTTACATTGTGAGGTGTAAGTCTACTCGATTATCGAGCGATTAGTAAAAAAACTTAAATTTTGTGGAGGCTTATATGGAAATAAAATATTTAGAGTGGAACTTGCATGCAATGGGTGGAATAGGATATGAAATTCCATCATTTGTTAGTAAGTGTATTAATTCTGTAGATATATTTGCTTTAGTTGAATTTTGCGCATCAAATGGTTGGGAAGAATTTAAACATGATCTGGAGAAAGAGTTTGATCTATATTGTTCTCCATTTGTTTCAAAAGGATATAATCAAGTTTGTATCGGTGTGCGTAGAAATTTAATGTACAAATTAATTGCAGTTAAGACTGTAGATGTCTGCGATGTTAATCGTCCTGAATTTTTACAGGTTGATATTGAGATTGAAAATAAGAAATTAAGTATTATTGGTACTCGAATTAAAACAAAAAGTGACACAAAGTTAATTCAATATAATTATTTAAAAAGCTGCTTTAATAATATAGATAGATTTTTGTGTTTAGGGGATTTCAACTGTGTTCATAATACATTATCCGAATATTTTTCATCAGTTGCTGAGGTATATGGTCCAAGGATAGTTAATGATTACCATAGTTTTGTATTTAAGGATGGCGATAGAGTTGGCTTAGACTGGCTTGTAGAAAAAGGTTTAGATTCTGTATACAACGGATATCAAGATGTAAAATGTAGTCCCATTGCTACATATGATTGGAGTTTTCTTACGGAAGAAAATGGATATTTGGGAAAAACGGAAAATGATTATTTAGGAATTAAAGGTTTGCCAGACCATGCTATGCTAAAAGGAATGGTTAAAATTTAAGTGTTCTTAGAAACGAAATTCTCAGCTTATATATATCTTTCAAAAGGTATATGCTAGAGAAAGCGACAGGAGGTATCTGAATAAAAGTACATAAATATTTGTCAATTAGTGTGTTGATTACAATGCTTGGAATTTTTTATGTGAACTTCTTGAAATATTAACTCTCGTTTCGACATGTTCTTGATTTAAGCCAGTTGTAGCATACTTTAAAAGGAATTTTATGAGAGTTAATTAACTCTCGAATTTGCTATTGTTTTTTGTTGAAAATGTAGGGAATATGATATTTCTGCATATCGAGAGTTAATTTTATAGGAAATTCACATTTTACAGGTTATAAGTGATCAAAAGAAAGCCACAAATTATAGTCTACTCAGTAAAGCTTACGAACGCTTGATTTTTATTTATTAGGAAGTACGTGAAATAAATGATGAGTCATAACATAACGTTGTTTCATCAGCGGCGGTTTTATACATAGGTAATAATTGGGAGGGTGGCGGTAAATCCGCCATCTTCCCAATTATTGGTTCCAACATCTCAAACTCTTGCTCCCATGCCCCATATCCTGGAGAATCCAATATTTAGACGTATCAACATCACAAGCCTGTGATGGATCAATCAGGTGAAAGTCAAAATAGGAGAGAAATGCCTGGTTGACAGAAAATTTGATAAAGTTCCATTGACTTTCTCGGCTGTAAGCTTCCATAATTTGTTCCTTCGTTTCCAGCCCCCATACGCAGCGTGGGAAATACCAGATGCTTCGCGCCCCTTTCGCATCATCAATACCATACCAGTTGAGGAGCTGACCTCTATAGAGCAGTACAAATGTTTGACCTTTGGGATGGTATTTTTGACTTAAGAGATACGCGGCTATATTTTTGAGTAAGCGTTCACGTGTTTTTTCGTACAGCGTGTGTATTTTACCATCATTGCCAGCCTTCAGACTGTATAAATAAGAAAAACGTTCTTTTTTATTTTTCACAGGAGTGCCGGAAGGATCTTTCCGAAAGATCAAATACTGTTCTTTTAATGACCCACGATTGAGTGCCTGGGCAATTACGGAATTCAATGTTATTTGATTTTCCCGATAATCGTTGACGGACAAAGTTTCGGTCCATTTGCTCTCCAGGTTCTTCCAAAGAATTTCTTTTTCCTTCTCGTTTTTCTCACAATGTGCCATCCAATATTTTTTAAACCATCCGTCTGCCACACGAAAATAGTCTGTCCCATTTGAAGTTTGTCGGCGGGAAGTGGGATTACTTTCCGGAGAATCCGCATGATCAAAATGGAAGCCAAGCCAGCGTTGTAAAAAGAGTTTTGCATCACTCAAAAGTTCAGGGCGAACAAACCCATCTGAATAAATTTCATCTTCACGGTAAGTGTCAAAAATATATCCTCTTGCAAGTACAACCAGAATCTGTTCAATTCCATATAAACCGCAGTCCGTACTGAAATTTCCAGTAAGTAATTTAGGCTGAATTCTTGGCGAGCTTGATTCGGGATTTGTTATATATGCTTCGAATTCCGCTCTTTCATTCAACATGTAGTATCACTTCCTTTGTAAGTAGGTAATCATCCGTACCTTGTTTTTCAAAATGAGCCGCCCAGAAAAAGGCGGCTCAAATTTATTCTGTTGT
>ENA-ORLM01001648-ORLM01001648.1-human-gut-metagenome-genome-assembly--contig:-NODE-1648-length-13456-cov-3.772629_pt1 | contig 13456 bp, 11 predicted proteins | sample MGYA00243063_ERZ508815 | MGnify/ENA primary metagenome ERZ508815 (study PRJEB26277, sample SAMN04329768) | human gut metagenome | biome: human-associated habitat | host: Homo sapiens | place: USA...
GTTTAGATGCGAGCGCATAAAGCGAGCATTTAAACCGCCGCGACTAAAGTCACAAATATAGGATATCTTCTCTCTTCTCGGGCGTTTGTCTCTTAATGAATTAAATAGTAAATCTCTTGCTTTTAGGGACAAGGTTTGTTATAATTGTAACAAGAAACCAGGGTTACAGACGGTTTTTTGTAGCAATTTTTTCTATTAGAAGAAAGAGAGGTATTTTTTTATGGCAAACATTATTATCAGTCCATCGAAGTATGTGCAGGGAAAAGGCGAACTTGCTAACATCGCACAGTATGCTACCAAACTTGGAAAGAAGCCTTTTATCTTAATCAGTGAAGGTGGAAAGAAACGTGTTGGTGGAATCATTGAAGATAGTTTCAAAGATACAGGATGCGAACTTGTTTTTGAAGCATTCCATGGAGAGTGTTCTAAGAACGAGATTAACCGTTTGGTAGCTATCGTAAAAGAAAAAGGATGCGATCTGGTAATCGGTGTTGGTGGCGGAAAGATTTTTGATACAGCCAAAGCTGTTGCTTACTATGTAGAGAGTCCGGTTATCGTATGTCCTACTATCGCAGCAACAGATGCTCCTTGTTCTGCACTTACTGTAGTTTATACAGATGATGGTGTATTTGAAGAATACTTATGGTTACCTGCTAATCCAAATCTTGTATTAGTAGATACAGATATTATCGCAAAAGCTCCTGCAAGACTTTTAGTTTCCGGTATGGGCGATGCACTTGCTACATATTTTGAAGCAAAAGCCTGTCAGGCAAGTAACGCAACAAGCTGTGCAGGCGGACATATCACAATCGCAGCAATTACATTAGCAAAAGTTTGTTACCAGACGTTAATTGAAGAAGGCGTAAAGGCAAAACTTGCAGTAGAAGCAGGCGTATGCACAACAGCAGTAGAAAAAGTAATCGAAGCCAATACATTATTATCTGGTATGGGATTTGAGAGCGGCGGATTAGCTGGTGCACATGCCATCCATAACGGACTTACCTGCATCAAAGACTGTCATCATTTATATCATGGTGAAAAAGTTGCCTTTGGTACTTTAACACAGCTTGTTTTAGAGAATGCAGACGAAGACTTATTAGATGAGGTAATCACATTCTGCATGGACGTAGGACTTCCTACAACTTTCGCAGATTTAGGAATCGAACATCCAGATAAAGATGCCCTTATGGAAGCAGCAACCTTAGCAGCTTCCCCAGACGATACTTTAGGAAATGAACCATTAGAAGTTACACCAGATAAAGTATATGCGGCAATGGTCGGAGCAGATGCTTTAGGAAGATATTATAAGGGATTATAGTAATTTACTGAATCTTATTTTGACCCAGCTCTCCTGTGTTGGAGGGCTGGGCTTTTTAAATTTCTGCTTTAATCAGGTACTTTGCTTCCAGCGGTCGTCTGTTTTGGTCTATCTTTAAGAATATTCCAACCGAATCTGGCTTCCTTTCTGTGACAGATCCGATGGAGTCACCAGCAGTTTCAGAGGAACTCTCGCCTGTATCGTCTCCACATGGCTGATAATACCGATACTTCTCTTTTTGGACTGTAGTCGTTCTAAGCTATTCATAACGGTATCTAGCAAGTCATCATCAAGGCTGCCGAATCCCTCGTCTAAGAAGAAGAATTCGAGAGGAGCGGCGCCATTAAGCTGGATGGAAGAGGAGAGCGCCAGTGCCAGGGAGAGGGAGGTAATAAATAACTCTCCGCCGGACAAGGTATCGGAAGGGCGGATAGCTCCTCCATTTTTATTATCCCGGATGATAAATTCTGCGGAATCATTGATTTCGAGGGCATAGCTGCCGCCAGATATTTTTGATAGGATGACAGAGGCTTCCCTGGCAATATAGGACAGTTTTGACTGTGCGACATATTCAATAAATGCATTGCCTTTGAAAAGCTGTTCTAATTCTTTTATCATATCTTTTTTGTGGGATTCTGTTTCCCATTTCTGTTCTAATTCCTCTTTTTTGGCAAGGTCTTTTGTCATGGTTTCAATTTGGTGTGTTAAGAGGAGAATAGAGGAGTCTAATTCTTTTATCTGCTGTTTTATGTCTGCCAGTTCTTCTTTTTGGCGAATCCATTCACTTTCTTCGATTTCTTTTTTTCCGAGTTTCTCCTGAAGATAGCGTATGCGTTCCTCGTTTTGCCGCACATCATCATAATAGGAAGTAATGTCTTTCTCTAATTTTGTTAACTCTTTTTCTTCCATGTAGTAAAGCTCGGGCTGGTCTGTTTTGGAAAAACCAAGTTCTTTTTTCTGAGTAAGATAAAGTTCCTGTACCTGTTTTAAGTGTGTCTCAGAGGAACGGCTGGTACTTTGACAGGAAGTAAGTTCCTTGTTCTTTTTCTGTAGTTCTTTTAAGCTTTGCTGATAGTCTTTCTCAGTGTGTTTTAAGGCTGTGTTAATTTCCTGTTGCCGTTGTTGATTTTTTGTGATTTCTGAAACAAAATCCATATTTATAGAAAGTGTTTTTGGAAACTTTTCTGTTTGTTCTGCGATAACTTTTTCACAGTTTTCAATATTGGCGGTGAGGGAGGAACTCTTATTTTCTAAGCCTGCAATTTGCGCTGAAAGAACTTTTATATCCGAACGGAGTTTTTCTAAATGTTGTCGTTGTTCTTTGATCGTTATTTCTTTCTGCTGGCGTTCTTGCTCTTTCTGACGAAGAGTTTCTAAAGCGTTTGAAAAATTCTCGATATTATTATCTTTTCGGAGAGTGAGAATCTCTTCTGCATAATTTTGCAGGGCAGAGTGCTGTTCTTTCAAAGTAGCGGCTTGTCTCTCGCATTGTTCCTTTTGTCGCCGCAAGTCTCCCTTTGCCTGTAAGTAAGTAGAAATCTGTTTGGAAATGGAAAAATAATCGATTGGTTTTTCTACTATGACAGGGGAAGCCTGGGATATATTTTCATTTATAGTAAAGTGGCGGTCTGTCTCATTATCTTCTATAGTATCTTCATCTGTAATCTCTAAAGCATCTTTTAAATTAGAAATATGTGTGTCTAAAGAGAAAAGTTCCTGCTCAAGCTGCTGAATAAGATTTTGCTGGGTTTGCTGCTGCTTTTCTAATTTTTTTAGTTCTTTTTCAAGATTTTTAAAAGAAATCTCAGAAAGTTCAGCATCTTTTTTTTCTATAGTTTCGGAATCGTTTTTTGAAAAAGCTTCAGTATCTCTTTTAGTAGTAACGTCAGAAATAGTTTCAGAAGAAGTTTTTACATTCTCGGCAATATGAGACTGTGAAACGTGTTCTTTGTAAGGAGTTCCACAAACCGGACAGAGAGCTCCTTCTTCTAATTCTTCCCGCAAAAGCTGTGCCATATGGTTTTGCTGCCAGGATTTTTGCTTCTGTTTGGCCTGTTCTTCTTTTCCCTTTATAATGCCTAACTCTTTTTTTGCGGCAGAATGTTGCTCATTTAAAGCAGAACGCCGATGGCAGAGCTGTGTATAAATATTTTTCAGAGACTTTTGCTGAATGGAAAAGGCATCATGTTCTTCTTTAATTTCAGTGTTTAAGGTGGAAAGAGCGTTCGCATTGGTGTTGTAATTCTCTCGTTTTTCCCGATAGGTTTCTTCCATAACATTCCCTTTTTCAAGGAGCTGTTTTCTTTCTGGGCTGATTCTGTCAGCCTCGATTGATTTTTCGGATTCGACAATTTCCGAATGAATCTGTCGCTCTTTTTTAAAGTGTTGTTCCTGCGTTTCCTTTAGGGGAGCCAGAGAGGCTAAAATTTCTTGCAGTTCCTTTTGGGCGTTTCCTTTTGTCTGTTCCCAGGTATGGATGGTATCAGCAGCAGACTGTGCGGTATGAAGTACCTGTTCTCTTGCCTGAAGTAAGGGAAGTTCCTCTTTTTGAGCAGAAGCAGCGGCATGATATTCTTTTTCTGTTTTTTCGAAGTGAGACTGTAAACAAGCAGTCTCTTTCTGGACGGTTTCTAATTTTTCGCAAGCCTGGTCATAAGCAGACTGTGCATTTGAAACCTGAATAGAAAAAGGGCGCAGCTGGTTTGCTTTTTTTGTGATATTCAGATTATTTTCTTTTTCTTTTATGGATGGGAGCAGAAGTTCTTTTTCCTTTTGTGCTTTTTTTAAAGGGAGGAGTTCCTGTTGTGTATTGTACAGTTCCTCTGTTTTCTGAAAGCTTTTTTCTAATTTTGCAAGCTTTTTAGAAAGGCGGGAATGTTGTTTGGTATCACTTTTTTCCTGCTTTTGCAGTTTAGAAAGCTGCACAGAAGAAATCTCCTCAAAGTTCTTTTTTTCTCCATCAAGCTTACTTAAAAGAAGTTCTTGTTTTTGTTTTGCTCTGCTAATTTTACTGGTGAGTTCGATTCCGTATTTTTCAAGATGGAAAATACGCTGAAGCATAATGCGGCGTTCTTTATTCTTAAGATGTAAAAATTCGCTGAACTGTCCCTGAGGAAGAACAACGGTGCGCATAAAATCTTCACTGGTGAGACCGAGTAAACGGATACATTCTGCGGTTACCTCGGTAGGCTTATCAGCCAGGATAGTTTCATTTTCGCCATCGCAGACGATCAGGCGGCCGGTTGTATTGCGGACAGTCGAAGTGTATGTGTTATTGTGGTAGCGGAAAGAACGCTCTGCAAGATACTTTCTTGTTCGGTCTGTCGTGATGGAAAAAAGAAAGGAGACAGAGGCAGTTGTTTCGTTCGTATTAATAAAGTTTTTCGTATCACGGGGCAGCTTGGCATATAAGGCGAGGGTCATGGCATCTAAAATAGTAGACTTTCCGCTTCCGGTAGGGCCAAAGATGCCGAAAAGTCCCTGGGAAGTTAATGTTTCAAAATCAATGACCTGTTCTTCGCGGTAACTGTTGATGCCTTTTAATTTTAGTTGAAGTGGTCTCATATTAATTCTCCTCTATAATGCTCATTAAAAGAGAGAAAGTTTCCTCTCCGATGTCAACGTGAAACTTTTTGCGGTAAAAATTCTTTACAAGTTCGTCAAAGGGCTGTTCTTTTAGGTCAGAGGCGGAAAAGTCTTCGCTTTCATCTTCTGGAAGGACAGGGGTGATGGAGAGGATATCTGCCTTTATTGCTTTCATTTTTTTAATATCTTCTTCATGAATGTAGTGATCTGTCTTAACTTCTAAATAGACCCAGCATTCTCTGTCGGCATTTGCCTCGCATTGTTCGACAGCATCATCGATATTCTCACAATGCCACACTTCGATTGGTTTATATACAGGCAATGGCAGTTCTCGGATTATACAAGGGGAGCCTGCGGTAAGTGTAACGGCAATCACCTGCTTGTCAAAAGAAGTCTCCCTGACGTTAAATGGCAGAGGGGAACCGCTGTATCTTGCCTTCGGGCAGCCGGGGACTTTCTGTGGCTTATGAACGTGTCCAAGAGCAATATAATCCGCATTTTCCGGGAAAATCTCACCGCCGACCATGTAGCTTCCGCCAAGCTGGATACTTCGCTCAGAACCGTCCTCCACGCTGTTCATGACAAAAAGATGGCTTGCGATAAGGTGGATGGAATCTTCATGAAAATGCGTTGCTAATGAGCCGAAAAGAGAAGACATTTTCTCACTGTAGGAAGCCGCTTTTTTTGTTTCTTCTTCTGTCTCGTCAAGATAGACTTCGTTCAGCCGTTTTTCACTTGGAAAAGGAACGAGAAGGATATCCGCTTCTTCCCCATGTATAATCGCATGGATATAGCCGGCATCGCTTTCTGTAATCTCATTCTTGCCATACATACCGGGTGTGATTACGGAATTTGGTGTGCCTGCCATGACGATGCCGTGGTCTCTGGCAAGAGGTCCGGAGGCAACCAGCCGTTCTGGATTATCATGGTTACCGGCAATGACAACGGTCATACAATCGCCATTTCTTGATAATTGTTTTAAAGTATCGTAAAAAAGCTGTTCTGCCATGGCGGAAGGATTATAATTATCATAAATATCCCCGGCAATGATGATTATGTCAGCCTGTTCTTCTTCGCATATATTTATAAAATCTTTTAAAAACAGCCGTTGTTCCTCTAAACGGCTGTGTCCTTCAATATTTTTTCCAAGATGCCAGTCGGCGGTATGGATTAACTTCATCCTGACTCTCCTTTTGATTGTAATGTATTCTGATAATGTTGTTAGCAAACCTATAGCAGAGTGTATAGAGAAAAACTTGTAAACCCACTATATGATTTATAATAGAATATAATAAATTTCGGATATTTCTATTGTATAGTATTTGATTTCCAAATGCAAGGATATAGAACAAAAATTCGAACAAGTATTCTGCGATGTCATAAAAATAAATTTTCCAAAAAGAAGAAAGAAAACTTATTTGACAGATGAGACAGGACTAGTATAGAATAGAACGGCAAAGTAACTACATAAATAAAGAACAGGTATTGTAGAAAATAAATTGCAAGAAAGATTCTGAGAGTACATATATAATAAAAGGAGGAAAAGTTTTGAAAGAACAATGGATGCAAAAGACAGTTGTTGTCTGGTTTTTAGCCATGATATGCTGCCTGCTTTGGGGAAGTGCATTTCCCTGTATAAAAATAGGATATAAGATGTTTCATATCGCATCAGCGGATGCCTCATCACAGTTGTTATTTGCGGGCTGCCGCTTTTTTCTTGCCGGTGTTTTAGTGCTTTTACTTGGAACTTCCGGTTATTTTAAGTTAAAAAAGACAGAGATTCCGATGGCAATGACTTTAGCTGTTTTTCAGACGATATTACAGTATGTATTTTTTTATATGGGACTTGCCCATGCAACAGGAGTAAAGTCTTCGATTATTAATGGAGCAAACTCTTTTCTTGTCATTATCATTGCAAGTCTCATTTTTCATCAGGAAAAGCTGACGGGGCCGAAGATTCTTGGCTGCATTATCGGCTTTGCGGGCGTTGTACTTGTTAATCTTGGCGGAGCGGGGCTAGATATGAGTTTCCACTGGAATGGAGAATTTTTCATATTAATTTCTACAGTATCTGCAGCGTGTTCATCGGCATTTATTAAGAAGTTTTCCACAAAGGCAAATCCGGTATTGCTTAGTGGATGGCAGTTTATGATGGGAGGAACGGTTCTTATCATTTTGGGAAAATTAATGGGTGGTAAGTTTCAATTTGAGGGAATTGCGCCGATGTTTCTTTTATTATATATGGCCTGTATTTCCGCGGTGGCATATACACTCTGGTCTTTACTTTTAAAATACAATCCGCCGTCAAGAATTGCTGTCTTTGGTTTTATGAATCCGGTGTTTGGCGTCATGCTGTCTGCTCTTTTATTAAAAGAAAAAGGCCAGGCGTTTTCCTTAACCGGCCTGACCTCATTAATTCTTGTATGTATCGGAATTTATATTGTTAATCGGGAGAACCCTTTGAAAGAAGCATCGACAGGTAAGATTTCCGTGTAGTTTCTTTCAGGCTGCTGCCCATATCAAGAAGAAGTGCCTCAATGCTTTGCAGGGCACTTTCTTTTTGCTCTGGACTATCCACAAGAATCTCTAATTCTAAGAAAGAGCCAAGACTCTCTACCTGGTCTACGCAGGCGGTCATGCGGCCTTTGTGGTAGTACTGGCGAAGCTTTGTCACTGGGTATAGCTTTTTGTAGCCAAGGGAGATAAGAATCTCCCTTGCAATATCAGCATCTTCGATACGGGTTTCTAGTTCCTTTCTTGTTGTGGAAACGGTGTCGAGCTTTGCACCCTTGTAGGTAAGAAAGGACGTTGTTTCTCTGGTTGTAAAGTTCTCGCAGGTTCGTATGCGGAGTGCCTCGTCTGTTTTCATAAAGTCATGAAAATCGCTGGTAAAATAAAAATCGGATTCCTTAACGAGATTCCCTGCTTTAAATCCACAGTCTGTCAATGCCCGTTCTGTGATGGACCTTCGAAACAGTGGCAGTTTAATTTCTACTTCAATCATATACAAGCTCCATTAATATTCATCAAGAGTAAGTTTATAAGTTGTCTTATCAAGTTTCAGCGTTAACTGTTTGTCCTTTAACGTGTAGGAAAGTTTTGTCTTATCCATTTTTTCAAATATTTTGTAAAGATTACTGTCCGTGCCAATAGATTCCTCGCTTAAATCTTTGTCGAAATGATAGGTGATCGTATGTTTCTTTTCGTTGATGTGTACTTCACCGGCAACGTATTTTGGCTCATCGGCATCTTCAGCTCCGTCTGTTACATACAGATATAAAGTATTTGTATCAGGATTCATAGTAAAATAACTGAAGTGATCGGAAGAGTCAAACTTCCAGTTAAAACAAGTATCACAAAGTCTGTAAGAATCACTGTCACTCTTTAATCCATAAATTACATTATTGTAAAAAGAAAGGCTCTTTCCATTGTAAGATAAAGTGATGGAATCATCCTCTGCCTTCATAGTAATAGTAGATTTTGAAAAACCATCTGGCAGATCTTTTAAGAAGTCTGGAAGCTTCATACTTGCCTCTTTATAGGTATAGAATGTAAATTCATTATCTCTGCTTGACAAATAGAAGAAGTTTGTAAGAAAAGTTGCTTCTCCTTCTGTAGCTGCCTTAGGGTCAATGGAATAAAGCTCCATATAATTATCATAAAGACTTAATTCGTAAGTTGTTGTATCCTCATTGCTTCCGTCATTGCTGTACCACACATCATTCTCCGCAAGGTTTAACAGGGGGCTTGCCGAGCTGTTTTTAGAAGTTTGTTTGGAAGAATCGTTTTGCTTTTCAAAAAGGTAGCTGACATTATCATAAGTAAGTACCAGTTTATTTTTTGTCGGCATATCGTAAGACAGTGTGCTGCCAGAACCGAGGCCGTCCCAGCCAGAAGGAAGTTCCGCTGTGGTTTCTTCTCTGGTATCTAAGGAAAACTTTTCTGACTTAGCAGAGAGGCTTCCGGAAAGACAGGTTTTATTCTGTGCAATATCTTTGAGAGTAAATGTTCCCTCTTTATCTATAGAAAAACTTAGATAGTCACAACTATAGCTGTCATCTCTTCCTAAAGCATTTCCAACACCATTCCAGGTTCCAACCAGCTCTGCACCATCCTTACCAAGACTTCCGGAAACTTTATCACCACAGCCGGTACCGACAAGTGCAAGTAGTAAAAGAGTGAAAAGTAGTAAAAAATTTTTCTTCATAATAGGTCCTTTCTGTGCGTAGTTGACACACAATTTATATGATACGTCTTAGTTTTTGTAAAAAAGACGTACTTTATTCTACCACATATCGGGAAGAAGTAGGAGAAAATATCTAAATCTTTTTAAATATCTTTTTTATAATTCAAAAGTCCTGTTAGTTGCGTTTGTGGGTATCTTATTGTATACTTTATAAATATACGCTATTAAATATGTTTTAGATTCAAAAGGAGGACCTTGATTCATGAAAATGATTTCAATCGAAAAAGAACTGAAAGAGAATTCTTATCCGGGAAGAGGAATTATTGTCGGACGTTCCGAAGATGGAACAAAGGCCGTGATTGCGTATTTTATTATGGGAAGAAGTTCTAACAGCCGTAACCGTATTTTTGTAGAGGACGGAGAGGGCATTCGCACACAGGCATTTGATCCTTCTAAATTAGAAGATCCAAGTCTTATTATTTATGCCCCAGTGAGAGTGCTTGGAAATAAAACAATTGTGACAAATGGAGATCAGACAGATACTATCTATGATGGTATGGACAAACAGCTTACTTTTGAGCAGTCCTTACGTTCTAGAGAGTTTGAGCCAGACGGACCAAACTACACTCCTAGAATTTCTGCAGTTCTTCATTTAGAAAAAGGTGAGTTCAATTATGCCATGTCTATTTTAAAGAGCAATAATGGAAATCCGGAAAGCTGTAACCGTTATACATTTGCCTATAATAAAGTTCCAGCGGGAGAAGGCCATTTTATTTCTACATATATGCATGATGGCAATCCATTACCAAGTTTTGAAGGTGAGCCAAAGTGGATGGCAATTCCGGATGATATGGATGCATTTGCTGAGCTGCTTTGGAGCAGCTTAAATGAAGATAATAAAGTATCTTTATTTGTCCGCTATATTGATATTGCAACAGGAAAATATGAATCTAAAATCATTAATAAAAATAAATGAAAGCAATGTCCCGGCACAGTAGTGTTATCGAACGAGAACCAAACTTGCCGAGGTTGGGAAGCCCCACCTCTATAAGTGGGAGAGGATGTCACATATCCATTTAAATTTGCAGGAGTTTAAATAATTACATTATACAGAATAACCGAAATCACAAAGTCAGAACATAAGTACATCATAAAAAAAGAGGTAAAATAAGAATGAAAGAATTAGAGTTAAAATATGGATGCAACCCAAACCAGAAACCATCCCGGATTTATATGGAAGAGGGAGAACTTCCTATTCAAGTACTGAACGGAAAACCAGGCTATATTAACTTTTTAGATGCTTTTAATGGCTGGCAGCTTGTAAGTGAACTGAAAAAGGCAACAGGTCTTCCTGCCGCAACTTCTTTTAAACATGTATCTCCTGCCGGTGCAGCAGTAGGTCTTCCGTTAAGCGATACACTGGCAAAAATCTACTGGGTAGATGATTTGGGAGAACTTTCTCCACTTGCCTGTGCATATGCAAGAGCCAGAGGAGCAGACCGTATGTCCTCTTATGGTGACTTCATCGCATTATCCGATGTGTGTGATGTTTCCACAGCTAACATGATTAAGAGAGAAGTATCTGATGGTGTGATTGCTCCAGGATATGAACCAGAAGCATTAGAAATTTTAAAATCTAAAAAAAGAGGCAACTATAATGTTATTCAGATTGACCCGGCTTATGTACCAGCACCAATCGAGAAAAAGCAGGTATTTGGCATTACATTTGAACAGGGAAGAAATGAATTAAACATTGATGATAAGTTCTTTGACAACATCGTTACAGAGAATAAAGAACTGACAGAGGAAGCCAAGAGAGACTTAGCTATCTCCATGATTACTTTAAAATACACACAGTCAAACTCCGTATGTTATGTAAAAGACGGACAGGCAATCGGTATTGGAGCGGGACAGCAGTCAAGAATCCACTGTACACGTCTTGCAGGCCAGAAGGCAGACAACTGGTGGCTTAGACAGTCTCCACAGGTAATGGGACTTCAGTTCAAAGATGAAATCCGTCGTGCAGACAGAGATAATGCTATCGACATCTATATGGGAGATGAGTACATGGATGTACTTGCAGATGGTGTATGGGAGAATACTTTCAAGGTAAAACCAGAAGTCTTTACAAGAGAAGAAAAGAGAGCATGGCTTGATAAACTTACAGACGTGGCATTAGGTTCTGATGCGTTCTTCCCATTCGGAGATAATATCGAGCGTGCCCATAAGAGTGGCGTAAAATATATCGCACAGCCAGGTGGATCTATCAGGGATGATAATGTAATTGATACTTGTAATAAGTATGGAATCGAAATGTCCTTTACGGGAATCCGCTTATTCCATCACTAGGATTCTGATTTGCCGAGCTGGTGAGGCAGACGAAACAGACGAACCCAGAAAGAGAAATAAAGCATATTTGTGACTTTAGTCGCTGCAGGTTGAATGTTCGCGTAAAGCGCTCGCATTCAACCTTTGCTCCGAGGCCACAAATATGCTTTATTTCTCTTTCTGGGTTCTGTTTGTTGGAAGCTCAGTTCGGGAAATCAGTTGGAGAGATTTGGGAAAGAGGACAGGAGACGTGGAATGCCGCAACTATCTGAAACCTCCCTCAAATTCCTCCAAAAATAAATTCTGAATTTGCTTAGGTAGCCAAAGCACAGCCTACAGGGAATATAATATCCTATATTTGTGGCCTCGGAGCAAGTGTTGGGTATGAGCGAATAAAGCGAATATTCAACACGCAGCGACTAAAGTCACAAATATAGGATATTATATTCCCTGTGGGCGTCTCTTTTGCCTGCGGCAAATCAGAATTATCTATTCATATAATGGAAAGCTGCCGGACTCTTCTTCGTTGAATACATAGTATACAGCGTTTTCCTCTGGTTTTAAGTATAAATCCATAGTTTTTAAATCTTTTACTTTGCGGTTTTTGTTACCTGCATCTACCCAAACTTTTTTTGCCCTTGCAATAACTTCTTTGCTTTCAATCTGATTTCCAGCAAATTCTACGTTATATGTTGATTTCATTTATGTATTCCCCTTTCCTAATGGAACTATTATAATGTAATATTGTTACAAATATCATATAATAAATTGAAATAAAAATCAATAAAGAAATTTCGACAGGGAAAAGGCAGACAGTAAGAGCCAGAGCGAATATAATTTTGGCAGTCCTGTTTTACCGTTCATAATATTAAATGCCTTGGAATATTTATGAATTTTTTGCAGATAAATCTTGCAAAATATACCTTTTTCAACTAGAATAAAAAAATAAATGTGCTCTCACAAAAGCAAGTGCAAGAAAGACTTCGAGAGTACATATAAATGATAGGAGGAATGACATATGGTTGCAATTATAGATTATGATGCAGGTAATATTAAGAGCGTTGAAAAAGCGTTGTTACATCTTGGGGAAGAAGTAATGATTACTCGTGACCGAGAGAAGATTTTAAATAGTGATAAGGTAATTCTGCCGGGAGTAGGAGCATTTGGAGATGCTATGGAAAAGCTCCGTTCTTATGGACTCGATAAAGTGATTTATGAAGTGGTGGAGAAAAAGATTCCTTTTTTGGGAATTTGTCTTGGTTTGCAGCTTCTTTTTGAAAAGAGTGATGAAACTCCGGGAGTGAAAGGTCTTGGAATTTTGCCGGGAGAGGTTTTGAGAATTCCAGATAAGGAAGGACTTAAGATTCCGCATATGGGATGGAACTCTATCAAAATCAAAAAAGGAGCAAGGCTTTTTAAAGATATTCCAGAAGATTCTTATGTGTATTTTGTACATTCCTACTATTTAAAAGCAGGACGGGAAGAGGACGTGACAGCAACAACAGAATACTCTGCATTAATTCATGCTTCAGTAGAACATGATAATGTATTTGCCTGCCAGTTCCACCCGGAGAAAAGTAGTGAAATTGGTTTAAAGATTCTTAAAAATTTCGTGGAATTATAAGGAGGAACTTATGTTTACAAAAAGAATTATTCCCTGTCTTGATGTCAATGATGGAAGAGTTGTAAAAGGTGTGGAGATCCGGTTGCCATTGCGGAAGCCTATGATAAAGCAGGAGCGGACGAGCTGGTGTTTCTTGATATCACTGCTTCTTCTGATGCGAGAAATACAGTGGCAGATATGGTTCGGAAAGTAGCGGAGAAAGTATTTATTCCATTTACTGTTGGAGGAGGAATTCGTACAGTAGATGATTTTAAAGCAATTCTTCGTGAAGGGGCAGATAAGGTATCTGTCAATTCTGCAGCGATTATGCGCCCGGAATTAATTAGCGAGGCAGCAGATAAATTTGGAAGCCAGTGCGTTGTTGTTGCGATTGATGCGAAGCGAAGAGCGGACGGCGGCTGGAATATATTTAAGA
>ENA-ORLM01001654-ORLM01001654.1-human-gut-metagenome-genome-assembly--contig:-NODE-1654-length-13413-cov-2.201560_pt1 | contig 13413 bp, 15 predicted proteins | sample MGYA00243063_ERZ508815 | MGnify/ENA primary metagenome ERZ508815 (study PRJEB26277, sample SAMN04329768) | human gut metagenome | biome: human-associated habitat | host: Homo sapiens | place: USA...
TGATGAATATATTATGCGGAAGGGATTAAAATATATGATCCACTGGGAGCAGGAAGGCTATGAAATTGTCGGGGAAGCGACCAATGGAAATGAAGCACTGCGGCTTACAGAAGAGTTAAAGCCGCATATTATCATCAGCGATATTGTGATGTCTGTGATGGATGGAGTTACATTTACGGAGATGGTGCATAAGATTTATCCGGATATTGCCATCATTATTTTAAGCGGATATGATAAGTTTGAATATGTGAAAAAAACGCTGACAAATGGTGCCATAGATTATATTTTAAAACCGACATTGAATGAGGAAGAACTGTTAAACGTATTAGAGAAAGCAGCGCAGAAAATTCCGTGTTATAAAAGGAAAGAAAAGAGTGAAGGAATCAATTATGCTGCGGAGATGGAGCGTTATCTGATCGGGATGTCACAGGAATTAGATGAGGTGGCTTTCAGCCAGATTTTTCCATATTCCCATTTTCATATTTTCGGGATGCGGATCAAAAATGAGAATGAGATTCCACCGAATGTATCTGAACTCCTGTATCAGAAAATAAAAAAGGATGTCGCTGATTTTGAAGCTGCCAATGGAATGGTCATGATCCTGCAGGAAGAACTGGTCATTGTAGTAATGTGTGCGAAACCGGCAACTGATGCGCAGATGATCCGTTTTTTTGAACAGATGACAGCGGAGTTAGCGGTACTTTCTGAATATATTCTTGGAGTGTGCAGCAGGGCGTTTGATGGAATGAGACTAATCAGGCAGTATTATCAGCAGGATATTTTAGCATATGCAGATAAGGTATTTTATTATAAAGACCTTAAATTTATTCTGGCAGATGAAATGACGGAAAAAGAAAAGATACCCGCTGTAAAATTTGATTTTTTTTAAGTATAATAAATTTTTATCCATGAAGGAGTATGGGGAAGCACTGCGTCTGCTTGAGGAATATAATACAAAGGCATTGCAGAGTGAAATTGATATTGCATCGCTGAAAAACCAGATTAAAAACATGGTCTATTATTTATTAGATCAGCTTGATCTGACAGAAGAACAGAAAGATGCAGAGCGGTATGAGTATTTCAGGGAGATTTCGATGGCGCATTACGAGCAGGATTATAAAGAAGTGATGCGTCAGATATTGGAAAAAATCACTGCACAGATCGGAGTTACACAGAAAACTGTAGATGACAGGATTCCAAGGATGTTAGCTTTTATTGAAAAAAATTATGAGCAGGATTTAAGACTTGAGGATATGGCAGAAGAGTTTAATTTTAATTATCATTATCTTTCGGCGTATTTTCATCAGCATATGAAGGAAGGGTTCAGTGATTATCTAAATGAGATCCGGACGGCTAAAGCATGTGAGCTACTGGAGAATACAGATCTGTCAATTGCCCAGATCAGCGAAAAGGTAGGATATTCGGAGCACAGCTATTTTTGCAGGGTATTTAAAAAAGTTACGGGAAAGACACCGTCAGTCTATCGAAGGAAGAATCATGGATAAGATAAAAAGCCGTTTTAATAGTTTTTCAGGAAAGATCACACTGATCGTAATGCTTGGGATCAGCCTGATCGCCGTTACCGTCAGTTTTGTAGTGCTTGTTATGTCGAGGCAGGTTTTTACAAAAAATTACGGGGATTCCCAGGAAAAGGTTTTTGAACAGATCGAAAAAGAATTTAATGATTTTCATGATCATATCCAGAATGTTTTTGATGCGATAGATTCAAGCTGGGCATTCCGGCTTTATTTTAATGAAACGCCGGAACTCGATAATACGCAGACATTTCAGAATGTTTATCAGATGGAGCAGGATTTAGAGAAGAGTAAATCTGCAGATATGGAGCGGCTGAACATTCTTGTTGTTGGATATAATGGTAAACATTATCTGTCGCGAACGGAAAATATCTGCGTTACAGATCAGGAAATCTTACAATCAGAACCGGCCAAAAAAGCATTAAGTGATCCGGATGTCATCCATTATACTTACACTGGTCAGGCTTATACGACCACATCGAGAAATGCTGATACACTGATCATTTCAAAAGCCCTGTATTATCATGAAAGCAGGGAAGTTTATGCGATTGCTTTTGTGACGCTTACGATGGAGGAGTTAAAGCAGTATTACAATTATTTTGTATCAGATACAACGTCCTTTTATCTTGTGGATGACCATGAAATCGTTCTATGCAGCGACAGACCGGGCATCACAGGGACTCATTTACAGGAAGAATGGTTTGAAAAAATTAAAAATGCGGATGAACTGCGTATGGAATTAAAGCAGGACAGTACCGTGTATACTTTGATGAAACGGATACTGCCATATCAGAAGTGTGCGATTTATGCGCTGATCGATAATGATGTGGCGTTGCAGGATCTTTATAATATGCCGTTTCTGATCGCAAGCTGCAGTGCAATAGGAATCTTTATTCTGATGGCATGTCTGTTTTATACGCATAAGACCATGCGGCCGTTAGCAAAGCTGATAGGAAAAATGTCTGCGATCCGGGAAGGGAATTTTTCAGAATACATGACAGTGGAGGGAACTACGGAAGTGCAGGAGTTAGCTTCCACCTATAATTATATGTTAGATGATCTGAAACATTATGTGGATGAACTGGTGCAGACGCAGAAAAAGCAGAGACAGGCGGAGATCAGTGCATTGCAGATGCAGATCAATCCGCATTATATTTATAATACGCTTGCAAGCATCAAATGGCTGGTATATCAGAATGATACAGCAAAAACGGTACGGACGATCGATGCGTTTATCAGTCTTTTGCGTAATACGATCAGTAACTCGGATGAATTTATTCCGGTGAGACAGGAAATGATCAATATCCAGAATTATATCCTGATCAACCAGACGAGATATGGGGACAGTATACAGGTAGAATATTATGTTTCGAGAGTATGTGAGGAATATCTTCTGCCGAAAATGATCTTACAGCCTTTCATTGAAAATACATTTTTCCACGCGTATCCGGAAGGCAGATGCGGAACGATTCAGATCGTGGTAAAACAGAAAGAGGAAAAATTAGAGATCCAGATCATTGATGATGGTGTCGGAATGACGAAGGAAAAAGTTTTAAAAATTATGAATGAACCAACCGGAAAAGAGCATTATTCCGGAATCGGAGTCCATAATGTGCAGGAGCGGTTAAAACTTCTATATGGAGACGACTATGGGATCAATATTTTCAGTGAGGAGCAAAAGGGAACGACGGTGGTGATCGTTTTACCGGTGAGTTATAAGACGGGGACGGATGAAAAATGAAAAGAGCAGGATTTGGCATTATAATGGGCTTGATTTTAGCTATGTTATGTGGCTGCGGACAACGGCAGAGCGTGAGCGCAGAAAAGGAAACAGACAGGATCGTAATCTGGACATGGGATGATACTTTTAATGTAAAAGCTGCAATAATTGCTGCGAATGAGTATAAAAATTAACATAAAGATATTGAGATCATAGTAGAGACAAAATAGAGAGAAGAAATCTTAGCAGATACCAAAAACCTGATCGCATCCAAGATGTATCAGGAACTCCCCGATGTGATCATGATCGAAGATTATGATATCCAGGATGTGCTATCACAATACGAGGATGAGTTTGTAGATCTTACAGATAAAGTTGATTATGACAGATATACGGATTATAAAAGTAAGCTCTGTTCCAAGGGAGACAGATTTTATGGAATCCCGTTTGACAGCGGAACAGCAGCACTTTTTTACAGGCTCGATATTTTAGAGCAGGCGGGTTATACCGAGGCGGATATGCAGGATCTTACCTGGGAACGTTACATAGAGATCGGAGAAGATGTCTATCAAAAGCTCAGAATTCCGATGCTGACATTAGATCCGACGGATTCGCCACTGCTTCGTATCATTATGCAGAGTGGCGGTCACTGGTATGTGGATGAAAACAATCATGCAGATATTGAGGATAATGAGTATTTAAAAGCAGGACTTCACACATATCAGCAATTACTAAAAAGAAATGTCGGAGTGAGCGTCAATGGTTGGAATGAATTTATTTCTGCTTTTCAGAATGGAAGCGTTGCAAGTGTGATCAGTGGAGGCTGGATCGTTTCAAGCATAAAAAGTGTGGAGGAACAAAGCGGTCTCTGGAGAGTTGTGCCAATTCCGGTGTATGATGGAGAGATAAAGACGGTGGCGGCATCAAATGTCGGTGGAAGTGCATGGTATGTGTTGAAAAATGCAAAAAATCCGGATGCAGCAGTGGATTTCTTAGTAGAGATGTTTGAAAAAGACTCTGATTTTATGAATGAGCTGATCGGAGAAATTGGTCTGCTTCCGGCGGTAAAAGACATGTCAGGGTACGAAAATTATCTTGCAAAAGATGAGTTTTTCGGAGGTCAGCAGGTTACAAAGATTTTGACAGATCTGTCTGGGAATATTATAACTGTGAATTATGGAAGTAAAACATATGAGATAGAGGCGATCGTGGAAGATGAGTTTAATAATTCCCTGACGCAGGATAATCTGTCAGATTGTCTTTCGAATATACAGGTAAAAGCAGCAGCGGTGGTTCGTGAATGAACCGCCGTTTTTTGTTATGTAATTGGAAAATTTGTTGAAATTCCCAATTACATAACATAACCTCCGGGCAGGATGTTTCAAAAAACAAATTAATGCAAATTTCTAAAAATAGTCCTACTGAATCAAATAACATCCCAAAATATGAAAAATTAAGGTAAAGATAGTCCTAAAGAAAATGGCTCTTATGATGGTATCATTTACCTGTAACAAAGATAAGCAGCCAGAAAGAAAAGCTTATCAAAATGTTTAATATGGAGGGTTACAGGATGAAAAAGAAAGTAATGACTATGGTATTAGCAGCGTCTATGCTGCTTGGAATGGCAGGATGCGGAAGTTCATCTGCAAATGACAGTGCAGCAGCAAATGGAAACACAGCAGGAGGGGATCAGGCTGTGGCAGGAACAGAGAAAAATGATGCGTCAGGTAATGCAGAAGGTGGTTCACAAGAGGGAACACTTACTGTCTGGTGCTGGGATTCATTTAACGTAGATGCAATGAAGGAAGCCGGAAAACTGTATCAGAAAGATCATCCGGATGTAAATATTAATGTGGTCGAGACAGTATCTTCCGATATCCAGACACTGGTTCAAACCTATGCTATGAGCGGTGAGCTGGATGCGCTTCCTGATATTTTCTTAATGGACGATCAGGTATTTGCAAAATATCTTCAGAATTACCCGGATGTGTTTGCAGACCTGACAGATTCCGGAATTGCGTTTGCTGACTTTGCAGAAGCAAAAGTTGCCAATTCCGTAAAAGATGGAAAAAATTATGGTGTTCCATATGACAGCAATACTGTCATTGCCTGCTATAGAAAAGATTACTTAGATCAGGCGGGATACACGATTGATGATCTGACAGATATCACCTGGGACAGATTTATTGAGATAGGAAAAGATGTATTAGATAAGACAGGTATGCCGATGCTTACCAATGTGCAGGGCGAGCCGGATTTATTAAATATGATTTTACAGTCTGCAGGAATTTCCGTATTCGATGAGGATGGAAAAATCTCTCTTGTAAATAATGACGGATTAAAAGAAGCCATGAATGTATATATGGATCTGATCAATGCAGGAATTTTACAGGAGCAGACAGACTGGTCAGGTTATCAGGGATCCATTAACAACGGTACCGTAGTTGGAACAATTAATGGTTCCTGGATCTGTGCAACGATCACGTCCACAGATCAGGCAGAGCAGGAAGGCAACTGGGCTGTTACCAATATGCCGAAATTAAATGATTATCCGGGTGCAACAAACTATTCTGCACAGGGCGGTTCTACCTGGGCTATTTCTTCTTCCAGCAAAAATTATGATCTGGCAGTAGATTTCTTTAAGACAACATGGGCAGGCAGTACGGAATTTTACGATAACATTCTTTCACAGTTAGGTGCGATCGCAACCTATCTTCCGGCAGCAGACAGTGATGCTTACAATCAGGTTTCTGATTACTTTGGCGGAGAGGCAATTTACTCTAAGATCGTATCTTACGGAAGCAATATTCCTACGATCAACAAAGGTATTTACTGGTCTGAGGAAAAAGAAGCGCTTGGAACAGCTTTGACAAACGTATTGAATGGTTCAAGTGATCTTGACAGTGCGATCGAAGAGGCACAGGCAACGATCGAGTTTAACATTGGTCAGTAAAAAAGTATAGATCAATCCTCCCTGTATTTATACTTTTTGAAAAATAATAAACTGCGCGCCTGGCGGGCAAAAGGGAAAGCTGCCGAAAAAGGATATCTTATGTGGCAGCTTTCTCTGTCAAAACAAATAGTTCAGGAATGGAGATCAGTGTGAAAAATATATTTTTCACACACAAGATTTGTGCTGACGCACAAACTTGAGATGCGCTGAAGAGCAGCGCAGAAATGGGGAATAATATGAAAGCGAAAAAAAGAGTCAGTTTATATAAAAAACAAAGTGTTACAGGATGGGCTTTCCTGCTGCCGGCGACATTGCTGATATTTGCAATGAATTTTTATCCAATGCTTCAGGCGTTTGTTCTGTCGTTTAAAACGGGTATTGGGAACAATCAGACATGGGGTGGTCTCAGCAATTATGCGAGATTGTTAAAAGACGGCGTGTTCCGTACTGCGATTACAAACAATTTCTTCTATCTGATCATTCAGGTGCCGGTAATGCTGATCCTTGCAATTTTTCTGGCATGTCTTTTAAATAAAAAGGAACTGCGGGGAAAAGGAATTTACCGGACAATGATTTTCTTACCGTGCTGTACAGCACTGGTATCTTATTCGATCATTTTTAAAACATTATTTGCCTATGATGGTTATATCAACACGGTTTTATTGAAATTAGGTCTGATTGGTGAACGCATCAACTGGCTTGGTGATGTTCATACGGCAAAAGCAATCATTATTCTGGCACTGATCTGGCGCTGGACCGGATATAATATGGTATTTTATTTAGCTGGACTTCAGAATATTGATGATTCCTTATATGAGGCAGCAAAAATTGACGGGGCAAGTCTGTTTGCAATTTTCCGTAAGATTACAATTCCGCTGCTGCGGCCAACAATTTTACTTACAACGATTATGTCAATCAATGGTACATTGCAGCTGTTTGACGAGTCTGTCAATTTAACAGGCGGCGGTCCTGCAAATTCAACACTGACCATGTCCCATTACATATATAAAGCAAGTTTTGAATACAATCCACAATTTGGATATGCGGCAGCAATGTCGTATGTGATCTTTATTATGGTAGCGATATTATCCTTTGTTCAGATGAAAGTAGGTGACAAGCGATGAGAGGAAAATTTAAAAATGTAGGCACACATATCATATTGATCATAGCTTCGTTCATATCTGTATTTCCACTTTACTGGATGATCGCGGCTGCAACAAACAACAGTACAGACGTTCTTGGTGGAAAACTGAGTCTTGGAACAAATTTTATCCAGAATCTGATGAAACTGACTGAAATGCAGAATGTTTCAAGAGCGTTTTGTAATTCACTGTTTTATTCAACGATCCTTAGTGTATTATCTTTATTTATCTGCTCGATCGCAGGATATGGATTTGAGATTTACCATGATAAGGCAAAAGATACACTGATGAATATTTTGCTCCTTGCGATGATGGTTCCGTTTGCTGCAACGCTGATCCCATTATTCAAGTTATTTTCAGGAATGGGTTTATCAAGTACCTGGATCGCATATGTCCTGCCGACGATTTCCACGCCGTTTTTGATCATGTTGTTCCGGCAGAGTGCGAGATCATTTCCGATGGAAATCATTGAGGCGGCAAGAATTGATGGCTTAAGTGAATTTAAAATCTTCCTTACCATTTTTATGCCGACTATGAAATCCACCTATGCTGCAGCACTTACCGTAACTTTCATGAATGCATGGAACAATTACCTTTGGCCGAAAGTTATCATGATGTCAGATACATCACAGACGATGCCGATGTTAGTGGCAAATCTTTCCGTGGGTTACAGTATTGACTACGGCGTACTGATGCTTGGTGTGCTGATCTGTTCTTTGCCGACTGGAATTTTGTTCCTTGTGCTGCAGAAGAGTTTTGCAAATGGAATCGTGGGTGCGGTGAAAGGATAATATTTCCGGATAGCGATGTATGAAAAAGGATCCTGTATATGACAGGGTTCTTTTTTTATGCATAGGATTCGGGTGTCAAAAGGTGGCTCTTAAATTTTTGATTGGCAAATTGCACAAAGCAGTGCCTATTTTGTTCCGTTGTCCGAAAATAAGAAAATAAAAGCATAAAAAGTTTGAAAATCAGGGAGGAAAATATTAGAATTATTAGGTAATAAGACCGTATGATAAGGTGAGTGCAGATCACGGTCAGAGAATGTTGCATCATAATAAAATAATAAAAAATGACAGGAGTATTTATGGATTTCAAATATAAAACATCTACACAGGAAGATATAGATATTTTAGTTACAACAAGAATCGAAGTTTTAAGAGCTGCGAATAAGTTGGATGATCAGGCAGATATGACAGAAGTTGCGGTACAGTCAAGAGATTATTATGGAAAAGCTTTAAAAGATGGCAGTCATACTGCAATTTTAGTCTACGATAAAGATCAGATCGTTGGTGCGGGCGGTATCAGTTATTTTAAGGTTATGCCTACTTATCATAACCAGACAGGAAAGAAAGCGTATATTATGAATATGTATACAAATCCGGCGTACCGGAGAAAAGGGATTGCTTATCACACACTGGAAATTCTGGTGGCGGATGCAAAGAACAAAGGAATTGATGCGATTTCTTTGGAGGCGACTGAGATGGGACGACCATTGTATGAAGAGTTCGGATTTGTGGGGATGAAAGATGAGATGGAGCTGAAGTGAGAATGGCATACAATAGATGTGAATATTGTGTTTAGGATTTGTTTATAAAACGCGCCTTTTGTATTTATATTTTAACGTTATCATGATGTAATCATAACAAGAGGTGTTTTTTATGATGATAAAACAGAGGATTTTCCGGACAAATTCACTTATGGTACTGTTTTCCCTTGTCATCCTGCTTTTGATCGGTGGAAGTATGATAAGTATTTTTAAAGACCGGTTTTTGGGGTGGTATAGTGATAATTCCAAAATAGCAGAGAATTATGTGGATGCGTATCAGAAGATAGAAAATATGGATTTTTCTGCTGGGGACTGGGAGCAGTATGCGAAGGCGGTGCAGCCATATGATTTTCGTCTGATCGTGCGGAATGAAAATGGAAAAGAACTTTATTATAATGTCCGGCATGACGAGGAAGAGGAACCCTTATATGATAAAGAAAAAGAAGGGAGATAATGGTAACTGCGGTATAAGGAAATAGAAAAAAATAAAGAAATAAATGCATATCTGACAAAAGGAAATGCGAATCTTGGACAGCTTGGATTTACCGATCATTCACAGGCACATTGCGTGCAGGTTGCTCATCAGGCAGGAAAAATTTTAAAACGGTTTGGATATTCCGAACATGAGATTGAACTTGCTAAAATTGCCGGATATATGCATGATATTGGAAATGCAATTAACAGAACACATCATGCAGAATATGGAGCGCTTCTCGCAAACGAACTTCTGAAAGATACGGATATGACACTGGAGGACCGGATAACGGTTGTATCAGCCATTGGTAATCATGATGAGTCAACGGGGAGTCCGGTAGATGTGATATCTGCAGCACTTATTATAGCAGATAAAACAGAGGTCAGAAGAAGCCGTGAGCGTGAAAAAGAAAGATCTGCTTTCGATATTCATGACAGGGTAAATTATGCGGTTACGGATTCAAAATTAAAGATTGCGGAAGATAAATCTGTGATTGCGCTGAATCTTCAGATTGATGAAAATATCTGTTCTATGTATGACTATTTTGAAATCTTTCTTGAGCGTATGATGTTTTGCAGAAAATCAGCGGAAATATTAGGTACGGCTTTTAAGCTGACAGCAAATGGACGTAAGGTTCTATAGAGAAATAATCTATGTATATATGATTAATTTTTCGCATATTCTGCCAGCAGTCCCTCAATCTGCAGATTGATATTTTCCGGGAATGTCCCTGCATTGTCATGGGGGATTTTTATCAGAAAGTCAAGATTTTTATATGTCCCGGCAGGGAGGTTTCTTTTTCTGTCCTGTGTGGCTGAAATTTCAATCTTTACCTGTGCGCGTTTCTGCTCAAACAGCGGAATGATAATATAATACAGACGCTCATCCCGAAACGATACATATCCGGCATTTTTGCCGGATTTTGTTGTTAAAAAGAGCCTGTGATCCCGGATACAGGATGGATATAAAGTCATGCCGGAGCGAAGCACAGGTGCATCCGCAGCGAGTTCTAACATCGAGGCGATAGAATAAATGTCAGCATCGGGGAGTACTTCCGGTGTCAAAAGCTGTTTGAGCGTCGATGTCGCATCGATAAACTGCTGGGCTAACAGATAGGAGAGCTCTGCCTGAAATTTGAGCTGTTTTGGACAGACGTTTTCCCGCCGGATCTGTGCGTCGACATGATCGAGCAGGCGTTTGCTGCACTCAAACATGCTTTTTAAAAACAGGGGAAAATCTTCTTCTAAGATCCAGAGATATTTTCCTGAGGCGGCAGGAAAACTGCCGATGATCTCACCGTCCGCATCTTCGGCGTAATGATAGACTGTGCGTGTGGTATACGCATTTTCGTTGAGCGGAGCATTCCATTTCATCTGCTTTGCTGTGGTATGTTCCTCCCGGTAAGACTGGTGGTAAACGGTCTTTCCGTGCTGTTTCCTGCCAGGTGTAGTATTTTTTGTAACTTGTCCTAAAAAGGAATCTGTTCTATTTTTGCGCAGAAAATCATAAGCTTCATTGATCTCCTGTGCAGTAAAATCATAGGCTCTGGTAGAAAATGCTTCCGTGTCAGGATGTACCCGGTGCATCAGCTGTCGGTATTTCTTTTTGATATCCGTAAGAGCTGTTCCAGGGGTGATTCCCAGGATTTTGTACGCCATTGCTTTTGTCATAAATCGAGTATATCATAAAAGAGAAAAAGGTTGTGGGAAAAATTTAGACATATTAAAAACCACCTTTTGCCCCTAAATCTTCATGGAAAATCAGGAGGAACACACATGAGAATCATAATCGTAAGACATGGCGATCCAAATTACGAACTGGACACATTGACAAAAACCGGATGGAGGGAGGCAGAACTTGCAGCGGAATACCTGGCAAAACTGCGGATAAAGGCATTTTATGTATCACCATTGGGACGGGCACAGGATACCGCTGGATGCACCTTAAAAAAAATGAACCGGACGGCAGAGACACTAGACTGGCTCCGTGAGTTTGAAGCACACATTGACAGGCCGGATGTGAAAAATGAAAAGTCGATCTGCTGGGACTGGCTTCCACAGGACATGGAAAAGGATCTGGATCTTTATGACAGGGAGCGCTGGAATAAGACAGACATCATGCGAAAAGGAAATGTGGAAGAAGCTTACCGGTGGGTCTGCGATGGTCTGGATGCATTACTGAAAAAGCATGGTTATGAGCGGGATGATATGTATTACCGCGTGAATGAGCCAAATCATGACACGATCGTTCTGTTCTGTCATTTCGGGGTAGAGTGTGTGATGTTAAGCCATCTGTTAAATGTATCTCCAATGGTTTTGTGGCATGGGCTGTGTGCGGCGCCGAGCTCGATCACCAGTATTTATACGGAAGAGCGCAGAAAAGGGAGCGCAGGTTTTCGTGTGAATGAATTTGGCAGCACGGCGCATCTGTATGTGGCAGGGGAAAAACCATCCTTTGCAGCGCGGTTTTGTGAGTGTTATGGGGACGGGGACAGACAGGATTAAAATTTTGAATAGCTATTGAAAAAAACTTCCCCTTGCTTTATCATCCACTTAACATATGGAAATAGTAGGAAATAAAACGGGGTGAGGTTTTTGTCTATTAAGAAAATTGCAAAGGAAGCGGGAGTTTCCACAGCGACAGTCTCGCGGGTGTTGAACAATCCCGGGTATAAATGTTCTTCGGAGGAATTGCGGGAGCGGATCTGGAAGATTGCCAGAGAACTCAATTATATGCCAAACGAAGCAGCGAGAAATCTAAAAAAGGGAATTACGGATACCAGTCAGAAAGTGTGGTATCTTGATGTGCTGATGACAAGAACGGGCAATCTTGAGACAGATCCGTTTTTCAGTGAGCTGCTGCGTGTCATTGAGAGTGAGATCCACAGGCAGGGATGCATACTGATGCATATTTTTCATCAGCCGTTGTTTTCGAATGACAGAAAATGCCGGACGGAAAATATTGATAAGGTCATTGCGCAGATGGAGCCGGATGGGGACATCCGCAGTGATGGACTGATCATCATTGGAAAATGTAATGATAATGTATTGAAAAAGTTATCGGCAAAATACCGGAGCATCGTCTCCGTCAACCGCAATTTAAAATGCCTGAATAAATATAAAAACCGCTATTACGTTCCATCCATTATTTCCAGTGACGATATTGAGGAGGCACAGTATACCAAACCGATGCTCACCACAGTGCGCCTTCCAAAGGAAGAGATGGGAAAGTTTGCTCTTTATCTTCTGATCGACCGCCTGGGCGGCGGACATAAGGGAATCGTCCGGACGGAGTTAGAAGGAAAACTGATGATCCGGGAGAGCTGTACGTTAGTGGAGAATGCAAACCGGATGGAATATTATATCTGAGAGAAAACAGGTCACGAGCCTGTTTTTTTTATGTTACCTAAAACTATCTGTGTAGCGAAAAAATTTACAATAAATTTACCAGACATTTACCATAAGGAGATTTCAGTAACAACAGGAGAAAGATAAAATAGCCATTGAACAAACAAAAGGAAAGGTAAAAAGGAGCCGGATAAAAAGGTAAGTTAAGGCTTCAAAAGGAGAAAATCTACAGTGGGATGTCGTGTGGATCGATTCCATGCAGGCAGGTGTGCTTGTATACCGCAAGATGTGTGGAGCGAGGCAGATGTAACAAAAACACAGAGAACTCTTTCTGTATGGTTTAAAACCGTCAGGAGGAGTTCTTTTTTATTTAAAGCTTGTAAACGTTTGCAGGAAAATAAAGATAATTGCAAAATTACGAATAAAAACATACATAAAAAAACGAAACAAACAGTGGAAAAATAAGGAAAATACCATCTGCCATGCAAACGATTACACAATCCGTCGTGGAATCGCATACAAAACTGGTATATAAATACATCAAGCAAGACATCGAAGCAGAAAACAATCACACAGCAAAAGGAAGAGTCGAGCAGATGGGAACGCCGACAGAGATTTATAAAAATCCGAAGACACCGTTTGTGGCGCAGTTTATCGGAGAATCAGCACTTATTACGGATTAAGACAGACTG
>ENA-ORLM01001667-ORLM01001667.1-human-gut-metagenome-genome-assembly--contig:-NODE-1667-length-13370-cov-2.523810_pt1 | contig 13370 bp, 9 predicted proteins | sample MGYA00243063_ERZ508815 | MGnify/ENA primary metagenome ERZ508815 (study PRJEB26277, sample SAMN04329768) | human gut metagenome | biome: human-associated habitat | host: Homo sapiens | place: USA...
ATAAAAAATTATACTGCGGAAATATCAGCAAAAGGGGCAATAAAAAGTGAATATTCAGAAGTATTTGCAACTAATGTAAAAATGAATAGTGAGATAAAACAAACAGCACAGGAAATTAAATTATCTGTAAATGAAAAATTAGAGAGTTATGATACTTCTATTCAAGTAAATTCAAAACTAGAAGAAACAAGTTCAAAGATTTCATTAGAGACGAGTGGAAAAATAAATACATTAGAAAAGAATATAAATGCAAAAATAGAATTAAAAGGAATGATAAATTTGAGAACAGTAATTATAGGTGGAGGACCTGCTGGGATGATGTCTGCAATTAGTACAGCTGAAAATAAAAATGATGAAGTTATAATTGTTGAAAAAATGAATATGTTAGGAAAAAAGCTTTTAATAACAGGTAAGGGAAGATGTAATATAACATCTTCTTTAGAGATGGAAGGTTTTATAAAAAATACACCTGGCAATGGAATGTTTCTGTATAGTAGTTATCAGCAGTTTACTAATAAAGATATATTAGCTTTTTTGAAAAAACAAGGATTGGAAGTAAAAGAAGAGAGAGGAAATAGAATATTTCCAATAACAGATAAATCTATGGATGTGTTAGAATGTTTTAAAAAGAGATTAAAAGAGCTAAACGTAAAAATCTATTTAAATGAAAGTGCAAAACAGATATTGATTAAAAAAACAGAAACAGAAGAAAGAGTAATTGGTGTAAAAACAGATAAGAAAATTATAGATGCAGATAAGGTAATATTGGCAACAGGTGGAAAGAGTTATCCATTAACAGGTTCAACAGGGGATGGATATAAAATGGCTAAAGATTTAGGACATACTGTAACAGAAATAAAGCCATCTTTGGTACCATTAGAAACATATAATGTGGATAAAGAATTACAAGGTTTATCATTAAGAAATGTAAAAATACAATTAGTAGATGTATCAAAAAAGCGTGTAATATATGAAGATTTTGGAGAAATGTTATTTACACATTTTGGTGTGTCAGGACCTACTATATTAAGTAGTTCTGCACATTTGGTAAGATATAAAAATATTGATAAATTGTTTAAAGATAAAAAGATAATTCTAAAAATAGATTTAAAGCCGGCATTGTCAGCAGAAAAATTGAATGATAGAATATTAAGGGATTTTGAACAGGAGAAAAATAAGCAGTTTAAAAATAGTTTAAATAAATTGTTGCCACAAAAAATGATTGAATCGGTTATAAGAATGAGTAAAATTGATCCACAAAAACAGGTTAATACAATAACAAAACAGGAAAGAATGAAGTTAATAGAAGTATTGAAAGGTTTTGTTTTAGAAATAAAAGGATTTAGACCTATAGAAGAAGCAATTGTAACAAGTGGAGGTATAAAAATAAAAGAGATAAATCCAAAAACAATGGAGTCTAAAAAAGTTAAAGGGTTATATTTCGCAGGAGAAATAATTGATGTAGATAGTTATACAGGAGGATTTAATTTGCAGATTGCATGGGCGACTGCTGCAACGGTGCTGCTTTCAGAATAATAATATAGAAATCTATTTGGAGGAGCAAAGAATATGATTATTGCAATTGATGGACCGGCAGGCGCCGGATAAAGCACTATCGCACGTCGGGTGGCAAAGGAAAAAGGCTATATCTATGTGGATACCGGTGCGATGTATCGAGCAATCGGTCTGTATTTTATGAATGAGGGTGTTGATGCAGAGAATGCAGCCGCTGTGCTTGAGGCACTCGCAGCGATTCAGGTTGAGATTAAATATGAGGCTGGCGAACAGCAGGTATATCTGAATGGTAAAAATGTATCGAAGAAGATCCGCCAGGAGGCAGTCGGCAACATGGCATCGAAGGTGGCAACCAAGCAGGCAGTCCGTGATAAGCTGTTAGACCTGCAGAGAAATCTTGCAGCCACACAGGATGTCGTGATGGATGGCAGAGATATCGGTACATTTGTATTGCCAAATGCGGAACTGAAAATCTATTTGACTGCATCGGTGGATACAAGAGCCGACAGACGGTACAAGGAACTTGTGGAGAAACATATGCCGGCGGATCTGGAAGAAATCAAGCGTGATATCGAGGCAAGAGATTATCAGGATATGCACCGGGAGATTGCACCGCTTACGCAGGCGGAGGATGCGTATTATCTGGATTCTTCCGCGCTTACGATTGACGAAGTTGTGGCAGAGATCATTCGCAGGATTCCACAGTAGGAAAAGGATAGGAGATCTGCATTTATGAGAGAGATAAAGATTGCAAAATCTGCAGGCTTTTGTTTCGGCGTCAAGCGGGCGGTGAATCTCGTCTACGATCAGGTTGGAAATGCAAAAAAGGTTTATACCTATGGTCCGATCATTCATAATGAGGAGGTTGTTTCTGATCTGGAACGAAAGGGTGTACATGTGCTTTCGGAAGAAGATATTGATGCCATGCTTGCCCATGACGGCAGAGAGGACGATGCAAAAGAAATCGTGATCCGATCACATGGCATCGGGCGGGATGCCTATAAAAAGCTGGAACAGCTTGGGTTTGAAATCGTCGATGCAACGTGTCCGTTCGTGAAAAAAATTCACCGTATTGTACAGGAGGAAACTGAGCAGGGACATTGTGTGGTGATTGTCGGAGACGAAAATCATCCGGAAGTATGTGGCATCCGCGGCTGGTGTGTCCGGGAGCCAATTATCGTTAATTCCGTGGAACAGGCAAAAAAAAAGCTTGATTTTCTTGATAAAAATGTGTATATTGTCGCGCAAACGACATTTAATGACGTAAAATTTAAAGATATAGTTGAATTTTTTAGAAATAAAGGATATAATGTCATTGTTTATAATACCATATGTAATGCTACCGAGGAACGACAGAGAGAAGCAAGAGCGCTTGCAGCTGATGTTGATACCATGATAGTGATTGGTGGTAAGAGCAGTTCGAATACACAGAAGCTGTATGAGATCTGTCGCAGAGAATGCGAAAATACTTACTATATTCAGACACTCGTTGACTTGGATTTAACTGTTATTGAATCCGCTAAGAGGGTAGGTATTACAGCTGGGGCATCTACCCCAAATTATATTATTAAGGAGGTTCATGACAGTATGTCAGAATTAAGTTTTGAAGAATTGTTGAAGCAGTCCGAAGAGAATGGTAACAAGATTCGGGTTGGAAGCGTAGTTGAAGGAAAGGTTATCGCTGTTAAGCCAGAGGAAATCATCGTAGATATCCAGTACAAGGCTGACGGTATCGTTACCAGAAATGAGTACTCAAGTACTCCAAACTTAGATCTTACAACTGTTGTAAAGGTTGGAGATCCAATCAAGGTTAAGGTTATTAAGACAAACGACGGCGAGGGACAGGTTCTCCTCTCATACAAGAGAGTTGCTGCAGATGAGTCTTATGACAAGTTAGAGGAAGCATACAACAACGGTGAAGTTCTTACAGGTAAGGTAACACAGGTTGTTGACGGCGGTTTGAATGTCGTTGTAAATGAGTGCAAGGTATTCATTCCTGCAAGCCTCGTATCTGATACATTTGAGAAGGATCTCACAAAGTATCAGGATCAGGATGTTGAATTCGTATTGACAGAGTTCAACCCTAAGAAGCGTAGAGTGATCGGTAACAGAAAGCAGCTTCTTGTTGCTAAGAAGGCAGAGCTTGCTAAGAAGTTATTTGAGAATATCAAGGTTGGCGATGTAGTAGAAGGAACAGTTAAGAACGTAACATCTTTCGGTGCATTCATCGATCTTGGCGGAGCAGACGGACTTCTTCACATCTCAGAGATGTCATGGGGCAGAGTCAATGATCCAAGCAGCGTTGTTAAGGTTGGCGACGTTGTTAAGACATTCATCAAGGATATCAACGGTGAGAAGATTGCCCTCAGCATGAAGTTCGAGGATGAGAATCCTTGGGTAAAGGCTGCTGACAAGTATGCAATCGGCAATGTTGTAACAGGTAAGGTTGTACGTTTTGCAAGCTTTGGTGCATTCGTAGAGCTTGAGCCAGGTGTAGATGGACTCCTTCATGTTTCCCAGATTTCTAAGGAGCGTGTAGAGAAGCCAGAGGATGTTCTGAAGGTAGGTCAGGAGATCACAGCAAAGGTTGTAGATTTCAAGGCTGCTGAGAAGAAGATCAGCCTGAGCATTCGTGCCTTAGATGATGCACAGGAGGCTTCTGAAGAGGAGTAGGCATGGCATATCAATATGAAGAGTTTAAGCGGGATGTGTATAAACTGACCGATATCAACTTAGACCTTTATAAAGAACGCCAGATGAAAAGAAGAATAGAATCTCTGATCGCCCGCAAAGGGTTTGACGGATTTGAAAGTTTTTACAAAGGTATGAAGCAGGACGAAGGTCTACTTCGTACCTTTGTTAGTTATCTGACGATTAATGTGTCTCAGTTTTATCGGAATCCACAGCAGTGGATGAATTTTGATCAGGAGATCATTCCGTATCTGCGAAAAAAATATGGAGATACTTTAACGATCTGGAGTGCGGCATGTTCCACGGGTGACGAGCCATATACGATCGCCATGATTCTGTCAGAGTATATTCCGTTGTCGAAGATCCGTATCATTGCGACCGATCTGGATGAGGATGTACTTGCCTTTGCAAAAGAGGGCGTCTATCCGGCGAAGAGCCTGTCCGATCTGCCGAAGAAATACTTAGACAAGCATTTCAAGAAGGTGGATGACAGTCATTATGCAATCAGCCCGGAAATCAAGAAATGCGTGGAATTCAAGAAGCACAATCTGCTCAAGGACCGGTATTTCCAGCATATCCATATGATCGTCTGCCGGAATGTCGTCATTTATTTTACGGACGAGGCGAAAGATCAGGTATATGAGAATTTCCACGGTGCCCTTGTGGATGATGGAATCCTGTTTATTGGCAGCACGGAACAGATCTTGCATGCAAAAGAACTGGGATTTGAGTCGTTGCGTACATTTTTTTATAAAAAAATGAAATTTTATGTATGAAAAGGCTTTCAAAATGATTTGCATTTTGTTACAATACATATTGTACAACATGTCTAGACAATATTAAGTGCAAATTATAGAGAGGAATATGAATAAATGGGAAAAAGAATGAAAAAAGTTCTAGCATCAGCTATGTCCCTATCAATGGTCGCTTCAATGGCTATGTCAGGGGTTGGTGCTACAACTTCAAGAGTTGATAGTTTGTTATCAAATATGTCATTAAGACAAAAGATAACACAAATGATGATGGTTGATTTTAGAAAATGGAAAACTGAAGATGAATCGGAAGCTACTGATTTTACTAAAATGAATTCAGAAGTACAAAAAATCGTAGAAGATTATGATTTTGGTTCAGTTATTTTCTTTGCTAACAATATTAAAGAAACTGAACAAAGCTATAATTTAACAATGGATCTACAAAAAGCAGCGACAAAAGATAATGGTATCCCATTATTGATTACAACTGATCAAGAAGGTGGAATTGTTTACCGTTTAGGATCAGGAACTGCTTTACCAGGAAATATGGCATTAGGAGCAACAGGTGATGTGAATAATGCTAAAATTGCTGGAAAAATTATTGGTAGTGAATTAAGTTCTTTAGGAATTAATACAACATTAGCACCAGTTGTAGATGTTAATAATAATGCTAATAATCCAGTTATTGGATTACGTTCATATGGTGAAGATGCTGAAATGGTTGGAAAAATGGCCTCAGCTGAAATTGAAGGATTAGCTGAATATAATGTTATTGGGTGCGCAAAACACTTCCCTGGTCATGGAGATACAGCCACTGATTCACATTATGGATTACCAATGGTTGATAAATCAAAAGAAGAATTGTTAAATAATGAATTAAAACCATATCAAGTTGCAATTAATCAAGGTATTGAAATGATCATGTCAGCTCATATTCTTTACCCTCAATTAGATGATACAACTGTTTATTCAGAACAAACAAAAAAACAAGAAAAATTACCTTCAACACTATCTCATAAAATTCTAACAAACTTATTAAAAGAAGAAATGGGATTTAAAGGTGTTGTTGTTACTGATGCAATGAATATGGCAGGTATCGCAGCAACTTATGATGAAGTACAAGCAGTCAAACTTGCTATTAATGCAGGAGTAGACTTAATTTGTATGCCAACAAATATTACTTGTTTAGAAGATATGTCTAAATTAGATGCCATTATTGATGGTGTAGAAAAAGCAGTAAATGATGGTGAAATTCAAGAATCTAGATTAGACGATGCTGTAACAAGAATCTTAACATTAAAAGAAAATAAAGGAATTTTAGATTGGAAAGAATCTAACTATTCATTAGAAAAAGCATTAGCAACAGTAGGTAGTGATGAAAACAAAGCTAAAGAAAGAGAAATCGCTGCTAAAGCTGTAACAGTTGTTAAAAATGAAAACAACACATTACCATTAAATGTTACTAAAAAAAGTAAAGTATTATTAGTAGCAGCTGAAAATAACCAAAGATCATTAATGAAATATGGTGCTGAACGTGCTAAAAAGGCTGGATTAATTCCAGATGGTGCAGAAGTAAAAGTAACAAGATATATGGATCGTACACTTGCTTCTGATGCAACAGTTATTAATGCTGATGGTTCAACATATACTTCATCTATGACAGATTTACTAGATTGGTGTGATACTCTTGTAGTTGTTTCAGACAATAGTGGATTAAATGTAGCTAAAGCACATTACAACAATAACTACACTGGTACACCATATAATTTAGTTGATTATGTTGAAAAAGCAGATGCTAGTAAAACAACAGTTGTTATCTCTGCAAACAAACCTTATGACGTACAAATGTATCCCAATGCTGATGCTATTATGGCAGTATATGGTTCAAAAGGAGATCCAACAGAACAATTAATTGGTGGAGCAACAGGTTCTACTTCTGCATCTGGACCAAATATTACTGCTGGTGTTGAAGTTGCATTCGGTGTCTTTGGAGCATCTGGAAAATTACCAGTTAGTATTCCTAAATACGTTCTTACAACAACTGCTGCAGGAGAAGTAGGGTCATTCTCTGATGAAATCTTATATGATAATGGTTATGGAATAACATATGATGCTAAAACAATTAATAGAGATGAATTAGAAAATAAAGTAGCAGAATTAGAAAAACTTGAAAAAGGAAACTATACTGATGCATCATGGTCAGTATTTGAAATTGCATTAAATGATGCTAAAGAAGTATTAAGTAAAGTAAGTTCACAAGAAGATATTGATGAAGCATTAGCAACATTAAATAAAGCATATGAAGCATTAACAGAAAACAAAAAAGAAGAACCAACAAATCCATCTGATAAAAAAGATGAATCAACAAATAAAAAAGACGAAACAGTTAAAACAGAAACAAAGAAAAATACACAAAAATCAAAAGTAAAAACAGGAGATAATACAGCAATTACAGCATTTGCAGTAATGATGTTTATTTCAGGATGTGTATTTGTATTAGCAAGAAGAAAAAGAAATGATTAATTAAAATGTCCTCTTCGTTGAAATCAACGAGGAGGATTTTTTTATTTTAATCACTTTGATTATCAAGTATAATTAAATAAATAAACAAAGAAAGGATTAGAGTGATGATTGATTTAAGAGAATATTTTCATAATAAGATAAAAAATGAAATGGATCATTGGGATATGTCAGATGCTTATTCTATTACCTTTTTTCTATATAGTAATGAAGCATATACATATAAAGAATATTCTAATGTTTGTGAATTTAGTATTTCTTTAAATAATGAAACTTTCTTTAAAAGTGAATATTCTGGAGATGATGAAGGTTTTTATAGTGAAGAAAGATGGAATTATGCATATTTAGAGCAAGATGATAAAGATATGCTTGATGAAAAAGGAATGGAAACTTTATTTGCGTGGTATAAACAAGAAGGTATAGAGAATATTGGTTATGAAGATCCTGATTGTTATGATGAAAATTGTAGATATATAGGAAAAGGTCCAGTAGGGTATTATGAATTATTAGAAGTGATTAGTGATGTTGCTAGAAGATTAATTGAAGAAGATTATTTTCTACAAAGATGTGGTAAGAGAATTCCTATTATTATTCAAGATTTAGAATTTACGTGGTATGTTCTTGAGGCAACAAAGAAAGTAAATATCCATGATGAAGCACATGATTTTTTTAAAGCATTAGAATCTGGAAATATGTAACTTATTTGTATTTTTTAATAAGTTTTGATAAAATCTATTCTGTTTAGAAATGAGGAATAGGATGACTACTAGAGATATACAAAGAGAAGAAACGAAAAAGAGAATATATGATGTTGCTTTTAAGTTATTTGATGAATTTGGATATGATAAGGTAAAAGTAAGTGATATTGCTAAGGCAGCAAATGTTTCTGTAGGATCTGTCTATTATCATTATAAAAATAAAGAAGCCATCATTGATTATGGATATTATGAATTTGATCAGATGTTAAAAGAAGCTTATGAAAAGCAAACTTTTGATAGTGAAAGAGAGGCTATTCTCTTTCTAATTGATTTTCAAATAAAAGATGTTTTTTTAGATATTGGTTTAAAGATGACAACTATTTGTTTTAAAAATCAAATAAATGCTGAAAATACATATCTTCATAGTGATGAAAGATATCTTTATCAAAAACTTTTAGAAAACTTAAATAATATACAACATATGAATAAAGAACATGCTGCTAAAATGATGTTAAGAATTAGTCGAGGAAGTATTTATGATTGGTGTTGTCATAATGGAAGTTATGATTTAATAGAAGCAGTGCATGAAGAAATTTCTATTGTATTAGATTATATTGGTTTGTAGAAAGACGAAAGTCTTTCTATTTTTTTTTGTTTCTATGTGAAAAAATTATTAAGTTATTGACAATTGAATTGTAAAGGCTTACGATGTATATATAAATTAACTGAATGAGTTCAGTGAACTAATTCAAGGAGGAATTTGGTATGAATAAATATCAACATTTATTTTCACCGATTAAAATCGGTACAGTAGAAGTTCCAAATCGTATTGCATTACTTCCAATGGGGGTCTTTTCACCACGTATGATGAATAATGACGGAAGTTATACAAAAGATGGAGCAGATTATTATATTGAAAGAGCTAAAGGAGGAACAGGGTTAATTATTACTGGTTTAGTTCCAGTGCCTAAAGGAGCAGGGCTTCCAAGTATTGTCAATGATGTAAAAAGCTATACTGAAAACATGAAATACTTAGCAGATGGTGTTCATAAATATGGATCAAAAGTATTTGTTATGTTAACAGCAATGTCTGGTAGAGCATCTATTCATGCTACAGATCCAGCACCTAGTTCAATGCCTAATGTATGGGATCCATCTAAAAATAATCCTGAAATGAGTATTGAAGACATTCATCAATATATTGAATGGTTTGCCATGGGGGCTAAAGCCGCTAAAGATGCCGGTATTGACGGGGTAGAAATTCATGCAGTTCATGAAGGTTACTTGTTGGATCAATTTACGATTGCTGCATGGAATAAACGTAATGATGAATATGGTGGAAGTTTAGAAAATCGTTTAAGATTCCCATGTGAAATTGTAAAAGCAATTAAAAAAGCTTGTGGACAAGATTTCCCAGTTTCCGTTCGATATTCAGTTGTAAGTAAAACAAAAGATTTTAATAGAGGTGCTTTACCTGGAGAAGAATATCAAGAATTTGGTAGAGATTATCAAGAAAGTGAAAAAGTTGCTAAAATGTTAGAAGAAGCAGGATATGACATGCTTGATTGTGATAATGGATCATATGATGCATGGTATTGGCCACATCCACCAGTATATATGCCAAAAGCATGTAACTTGGAAGATGTTGAAAAGGTAAGACAATGGGTCAACATTCCAGTTATTTGTGGTGGACGTTTTGATGATCCTGAACTTGCTGAAAAAGAAATTGCGGCAGGAAAGATTGATATGATGGGTATGGGGCGTCCATTATTAGCTGATCCAGATCTTGCAAATAAATTCAAAGAAGGAAAAGAAGATGATATTCGACCATGTATTTCTTGTCATTTTGGATGCTTAGCACGTATTTTCCAAGTTGATATGAAAACAATGAGTTCTAAAGATATTTCATGTGCTTTAAATCCACGATGTGGTATGGAAAATCATTATAATATTACGAAAGCAGATGTTTTAAAGAAGGTTGCAGTTGTTGGTGGCGGTATTGCTGGTATGGAAGCTGCACGTGTTGCTGCTCTTCGTGGTCATGAGGTTGACCTTTATGAAAAAACAGATCGTCTAGGTGGTGTCTTTAATGAAGCAAGTGCTTTTGATTTTAAAGATGATGATCGTCGTTTACTTGCTTGGTATAAAAAACAAATTAAAGATACAGGTGTGAATGTTAAATTCAATACAGAATTTAAGGTAGAAGATAAAGAAAAATATGATGTTGTTTTTGTAGCTACGGGAGCAAGTGAAAAACGTTTAGACATGATTCCTGGATTTGATCAACCAAATGTAAGATACGCTGTAGATGTTTTAGATAAACAAGATATTAAGGACCAAAATGTTGTCATTATTGGTGGAGGTCTTACAGGTTGTGAATTGGCTTATGATTTAGCAAGAAAGAATAAGAAAGTATCTGTAGTAGAAGCACTTCCAACAATTATGAACGTTGAAGGTCTTGCTGCACCAAACTATAATATGCTTGTTGAATTAATGGAACATTATCATGTGGATATTTATAAAAATGCAACAGTTAAAGAATATAAAGATGGAAAATTATTAATTAATGTAATGACAACCAATCAACCAAATATCAACAATAGAGCACGTATGATGTCATTGTTTGGAGTACATCATATTCCAAAAACAATTGATGCAGATACAGTTGTTGTTTCTGTTGGATATAAATCAAATCAAACATTATATGATTCAATAAAAGGTGATAATGTTTACTTATTAGGAGATGCTATTCATCCAAGTAATCTTATGACTGCTATTTGGGGAGCTTATACAAGAGCTTTAAAAGTTTAGAATTTGTAAGTGAGGAAATGGGAAACCATTTCCTTTTTTTGCGTGGTATAATTTTTTTAGAATATTTTTACTAGGACATGGGGCTGTCTTAGTTGAACTCTATAATAGAAGCTGTAATAAGGAAGTGGGACAAATGGTAAATAATCAAAAGAAAAATAGAGTGTTAGATATTTTTTATAGAGCTTTTAAAGGAGAAGAACTTTCTGTTTCTAATCTTGCTAGTGAATATGAAGTATCTACAAAAAGTATTACAAGAGATATTAATGAAATTAAAAATTTCTTAGCGGATAATCGAGATGTGGTAGGAAATAGTGAGCTTCTTTATTCTTATCAAAGTAAAACGTATTCTTTAAAGTTCGATCATTTTTTAGTTTCTAAAGAACTTGTTGCTATTGTGAAAATTCTTGTGGGCTGTCGTGCTTTAAGTAAAGAAGAATTATTAGAACTTATTGCAAAACTAAAAAATCTAACAGATTTACAAGATCGTAAATTATTAGAACAAGTTATTCGCAATGAAATGTATCATTATCATGAAGTACATCATGATTGTATATGCAAACTATCTTGAAAGAAAAGCAAGAAATGAAGGAATCAATCAAGGAATTAGCCAAGGAATCAACTAAGGCAAAAAAATAGAACGTAAAGAAAAGAATATAGAGTATGTAAGAAAACTAATGGAAAGATTACAAATGTCATTTAAAGAAGCGATTTGTTTATTAGAAATACCAGAAAAAGAAATTAAAGAAATAGAAAAATACTTTCAATCATAAATAATGAGCTTAAAGGTAGAAAAAGATATTTTTAATTAGAGTAAAAGAGGCTTTTGTAGCCTCTTTTTTAAGCGAGTGTTTTTTTCACAAAATGCTTGAAATAAATACCATTAAGAATTGTTGTCATTAAATCTGAAATCGGTTCTGCTAGAACAACAGCATAAACTCCATAACTTGGTAAAATAAATGGTAACAGATAAATCAAAGGTATTAATAAAATGATTTTTCTAAAGAATGCAAAGAAAAATGCATTTTTTCCACAACCTAATGCATTATAGGTTTGTTGAAAAGTAGAGAAAGCACCCATGATAATAAAGCCAAAGATATAGATTCTTAATAATTGATAAGAAAGTTGAATTAACTGAGTATTATTAGCAAATAAGGAAACAAATACTTGAGGAAATGCTTCCATTAGCAAAACACCAATAATTGAATAGGTTAAAGCTACTTTGATCGTAATTTTAATAGTCTCTTTTACACGATCATATTTTTTTGCGCCAAAATTGTAACTAATAATAGGTTGTGCTCCTTGGGCAATTCCTTCCATAGGAAGAGATAGGATTTGTGACATTGAAAGAAGTATTGTCATAGCACTTACCGATAAATCTCCACCATAAAGAAGAAGCTGTCTATTAAAGGCGACTTGTAAAATTCCTTCTGTTGATGACATGAAGAAAGGAGTAAAACCTAAACCTAATATCTTTTTCATAATATTTTTATCAAATAAAAGATATTCTTTTCTTATTTTTATAATTGTCTTTTTACCAAATAAAAAAGATAACACCCAAATACATGAGACGAATTGTGAAATAATGGTTGCAAGGGCAGCACCAGCAACATTCATATGTAAAACATAGATAAAGATAGGATCTAAAATAATATTTAAAATACCACCAATAAGTAAAGTCATCATGCCAAACTTCGCATAACCTTGAGTGTTGATAAAATAATTAAGACCGACTGTTAATTGGATAAACACAGTTCCAACTGCATAAATTCTTAAATAAGATAAAGCATAAGGAAGTGTTTTTTGACTTGCTCCAAAAAGAATAAGAATTTTATCACCCCAAACAAAAAGACAAAACATAATGATAAGCGAGGTTAAAATTAAACTACTAAAAGCATTTCCTAAAATTCTTTCAGCTTCTTTGGGATTCTTTTCTCCTAATTTAATAGAGGCGAGTGGAGCACCACCTCGACCAAAAAGATTACTAAAAGCAGTAATGATTGTAATAATTGATGTACATAAACCAATTCCCGCAATGGATAAACCACCATCGGGAAGTCTACCAATATAAATACGATCAACCATATTATAAATAAGCGTTGCAAGCTGTGCCAAAATGGATGGTAAAGCAAGCGAGAATAAAAGTGATGACACTTTTTCATTTTCTGATCGATGATTCATAAATACCTCCAAACAGTCTTAATTATAAATGTTTAATTATAAAGGTCAATATGATAAAATTATGGAAAGAAAGAAGGGAAAAGTATGGCATTATTTGATGATTTAACAAAAAAAGCAGCAAAGTTTACGGAAAAAACAATTGAAAAATCTTCTGAACTTGCAGATACCGCAAAAACAAAAGTAAGTATTAAAAGTGCAGAAGTTG
>ENA-ORLM01001672-ORLM01001672.1-human-gut-metagenome-genome-assembly--contig:-NODE-1672-length-13344-cov-2.465064_pt1 | contig 13344 bp, 9 predicted proteins | sample MGYA00243063_ERZ508815 | MGnify/ENA primary metagenome ERZ508815 (study PRJEB26277, sample SAMN04329768) | human gut metagenome | biome: human-associated habitat | host: Homo sapiens | place: USA...
ACTTGTATACCCAATATGCCATTGGTGTAGCCAAGCAAGCGGTAGAAGATTCCGGTCTTGATGTCGAAAATGAGGATTTGAACAAGATCGGTGTCATCTTTGGCGCCGGTATTGGTGGAATCCGTACATTTGAAGAAGAAGCAGGTAACTATGCCCTCCATAAAGAAAACGGTCCTAAGTTCAATCCGTTCTTCATCCCCAAGATGATTTCGGACATTGCTGCCGGACAAATTTCCGTTTGGGTAAGGCAAATGCCATCATCAGCGGTGGTTCGGAAGCAGCTATCGCAGCCTGCGGTGTAGGTGGCTTCAACGCTATGCACGCTTTATCTACCCGCAATGACTCTCCGGAGACTGCATCCCGCCCGTTCAGCGCAAGCCGCGACGGTTTCATCATGGGTGAAGGTGGCGGCTGTCTGGTTCTTGAAGAACTGGAACACGCTAAAGCACGTGGTGCCAAGATTTATGCAGAGGTTGCCGGCGTAGGTATGTCTGCCGACGCGCATCACCTGACAGCTTCCCACCCGGAAGGTCTGGGAGCCAAACTGGTAATGACAAATGCGTTGGAAGATGCAGAAATGAAACCCGAAGAAGTAGATTACATCAACGTTCATGGTACATCTACTCCTGTTGGTGATATTTCGGAAGTGAAAGCTATCCAGGAAGTATTCGGCAAGCATGCTTATGAGTTGAACATCAGTTCAACCAAATCCATGACAGGCCACTTATTGGGTGCTGCCGGTGCGGTGGAAGCCATCGCAAGTATTCTTGCCATCAAGAATGGCATTATTCCTCCGACTATCAACCACGAAGAGGGTGATAACGACGAAAACATCGACTATGACCTGAACTTTACGTTCAACAAGGCTCAGAAGCGTGAAGTGAATGTAGCTTTGTCCAACACGTTTGGATTCGGCGGTCATAACGCATGTGTTATTTTCAAGAAATACGCAGAATAATACGGTCGTGTTACGTAATCAAATAGATAAAATAAGGCTCTTATTCCATAAGGACAGAGAGTCTTATTTTTGTTTTTATAAGATACTCGGATTCTTTCCCCGTAACATCCGGTTCTATGAGCAGGCACTGCTTCACAAATCCACTTCCATCCGTTCCGAAAAAGGACGTCCGTTAAATAACGAGCGGCTGGAATTTTTAGGCGACGCCATTTTGGATGCCATTGTCGGTGATATAGTATATAAGCATTTTGAAGGACGCAGGGAAGGCTTTCTTACCAATACCCGTTCTAAAATCGTGCAACGGGAAACTCTAAACAAACTGGCTGTAGAAATAGGGTTGGACAAACTGGTTAAGTATTCCACCCGTTCTTCGTCGCACAACAGCTATATGTACGGCAATGCTTTCGAGGCATTTATCGGAGCTATCTACTTGGACCAAGGCTATGAACGCTGCAAACAGTTCATGGAGAAAAAAATCCTCAAGAACTACATCGACCTCGACAAGATGTCGCGCAAGGAAGTCAACTTCAAATCCAAACTTATCGAATGGAGCCAGAAAACCAAAATGGAGGTTTCCTTTGAGCTGATAGAGCAATTCCTCGACCCGGATTACAACCCGATGTTCCATACCGAAGTCCGCATAGAGAGCCTTTCTGCCGGAACTGGTACAGGCTATTCCAAAAAGGAGTCACAGCAAAATGCCGCACAAATGGCATTGAAGAAAATCAAGAGTGACGAAGCCTTCAAAGAAGCTATTGAAACAGCCAAGATACAGAACCACGCGGCAAAGGAAAATGTGGCAACAGAGGAAACCCCAATTGTCGCAGAAGAGACCTCTGCTGTAGAAACATCAGAAGTTCCTGAAGCTACAGATTATACGGAACCTGCGGATACTGCACAAGATACAGCCAAATCATCCGAAACAAATCCCCATACGCTTACCCTGGACGACTAAATCATGGTCTTCGGTCACTAATTTGAGTTTTCCGGCTATCTCCCCTAAAGGAGCGGAAGATATTTCATTCCCTTTCAGCGTTACCATACGTCCAAACTGTCCGCCTGCAATCAACTCCGTAGCATGCCCTCCCATGCGGGTCGACAAATTACGGTCAAAAGGCGTAGGCGAACCACCCCGCTGGATATACCCCAAAACCGTTTCACGGGTTTCGATACCCGTTTCGTATTCAATCTCCTGTGCGATATATTCGGCTGCACGTTTCTTGCCGTCCGTCTGAATTCCCTCGGCAACCACAACGATGGAATACGGCTTTCCTTTCTTCAGACGATTCAGAATCGTATCACCTATATTATGAATATTATAAGAAAGTTCGGGAATTAAAATCACATCACCGCCACCAGCCATACCGGAGTACAGCGCAATCCATCCGGCTTTATGCCCCATCACTTCTATCACCATCACCCGCTTATGCGAACTGGCGGTAGAGTGTAACCGGTCTATGGCATCCGTAGCAATACTGACGGCAGAATCAAAACCGAAAGAAAAATCAGTCCCCCAAATATCATTATCAATGGTTTTAGGTACGGAAACTATATTCAAGCCCATGGCAGCCAACTTAGCAGCCGTTTTCTGCGTACCGTTACCGCCGATACAGACAATACAGTCCAACCCCAGTTCCTTTACATTCCGTTCTATCAAAGCAGGCTTGTTTACATCGGATACCACCCCGTTTTTCTTGAACGGCTTTTCACGGGAAGTACCCAGCATCGTACCGCCCAAATTCAACAACCCGGACAGAGACTTGTCCGTAAACGATTCCACATCTTTTGTCAATAATCCTTGAAAACCGCTATGAATACCTATTACTTCCATTCCATAATGATTGATAGCCGTTTTGCAAACGCCGCGGATAGTCGCATTGATACCGGGGCAATCCCCGCCTGAAGTCAAAATACCGATTCTCATGATGTTTTAGTTTAAATTACGGTTCTTTTCACCTATACGGACGTAAAGATAGAAAAAAAAGAGAAAAAAGATAGAGATGCCGATAAATAAGATTAATTTTGCACACTTAAACAGATTTCGATAAGAACGATGAATATTACAAAACTTCTGAATAAAGTATACTTCGCCCCCCGCTTGAAAGAAATCGAACTGTACACCGAACATGCAGGTGAGTTGCAGGCAGGTGTCCTGAAACGTTTGGTACGCATGGCCGCCAATACGGAATGGGGAAAGAAATATGACTATGCCTCTATTCGTACTTATGAAGATTTCAAAAAACGCCTTCCCATACAGACTTACGAAGAAATCAAACCTTATGTAGCCCGCTTGCGTGCCGGTGAACAAAATTTGCTCTGGCCGTCGGAAATACGTTGGTTTGCCAAGTCTTCGGGAACAACCAACGATAAAAGCAAATTCCTGCCGGTCAGCAAAGAGTCTCTGCAAGACACTCATTATCAAGGCGGGAAAGATGCTGTTGTCATCTATCTGGGAATCAATCCCGAAAGCCGTTTTTTTTCCGGAAAAGGATTGATTCTCGGCGGTAGCCACAGCCCCAACCTGAACTCCAATCATAGTTTGGTAGGTGATTTATCTGCCATTCTGATACAGAATGTACACCCGCTGGTCAACTATATCCGTGTGCCAAGCAAGGAAATAGCCTTGATGAGCGAGTTCGAACCTAAGATGGAGGCCATAGCCAACAGTACAATCCATGCCAATGTCACCAATCTTTCGGGTGTACCATCCTGGATGCTGGTACTTGTTAAACATATACTTGAAAAAACCGGGAAACAGTCATTGGAAGAAGTATGGCCCAATCTGGAAGTATTCTTCCATGGCGGAGTGGCTTTTACTCCTTATCGGGAACAATACAGACAAGTCATCAAAAGTTCCAAGATGCACTATGTCGAGACATATAATGCCTCCGAAGGCTATTTCGGCACACAGAACGACCCGAACGATCCGGCTATGCTGCTGATGATTGATTACGGTGTTTTCTATGAATTCATACCTTTGGAAGATGTCGGCAAGGAAAATCCGCGTATCTGCTGTCTGGAAGAAGTAGAACTCAACAAGAACTACGCAATGGTCATCTCCACTTCTGCCGGACTGTGGCGGTATATGATTGGAGATACCGTGAAGTTCACCAATAACCGCCCGTACAAATTCGTCATTACCGGCCGCACAAAGCATTTCATCAATGCCTTTGGCGAAGAACTTATCGTGGACAATGCGGAAAAAGGTTTAAGCAAAGCCTGTGCTGCCACGGGAGCACAGATTGTAGACTATTCCGCCGCTCCCGTCTTCATGGACGAACATGCCAAATGCCGCCATCAATGGCTGATTGAATTTGCCAAAATGCCAGATGACCTGGATAAATTTGCCAAAATATTGGATGACACCCTTAAAGAAGTGAATTCCGACTATGAAGCCAAACGGCAGAATGACCTGGCTTTGCAGCCTCTGGAGATAATCGTTGCCCGCAGAAATCTGTTCCACGATTGGCTGGACAGTAAAGGCAAGCTTGGCGGACAGCATAAGATACCGCGCCTCAGCAATACAAGAGAATACATTGAAGAGATGCTGAAGCTCAACTTCAAAGAATAATACCACCGCCCAACAACAAGCCGTCCGCATCATAAAAGGCGGCGGCTTGCCCCGGGGCGATAGACTCCAACGGCTCCAATAGCGAAACCCGCAGATATCCGTTCCCCTCCTGAGCAACCATACAGCGGTTTGCCTGCTTGCGATAGCGTATCTTTACGATAACCGTTTCCGCTCCCAATACCCGATGTGCACTGATAAGGTTCCAATCTTTAAGATACATTTCCTTTTTATATAAGGAGGCAAGTGGTGCAAGTACCACCTCGTTGGTTTCCATTCTGACTTCCTTCACAAATACAGCCCTATTCAGATGAATGCCCAGTCCGCGCCGTTGACCTATCGTATAGAAAGGGTATCCTTCATGCCATCCTAATACATTCCCCTTTTCATCGAGAAAATGCCCTCTGCCCGGCAGTTGCTCCATAGGAACCTCACGCTTCAGGAAAGAACGGTAATCCAACGGACAGAAACACACTCCTATACTGTCTTTTTTAGTGGCGACACGTATAAACCCACGTTCAGCGGCATAAGCACGCGCATCCTCTTTTGTCATATCTCCCATCGGGAGTAACATCCGTTGCAAGATATTCTGCTTCAAGCCCCATAAAAAGAAAGTCTGGTCCTTGTCTCTGTCAACTGCCGGAGCAATGTAATAGTTGTCCTCTAAAAAGAGTTTACGTACGTAATGTCCGGTAGAGATCCAATAAATCCCCTTTTCATCGGCTATTTCCGCCAAAAGTTTCCACTTCAGCTCATTATTGCAGAGGGTACAGGGAACGGGGGTATGCCCCGCCAGATATTCATCTATAAAGTAACGGATAATGCGTTCACGGAAGAGTTCCCTTGCATCGTATGTAATATGCTCAATACCCAACCGTCCTGCCAGCGCCCGCGCATCTTCCAGATATTCCGTTTTTCCACCCACTTCGTAAAAACGGAAAGTGACTCCCGTTACTTCATAGCCGGCTTCCTGTAACTTCATGGCAGCCACGGAACTGTCCGTACCGCCGCTCATTCCCAATAATACACGTTCTTTTGACTTCATACTGCAAAAATAGTATTTCATCCTGAGAAAACCCTATCTTTGCCACTTTCAAAAAAACAATCAAATTCAAACCATGAAACAAGACTATCGACTGCTCGTCCTTGACCTGGACGGAACCCTGACCAATTCGAAGAAAGAAATCTCTCCGCGCAATCTCCGTACCCTGTTACGGCTACAGCAAAGCGGCGTACGCCTGGTACTGGCATCAGGCCGTCCTACCTACGGCATTGTTCCTTTGGCGGAACAACTGCAAATGAAAGAAAACAACGGCTATATTCTTTCTTATAACGGCGGAGAAATCATAGACTGGAGCACCGGTGAACTACTGTATAAAAATCTGCTTCCCGACGATGTACTGCCTATCCTGTACCAGACTGCAACCGATAACCGGCAAACAATCCTCACATACGACAACGAATGCATACTTACCGAAAATCCCAACGACCTGTATGTACAAAAAGAAGCATTCCTCAACAAAATGCAGGTACGCCGCGTAGAGAACTTCCTGCAGGAAATTCCCCTTCCCCTACCCAAATGCCTCATTGTAGGTGAACCGGAACAACTTATGAAAACAGAAGCCGAACTGAGCCTTCGTCTGCAAAGACAAATCAGCGTATACCGTTCGGAACCTTATTTTCTGGAACTCGTTCCTTTGGGCATAGACAAAGCACGTTCGATCGCCGTATTATCGGAAAAGCTGGGTATCACCCGCGAAGAAGTGGCAGCCATGGGCGACGGTTACAATGATCTCAGCATGATAAAATACGCCGGACTGGGCATAGCAATGGACAATGCGCAGGAGCCCGTGAAAGCTGCTGCGGACTACATTGCTCCAAGTAACGACGAAGATGGAGTAGCCATCGCCGTAGAACGATACTTCCTGCACGCTTTTTAAAAACAGATAGTCCTAATTTACAAATATTTGTTATACCTTTGCCTTTCCAAAAAGAACTAATTATCAAACAACTGACCATTTACAACACCTTAAATAGAAAAAAGGAGTTATTCGTACCTTTGCATGCTCCTCATGTAGGTATGTATGTCTGCGGACCGACCGTTTACGGTGATGCCCACCTGGGCCACGCACGTCCTGCCATTACTTTCGATTTACTTTTCCGCTATCTTACACACATTGGCTATAAAGTGCGCTATGTCCGCAATATTACCGATGTAGGTCATTTGGAGCATGACGCGGACGACGGTGAAGACAAAATTGCAAAGAAAGCCCGTTTGGAACAACTGGAGCCCATGGAAGTGGCACAGTATTATATAAACCGTTATCACAAGGCAATGGAAGCATTAAACGTGCTTTCTCCCAGCATCGAACCGCATGCTTCGGGACATATCATCGAACAGATTAAGCTGGTACAGAAGATTCTGGACGCCGGATACGCTTACGAAAGCGAAGGCTCTGTTTACTTCGACGTAGCCAAATATAACAAGGATTATCACTACGGAAAACTTTCCGGTCGCAACCTCGACGACGTACTGAATACAACCCGCGACCTCGACGGACAAAGCGAAAAACGCAATCCTGCCGATTTCGCCCTCTGGAAGAAAGCACAACCGGAGCATATCATGCGCTGGCCTTCGCCATGGAGTGACGGTTTCCCGGGATGGCATGCCGAATGTACTGCTATGGGACGTAAGTATCTGGGTGAGCATTTCGACATTCACGGAGGAGGAATGGACCTGATTTTCCCGCACCACGAATGCGAAATTGCACAGTCAGTAGCTTCACAAGGGGACGACATGGTTCATTACTGGATGCACAACAACATGATTACCATCAACGGAACGAAGATGGGTAAATCACTCGGAAACTTTATCACACTGGATGAGTTCTTCAACGGCACCCACAAACTGCTGGCACAGGCTTATACTCCGATGACGATCCGTTTCTTCATTCTGCAAGCTCACTATCGCAGCACAGTTGACTTCAGCAATGAGGCACTGCAAGCCTCGGAGAAGGGATTACAACGCTTGATGGAAGCAATCGACGCATTGGATAAGATCACTCCTTCTGCAACGACTTCAGAAGGTATCAATGTGAAAGAGCTCCGCGCAAAATGTTATGAAGCGATGAATGACGACTTGAATACACCTATCGTTATTGCACAACTCTTCGAAGGTGCCCGCATCATTAATAACATCATCGCCGGAAATGCTGCCATTTCTGCAGAAGACCTGAATAACCTGAAAGAAACGTTCCGGCTCTTCAGCTTCGATATTATGGGACTGAAAGAAGAGAAAGGTTCCTCGGACGGTCGCGAAGCTGCCTACGGTAAGGTAGTGGATATGTTATTGGAGCAACGAATGAAAGCAAAAGCCAATAAAGACTGGGCTACTTCGGACGAAATCCGTAATACATTGACTGCACTCGGGTTCGAAGTTAAAGATACGAAAGATGGCTTTGAATGGAGACTGAATAAGTAATTGCAAATAAGAATAAAGGGTCAGTTCACAATGAACTGACCCTTCTTCTTTCATAGAAACATAATTAACCAATACCCATTAAATTCTCTCTTCCTTAATCATTTATTTGTCAAGAGCATTTCCACCGGTTGCCCGTGCTGACAGGTTACATTCAGAAGGGTATTGTTACCTTCATACTCAAGCTGTATCCCCTCTTGCGGACTCGGTAACATCCAAATGCCCTTTACAACGATCTTCTTACTAATCGGACGGCTGGGCTCCTTAGTTGTATAAGTCTTCTCCGCCAGATTCAGATTCGGATCACACACGCTCAGACGAATCCGGTTATCGCTTTCTTTGTCATACATCACCATCGTTTCTGCCGGAATGGAAACGATGAATTGATCATTTACAGGCTGATACGCTTCGAAGGTAGCATACCCTGTGATTCCTGTTTTCTTATCATATACCACATGAGCCATCTGATCACGTTGCAATACTTCGTAAGCAGGGGTTTTCTGTAATTCATCCAGTTCAGCAGCAGAAGGCTGTATCAATACCATATATTCATAAGTTCCGTCTTTCGGAGCCTTTCCATGTTCAATCCAGGCAGATGAAAATTTACCGGCAGTCTTTTCACGAGTTTTTTCGTGACGCGATTCCTGGTCTGCCACTTGCGAACGTACCGTTCCATCTACCACATGATAATAATTATCATAGCCATCGTGCAGCCAGTAGTCATCATTATCTGCCTTCGGTTCCTTACCATTAAACTTAGTCTGGAAAAGAGTCGTCTCCGTAGGATAGTCAGCATTGCTGTTCGTAATACCTGTCCCCAGACAAATCATCCGATTATCGAAACAGAATACCGATTTACGGGCAACGAAGTCAGAAGTAAAGTTATCATAATCCCGTTCCATCAGTTTTATGGCAAACATTCCGTTCATACCACCCAAAGAACTGCTTCCGGAAAAATTCTCTTCGGAACGCGCCATAGTCGTACCTTTCAAAGGACTATCCAAAAGTTCGAAAGGAAGATGAATGGTAGTCGTTCCAGGCAAGCGGTTCCAGTCCCATCCTTCTTGTACAAAGCCACTTCCAGCACGGGAAACCGGATTCCCCTTTCCCATGATCTGAACCGATCCATAACTTTGATATCGTCCGTACCGGTTATCTTTCGCATAAATCTCGGCTCCCCAGACATCAGTTGTATATCCTTTCAATGTCACCATCCAATCTGCACGACGGAAAATGCCTGCCGAACCATAGTTGTAAACGAAGAATCCCTGTGGAGCCTGTGCCGGTTGAATACCTTCCTTCTTGAAGAAACGCGCATTCGGAGTATCACTATTGCGTATCAGACGTAAATAGTCAGCAGCCAGACCACGATCAAACGTATTTCCCTGACCGGACAAATCGCCGGATAAAGCTATATTGGCAAATGCTTCGATATCATCGCTTCCCATCTTCCCTCCAAAAGGATGACGGCCACTGATTCCGATGCCCCATTCATAGAAATTGCAATAATTGCGCATAGCAATAAAGGCTGATTTCATGTGTTTGCGCGCATCTTCGGTCAGTTCAAAACTTGTACCATTGGTAAATGCAATATATTCTCCTACAGTCGCAAGTACTCCAGTGGTATATCCCGGATAGAAACCGCCATGATGGAAAGTCGTACCGTCTACCTTTATACCACCGATCGTTCCCGGAGTATAACGCAAAGAAGAAGATAACCAACGTGATAATCCGCTCAACGCTTGCGCCTGTTCTCTTGCATCGGGAAACATCATAGCGGAAATAAATTTCGCCATCAATAACGTATGCCAGGAATCCAACAATTCATCACGTGTTGGAGAGCATGGCTGACGAGTTTCTTGCAGAGCCGCCCAAAAACGCAATGTGGAGAGATAAGCATCCCGATGAGGATGTTTATAGATAGCATCACGCATCAGCCAGGCAGTTGTATATATCTTACGTACCTGATAACCATAATGATGATTGGTACCCATACCGCTACCGTATGCAAATCCCTGATCGATAGCATAGTCGAATACAGTAAAGTAGTTTTTCTTTGATGTTTCGTTCTGGTTATAATAAGCATCATAGGCAAAGCCGGAAAGCATCGTTTCAATATCGTTCCATGACATTTCTCCTTTCTTCTTGCCCTGTTCATCAGGAGCAACAATAGGAGTTCCTATAAATCCCGTCCCAGCGATGGATGGACTGATAGCCGCTTTCTCAAATGTTTTATAGGCAGCATTAATCGGTCCTTGCGGAGCCTTTTTCACTTCCAGAAAGTCAGTCAAACGTTGTTCGATAGTCTTCAATTCTTTCTTTTGTTCGCTTGACAATTTAGAAGGCAGAGGGATATCATACGACTGTTGTTCCCATTTCCACACGAGACACCAATGCCATAGGTCACGATTAGACAATCCATTATTGGCAGGCAACTGCTGGTCGGGAGTAGTACGAAGATTCATTTTCTTTTCGGGGAAAGTCAAACGATCAAGAAAGATACGTCCTTTCCGTTGCGGGGCAACCAGTCGATAGGCTACGATCTTCTTATCTTTCTTGTCGCCCTGCATATACTCAAAAGAGATCCAGCAAGCCCGCCAGCCTGCTGCCTGCAAACGATAAGAGAACCAGTAAGAGACTTCTCCCTCCTTATTCAGAAACTCAAAACGAATAGAATCCTGCTGCGGTTTCTCATTATAAATCCACAAGGTAATGCCGAATTGCTTCTCATTTCTCGCATTCAACGATAAAGGAGCAATTTGAATGTCCAGCGTAGAACCAGGCTGAAAGTCCCATTCCAGACTACTTTCACCCTCCTTGTAAAAAAGAGAAGAGATTTTCACTTCTCCCTTTCCGGAAACTGTAAATGCTTCGGGCACTTCTTCTTCAAATCCGATGAGTTGAGCGAAAGCTGAAGGAATGATTCCCAAAAGGAATAATACTATAAAACAACTGTTTTTCATTACTATTTTCAATTTAAACGCGGATGCGGATTAACACCTATTATTGTCGCAGAGATTTACTCCTAAAATTGGCACTTATTTGAGTTAATCAGCGTTTTATAAATTACTAATCGCTAATAAGGAATCCGATCCGACAGAATCTTTTCCGTATACCAAGGATCGTTAATCTCCTTCAACATAGCTCCCATTTCACCGCAAAGTTGTGCCACAATCTCCTTATTTTCTTCCAAAGGCAGGTTATGCAGTTGATATGGATCTTTTACATCATCGAATAAGAGGCTTTTTTTCAATTGCTTCGTATCACGGTCGATATATAACGCCAATGTATATTGAGCCGTCTTGATACCTCTTGAAGAAGGGAAGTAAGTCTGCACCAATCCATTTTCATCTTTATCACCATCTACATTCTGAATATACAGTGCACCTGTAGGACGAACAATTTCAGCCTTTTCATCGAAGAAAAGAGGAGCGAAATTACGTCCCTGCACTTCCGCCGGAATAGAATCACCCAATCCGCACAAGCCAAGCACCGTAGGCATAATATCAGGAGCGGAGAGCAATAAATCATCTACCCTCGGCTGAATCTTACCGGGAAAACGAACCAGGAACGGAATATTCATGGATTCAGAATAAGGGGAATTCTTCGGATCATCAGTGCGCTGGCTACACATCGTCTCACCATGATCGGAAGCAAAGATTACGACTGTATTCTTATCCAATCCCAATTCTTTCAATGTCGTCAAAATCTGTCCGAAAGCACGGTCTACTCCGGTAACGGAAGCGAAATAATAACGTGCAGACTCCGCTTTCTTCATCTTCAAATCGACATTCGGACGAATCAACAGACTATCCAGAGGCTGATCTTTATAAAGATTAAAATCCTGCTCTTCACAGTCATTCAAGGAGCGATACGGGCTGTGAGGAGGATTCATGCCCACCATTATGAAGAAAGGTTTCTTGGTATCACGTACGTTACCGTCATTTTTCAGATAAGAAATGACTTTGCCTGATTCGTGTAAAGGTGACCATTCCTTCGGATCGTGTCTCTTACCATCCGTATCCCAATAATGCGGGTTCTTGTGTTCGTCAAATGTTCCGTAAGAATACCAGTAGTTAAAGCCGTGCCGGCGTTCTTTCGGTGTATAGGCATCCCATGCCGGACGTTTTTCTTCCACATACTGTCCCGGATGTTCGGGATCGTTCGGAGTCGGGAAGTCAGCGTGAAGTTTACCAAAATAAGCACAGTCATAACCTGCTTTGCTGAACACATCGCCGATACATTCCGCATCCTCGCGTAAGGAACTGATCGGACGTGTAGAATTGCAATTCAATGGTACACCGCTTTTGTTCGGATACATACCGGTCAGTAACATTCCACGATGAGGGCTGCTCAACGGACAGTTACTCTGTGCAGACGACAAGACCATAGATTCACGTGCAAAGGCATCCAGATTAGGAGTATGCACGGGGTCTCCTTCAAAGTTTACTTTATCCCGAAATCCGTCCTGGCTCCAGAAGCCCATCGCCTGGTTACGGTTTTGATCGGGAAATACATAGATTATATTAGGATGCTCCGCTTGTTGGGACGCTTGCTTCGGAGCCTTGCAACCTTGTGCGACAAACAGCGTCAAGCCTCCTACAAGAAGGTTTATAGGTTTATTCATGATGGTTTATGATAAATGATTAAAAACAGGTAAATGACAAACGGTCAATAGAAAGTTATAGACAGCAAGTAGCGAATGATAAACGGTAAACATGTTCCGTCAGAATCCGCTAAGCATTCACCGTTCACTGTTTACCGTTCATTGTCTATTTCTTATTTCTTTTCCAAATCTCTTTTACGCATCAGTCCTTCCAAGAAATAATAGTCAGCATAGTTCAGAGGAACGTCAATTTCCTGACCGTGAGGAATACTGCCAACCGAATGCATCAGGATAAAGTTTCCATTTGTTCCAACTTCTGCGCGATAAGCAGGTGAGCCCAAAGTTTCCATTATCTTTTCAGCCGTTTCCTTGTAGTGGTTGCCCGGCAGATAGCCATCCAGTTCATAAAGGGCAGAGGCTGTACAAGCTGCTGCAGAAGCATCGCGCGGTTCGTTCGGAATATTCGGAGCATCATAATCCCAGTATGGTACGAGGTCTTCCGGCAGGTTCTTATTATTAAAGATGAAGTTATAGACTTTTTGTGCCTGGTCGAGATATTTCTTGTCTTTCGTGTAACGATAGCAAGTAGTGTATCCGTAGAGTGCCCAAGCTTGTCCGCGAGCCCAAGCCGATTCGTCGGCATATCCCTGTGCAGTTTGTCTCTTACGCACTTCTCCTGTCTCCGGATCGTAATCTACCACATGGTAGCAGCTGTTGTCCGGACGGATGTGGTG
>ENA-ORLM01001683-ORLM01001683.1-human-gut-metagenome-genome-assembly--contig:-NODE-1683-length-13304-cov-4.963333_pt1 | contig 13304 bp, 9 predicted proteins | sample MGYA00243063_ERZ508815 | MGnify/ENA primary metagenome ERZ508815 (study PRJEB26277, sample SAMN04329768) | human gut metagenome | biome: human-associated habitat | host: Homo sapiens | place: USA...
CCGCTGTGGGCACAGTCTATGCCCACGTCGTCTCGGCGGTGGTCATCCCGCTGCTGATCTTCAGCATCATTTCCAGCATCACCAATCTGGGCAACTCCGTTCGTCTGAAAAACATCGGCCTCAAGACCGTTTTCTTCCTCGTCCTGAACACCTTCTTCGCCAGCCTCATCACTCTGGTCGCCGGGGTGGCCACCAACATCGGCCACGGCGTCCAGTATGAGCTGGCCACCGACTACACCGCCAAGGAAGTGCCCACCTTCGTGGACACCGTCATCAGCCTCTTTCCCCAGAACCTCGCTTCGCACTGGGCCAACGGCGAGGTGGTGCCCATCGTGGTCTTTTCCATTCTGGTGGCCATCAGCTACAACAAGCTGGTGGTCAAGAAGCCCGAGGAGGTCGCCCCCTTCAAGAAGTTCATCGACGCCGGCGACCTTGTGATGGGCCGTGTGGTCAGCTACGTCATCTCCTTTACCCCCTATGCCGTCCTGTCCCTCATTGCCCGCGCCGTCAGCCGCTCTTCTCCGGCTGACCTCATCCCGCTGCTGAGTGTTCTGGTGCTGGCCTATATCCTCTGCGCGATCCAGCTCTTCGTGGTGGAAGGCGCACTCGTCAAGCTGGTCGGAAAGCTGGACCCTGTCCGCTTCTTCAAGGGCATCTGGCCCGCAGCCACTGTGGCCTTTACCTCTCAAAGCAGCGTGGGCACCATCCCTGTCACCGTCAACCAGCTGACCAAGAAGCTGGGCGTCAATGAGGATGTCGCCGCCTTTGGCGCAAGTCTGGGCGCAAACCTCGGTATGCCGGGCTGCGCCGGCATTTGGCCCACCCTGCTGGCGGTCTTCACCATCCATCTGCTGGGCATTGAATACACCCCGGTGCAGTACGCTTTCCTTGTCGTGCTGGCTGTGGTCGTCTCCATCGGCACCGTCGGCGTGCCCGGCACGGCCACCATCACCGCCACGGCCCTCTTTGCCGCCGCCGGTCTGCCGGTGGAAGCCATCATCCTGCTTTCGCCTATTTCCAGCATTGCTGATATGGCTCGTACTGCCACCAACGTCGTCGGCGCTGCCGCCGCTACCACCCTTGTGGCTGCCACCGAAGGCCAGCTGGACAAGGCTGTATACAATGGCGAGGTCGAAGCACCTGCTGCCGAGGCAGTCTGAGCACTTTTCAAAGTGCTTTTGAGACAAAACCTCAGGCACATGAAGTAAAATAAAGTCCGGACAGCCCGCTATGCCGAGAAAGCATAATGGGCTGTTTTCTTTATAAAAGAAAGATACAGCACGAAACTGTGCGCGGCAAAAGTACAAGTAATACTTATTTCACCTGAACTGTACTTTACATGAATACACATCAAGGGCAAAACTATACAAAATTCAAATCAAAATTTTGGTGTGCAGTTGGGCAAACTACAGAAATCGTTGGGTTGAGGGGATAAATTTGGCAAAAAGTCTTTTCTTTCGGCGGTGGACGATGTATAATGCCGCCAAGGCACAAGGGTGTGCAGAAAGCTCCAGAGGGGGAGCAGAACACCTTGTGCATTTTTCAGAAACAGTCGCTTTAATATATTAAAGCGGTGTTAGAGAGGGGAAAAGATATTATGAGATTCGATCGTCGTATTTCGCGCCGCAGCTTTCTGGCAGCAGCAGGCGTATCCGCAGCAGCTCTGGCCCTGACGGCCTGCGGCGGCTCCAGCTCCACGGCAGCTTCTACCGCTGCCTCCACCGGTGCTTCCAGCGCAGCTGGCACTGCCGCAGGCGGCACCCTGAACATCATGCTGGAGACTGAGGTCCAGTCTCTGGACCCGCAGATCGCCACCGATGGCACCTCCTTTGAGGTCATCGCCGACTACACCGACGGTCTGATGCAGATGGACGCCGACGGCGCAGCTGTCCCGGCCCTCGCCGAGACCTACGACATCAGCGAGGACGGCAAGACTTATACCTTCCACCTGCGCGATGCAAAGTGGTCCAACGGTGACGCCGTCACCGCAGCCGACTTCGTGTTCGGCTGGCAGCGTGCTGTTGACCCCGCCAATGCTTCCGAGTATTCCTATATGCTGTCTGACATCGGCCAGGTGGTCAACGCAGCCCAGATCATTGCCGGCGAGAAGCCCGTCACGGATCTGGGCGTGACCGCAGTGGATGACAAGACCCTCGAAGTTCAGCTGAACGTCCCTGTCAGCTACTTCCTGAGCCTGATGTACTTCCCCACCTTCTACCCTGTCAACGAGGCATTCTTCAACACCTGCAAGGATACCTTCGGCACCAGCCCCGACACCGTCCTGTCCAACGGTGCATTCATCCTGACCGACTACCAGCCCGCTGCTACTGCATTCGAGCTGACCAAGAACCCCGACTACTACGACGCTGCAAACATCGCTCTGGATGGTCTGGCCTATCAGGTCATCAAGGACAGCCAGCAGGCTCTGATGAGCTACCAGACCGGTGCTCTGGATCTGACCCTGCTGAACGGTGAGCAGGTCGATCAGGTCAAGGATGACCCCGAGTTCACCAGCGTGGGCGCTGGCTACCTGTGGTACATCAGCCCCAACATCGACGGTGTGCCTGAGCTGGCAAATGAGAACCTGCGCAAGGCTATGACCTTTGCTCTGGACCGCGACGCCATCACCGGCGACGTCCTGAAGGATGGTTCTGCTCCCTGCTACACCGCCGTTCCTCCGCAGTTCGCCACCGGCCCGGACGGCAGCGATTTCAGCGCCGACCAGACCAAGTACGCTGATTCCTGCGCATTCGATGCAGCCAAGGCAGCCGAGTATTACGAGACCGCCAAGAGCGAGCTGGGCAAGGACAGCTTCTCCTTCGACATGATCGTTGATGCCGACGATGCACCTCAGAAGGTGGCACAGGTCGTCAAGGAGCAGCTCGAGACCACTCTCCCCGGCCTGACCGTGAACCTGACCGTCGAGCCCAAGAAGCAGCGCGTGCAGGATATGCAGGACGGCAACTTCCAGCTGGGCCTGACCCGCTGGGGTCCCGACTACGCTGACCCCATGACCTATCTGGGCATGTGGGTCACCGGAAACTCCAACAACTACGGTCTGTGGAGCGACGCCGAGTATGACTCCATCATCGAGGAGTGCACCACCGGCGACCTCTGCACCGACCCCGAGGGCCGCTGGGCAGCTCTGTACGATGCAGAAGCCATCGTTCTGGAGCAGGCAGTCATCTTCCCGCTGTACGGCCAGTGCAATGCCGAGATGATCTCCAGCGCCGTTACCGGCGTGGATTTCCACCCGGTGGCTCTGAACCGTGTGTACAAGCGGGCCGCAAAGAACGCTTAAAGAAAAAACGCTGAACAAAGGCCGCACAGTGGCCCGCAAAAGCCACTGTGCGCCTTTTTGGCATTGTACCTGTCCGCGGTCCGCGCACGGCTGACTGCGGATAGGAAAACCAAAGGGGGTTCACCTGACGTGAAAAAATATACGCTCAAGCGTATCCTCACCTCGCTGTTTACGCTGCTGGCCATCCTGCTGGTGCTGTTCATCCTGATGCAGCTGATGCCCGGCTCGCCCTTCAACGACGAAAAGCTGACAGCCGATATGAGAGCCGCGCTCTATGCAAAATACGGCCTTGACCAGCCGATCTACATCCAGTTCTTCCGCTACGTGGGCAATATGCTCCGGGGCGATCTGGGTGTGAGCTACAACATCTCCAAAAATACGCCCATCTCCCAGCTCATCCAGTCCCGCCTGCCCATCTCCATCCAGATCGGCGGCATGGCTGTTACGCTGGGCGCTCTGGTGGGCCTTGTGCTGGGCATCATCGCTGCCCTCAAGCGGGATACCATTTTCGACACCATCGCCACCATCATCTCGGTCATCGGCGTGTCGGTGCCGTCCTACGTTTTCGCACTGGCCCTGAGCTACACCTTCGGCTTCAAGCTCCGCTGGTTCCCGATGCTGTTCTCCGCCAAGGATGTTTTTGGTTCGAGTGTCCTGCCCAGCGTGTCGCTGTCCATGTTCACCATGGCATCCATCGCCCGCTTCACCCGAAGCGAGATGATAGAAGTCCTCGACTCCGACTATATGCTGCTGGCCGAGAGCAAGGGCATCTCCGGCCCGGCGCTGATCTTCCGCCACGCCCTGCGCAATGCGCTCATTCCTATTATTACGGTTTTGGCTCCCCTCATCGTTGATTTGATGACCGGCTCGCTGGTGGTCGAGAAAATTTTCGCCATCCCCGGCGTGGGCAGCCTGCTGGTGACGGCCATCCAGTCCAACGACTACAACGTGGTCATCGGTCTGAGCTTCATCTACAGCGCCATGTACATTGGCATCATGCTGGTCGTTGACCTGCTGTACGGCATCATCGACCCGCGCATCCGTCTGGCAAAGGGGGACGACTGATATGGCAGAAAAAGCGATCCGACTGGGCGGCGAAAGCACCGCCGCAGCCATCACGCAGGCCGTGCAGGAACTGTACCCTGAGCACAAGTTCACCGAGGCAGAGTTTGCCCGGAAGGACAACGCGGCTGAGATCGCGGTGGATACCAACTTCGCGGCCCAGAGCTTCTGGAAAGACGTCCGCATCCGCTTCTTCCGCAAGAAGAGCGCCGTGCTGGGCCTCGTGATGATCATTGTCATCCTGCTGCTGGCCGTCTTTGGCCCGGGAATGAATGCTTATACTTATTCCGGCCAGGATCTGAGCCAGAAGAATTTTGCGCCTCGCGTCCCCGGCATCGAGCAGTTCGGCATTCTGGACGGCAGCGAGAAGATGAGCACGACCACCGGTACGAAAATCGTCAACAACTATGTCGAAAAAGGCAAGGATGACGTCTACTACTGGTTCGGCAGCGACCTCTATGGCCGCGACATCTGGACCCGTACCTGGGAAGGCGCCCGCGTCTCCCTGATCATCGCCGTGGCGGCTGCCGTCATTGATATGGTCATCGGTATGAGCTACGGCCTCATCTCGGGCTACTTCGGCGGCAAGGTGGATATGCTGATGCAGCGCTTTCTTGAAGTTGCCAACGGCATCCCCCGTCTGGTCATCGTTACGCTGCTGCTTCTGGTGCTGCAGCCCGGCATGATCACCATCATCTTCGCTCTGATGCTGACCGAGTGGGTGGGCATGAGCCGCATCGCCCGCGCCGAGATGCTCAAGCTGAAGGACCAGGAATTCGTTCTGGCTTCCCGCACTCTGGGTGCCGGCAGCTTCTTTATCATCTTTAAGGAAGTGCTGCCCAACATCATCGGACCCATCATCACTCAGGTCATGTTCAGCATCCCCACCGCGATCTTTACCGAGGCATTCCTTTCCTTCGTAGGTCTGGGCATCCCGGTGCCGCAGTGCTCGCTGGGTTCCCTGATCAGTGAGCTGTACAACAGCTTTACCACCCATCCCTATCAGATCATCCCGCCCATCGTGGTCATGAGCCTGCTGATGCTCAGCTTCAACCTGCTGGCCGACGGTCTGCGCGAGGCACTTGACCCCAAGATGAAGAGTATGTAAGGAGGCGCACAACATGCCTGATACGAAAAGAGAACAGGTCTTGTCGGTGCGAGACCTTGATATTACCTTTAAGACGACGGCCGGCCCCGTCCATGCCATCCGCGGCGTGAACATCGACCTGTACAAGGGCGAGACGGTGGCACTGGTGGGTGAGTCTGGTTCCGGTAAGTCCGTCACCATGAAGGCGGCCATGGGCATTCTGGCCCAGAACGCCAAGGTGAACAGCGGCAGCATCCAGTTCAGCTACCATCACGCCGACGGCAGCCCTGAAACCGTCGATCTGCTGCAAAAAGATAAAAAGTGGATCCGCCGCCACATCAACGGCAAGCGCATCGCCATGGTCTTTCAGGACCCCATGACCAGCCTTGACCCCACCATGACCATCGGCAAGCAGATCATGGAAGGGATGCTCTGGCACTTCAAGATGCCCAAGGCTGAGGCATATCAGAAGGCCCTCAAGCTGCTGGAAGAAGTCGGTATCACTGACGCCGAAAAGCGGATGAAGAGCTACCCGCACCAGCTGTCCGGCGGTATGCGTCAGCGCGTGGTCATCGCCATCGCGCTGTCCTGCGACCCGGACCTGCTCATCTGCGATGAGCCCACCACCGCACTGGATGTGACCATTCAGGCGAAGATCCTCGAGCTCATCCGTAGCATCCAGAAGGAGCGCGGCATTTCGGTCATCTACATCACCCATGACCTCGGCGTCGTGGCAAAGGTGGCCGACTATGTCGATGTCATGTACGCGGGCAAGATCGTGGAGACCGGCACCATCGACGAGATCTTCTACGACCCGCGCCACCCCTATACCTGGGGTCTGCTGTCGGCCATGCCCGACCTCGATACCGCCGACGAGCGTTTGTACACCATCCCCGGTTCGCCGCCGAACCTGCTGCATGAGAAGGCCGGCGACGCCTTCGCGCCCCGCAACAAGTACGCGCTGGAGATCGACGACGAGATCGACCCGCCCATGTTCAAGATCAGTGACACCCACTTCGCAGCTACCTGGCTGCTGGATCCCCGCGCTCCCAAGGTGGAGATGCCGCCTGAGCTGAAAGACCGTGTGGCCCGTATGAGCGCAGAAGCAAAAAAGATAGAGGAGGCGGAGTAAATGGCAGCACAGAGCGCTACCCCTCTTCTGAAGGTCGAGGGACTGAAGCAGTATTTCAAGGTGAACAAGAACTTCACCGTCAAGGCTGTGGACGATGTCAGCTTTGAGATCTATCCCGGCGAGACGTACGGTCTGGTGGGTGAGTCCGGCTCGGGCAAATCCACCATCGGCCGCAGCATCATCCGGCTGTATGACCCCACCGCAGGCAAGATCACCTTCGACGGGCAGGACATCAGCGGACGTCTGACTCACGCCCAGAACAACACCCTGCGCACCCAGATGCAGATGATATTCCAGGACCCGATGGCGTCCCTGAACCCCCGCAAGAAGGTGGAGGACATCATCGGAGAGGGTCTGGACATCCACCATATGTACAAGACCCAGGACGAGCGCCGCGAAAAGGTGGAGAAAATTCTGGAGAAGGTCGGCCTTGCGCCCGAGCACGCTGAGCGCTACCCCCACCAGTTCTCCGGCGGCCAGCGCCAGCGCGTCGGCATCGCCCGCGCCCTCATCATGAACCCGAAGCTCATCATCGCCGACGAGTGCATCTCGGCACTGGACGTGTCGATCCAGGCACAGGTCGTCAACCTGATGAAGGACATCCAGCAGGAGACCGGCACGGCCTACCTGTTCATCGCACACGACCTGTCCATGGTCAAGTACATCTCCGACCGTATCGGTGTGCTCCATCTGGGCCACCTGCTGGAAACGGGTACCACGGAAGAAATTTTTGCAGATCCCATTCATCCCTACACCCGGAGCCTGCTGTCGGCTATCCCGCTGCCGAACCCGGTGGTGGAAAAGCGCCGCGTGGCCGAGACTTACGACTATGCCACTTCCGGCATCGACTACAGCAAAGGAACCAGCCACCTCGTCAGCGGCAGCCACTACGTTAAGTGTACCGATGAAGAGTTTGCAAAGTGGTGTAAATAAAATGAAAATGTAAGACTCTTGACAACCTGCGATCTAACGTCTATAATGAAGATAAAGAAAGGCGCTGCCCGCACAGTGGTCAGCTCCCTCCTCTATCACGGAAATTTAAGAATAAATGACCGCTCGAGCTGGAAACTTTGGGGCGGTCATTTTTCTTGTCATTTTATTTTCTCGAATAGTGTTTTGCGTGGTGCGGATTCCGAAAAAACGCCTGGGCAATCGTCCAGGTGATCTTGGCAGTGCCAATGATAACGGTGGCCAGAAGGCCGAGCAGAGCAATAACAGTATTCAAAATATCCATGATGGATTTCCTCCTTCAAGTCTTTCATGTATCAATGATTAAGACCATCCGGAGGATGACAAAAATTGGACTTCCTCCGGACGGCACACGGAATGTGATGCCGAGGAGGGAGCATGACCGCTGCACTTGCAGGACAGCGCCTTTCTAATCACAGAATAACACAAATAGAAATGGATTTCAATGGCACGGCCCACCTTATATAGTAGGGTTCAAAATGTTTTCGGGCAGGGCGTTGTATTCCACACGGAAATTTGGTATCATATACAATACGGCTTTTGTTATGTGATGCGGCGCGATTTGCGCCCGGAGAGAGATTGGGAGGAACGATATGATAATTCCCGGCATCCTGTTTCTTTTTGGATTGCTCTGCCTTATCAAGGGCGGTGACTGGTTCGTGGACGGCGCATCGGCGCTGGCCCGCCAATTCCATCTGCCGGAGCTGCTCATCGGCGCAACGGTGGTGTCCGTCGGCACTACCCTGCCCGAGGTGATGGTGTCCACCATCTCGGCAGTGTCCGGCCACGGCGAGATCGCCTACGGCAACGCCATCGGTTCTGTCATCTGCAACACGGCCCTCATCGCGGCCATTACGGTGGCCGTGCGGCCCGGCAAGGTGGACCCGAAGCCCCTGCGTGTTCCGGTGGCTTTCTTCTTTGCAGCTGCGGCCATCTACTGCGTGGCAGCTTACGGCATGGGCCGCTTTACCCGTCCGATGGGCCTGCTGATGCTGGGGATGTTCGTGGCCTATCTGGCGGCGAATGTCTGGCAGATGAAAAATGCTCCGGCAGAGCCGGAGCATGAGGAAGAGCCGATGGGCATCGGAAAAATCGTCCTGCTGCTGGTGGTGGGCGCAGCCCTCATCGCGCTGGGCGCGAACCTGCTGGTGGACAACGGCACCATCATCGCGCAGGCGATGGGCGTGCCGGAATCGGTCATCGCGCTGACCTTCGTGGCGCTGGGTACCTCGCTGCCTGAGCTGGTCACGGCCATTACTTCGCTGATGAAGGGCCACAGCGACCTCTCGCTGGGCAATGTCGTGGGTGCGAATGTCTTCAACCTCGTGCTGGTCAGCGGCATGTCGGTGACACTGGCACCCTTTGAGATCCCTCAGAGTGCGACCCTGTTCGGTATCAACTCGAGTCTGGTGCTCGAGCTGCCCGTGATGCTGCTGGTGATGGCGCTGCTGACCATCCCGGCGCTGGTGCGTGGAAAGCTCTCCCGTGTGCAGGGTGTGGCGCTGCTCTGCATCTATGCCGCATTCTGCGCAGTGCAGTTTACAATGTGAAACCGCGCAGATCGACAAAAAGCAATCTTTTTTCGGTTGACAGGCGTTGGCAGGACCCTTTATTATAAGAGTATAAAATGGTTCGCCCAATAAATAGGGCGGACAGAGAAAATGACCGCCGCGGAGCAGGAGACCGCAGCGGTCATTTTTGCTTGTCTTGAAAAATGCTATCAGGAAACGAACACAGCCACAACGAGCGCTTGATTGCCGATGACGCCGACGGCAAAGCCGGTCTTCTGGCTGGCGGCGGGCTGAAAACTGCCAGAGTAAACAAGAAGACTCCGATGGTTGAGGAGGGTGTAGGCGACAGCACTGAGGTCAACATCTTCCCGCAAGGCACCATCTTCCAGAACATCGGCGCTGAGAAGAGCATAGCTCACCAAATATGTCTCATCGGGAGAAGGCGAAAGCCTGTTCAAGACTACATTGGCACAATTTGCAAGCCCGGTAACCTCGTTCGCAGACAGTAGCTCGATGGCAGCGGCTGCATTGTTGCCAGATTCCTTTTGGATGCACAGGAAGATCGTCTCGGCGACAGAGTCGGCACCTGGGATATAGGAGTCCTGGGTAGTCTCGGGGCGACGGATGTCTATGGTGTTCAGGGCGGCGAGCAGTTTCTCCTTTCCCTGGGAGGTGTTTTTTGAGGGAACATTGTCCGGCAGGATGAGCGGCCCGGCCCCAGCCTGACAGCTGCAGAGCAGGAGCAGGATGCTGAGAACAGCTCCACAAATAAAACTGCATCGTCTGACACACTGCATCATGGTGGGACCTCCTGTCGGTATGGCACGATTTCACTGAGGTGAAGTAGAAACGATGAATTTCAACTTGCAGCAATACTTTTCATCTCTTATGACACAATGATATGATTTTGACGACAGAATGTCAATGTTTTTGAGAAAACTCGCAAAAATCTGGAAAGATAGCCAATGAAAACCGTTGAAATTTGACGTATCAGACAATTTCCGAGAAAATGAACAGCAGCCCCGCCTGAAAAGCGGGGCTGCTGCAATTACTGGGGGATATGAGCTTTTTACTCGAGTCTCAGGCTCTCCAGCACTTCATTCACTACATCCAGCGCCACCTGTCCGGGTGCGCTGGCCTGCCCGGGGTTGGCGAAGGTCATGGCAGAGCCGAACGTCTCTCCGCACAGGCGGCTCACTGCACCCAGCGCACCCATGCTCATGGTGATGATGGGCGTTTCGGGGTGCTGCTCTGCCATCTCTGCTGTGGCGGCCAGCAATTCGAGGACGTTAGACGGCGAGTTCGGCATCACAGCCAGTTTGGGCAGGTCGGCTCCGGCCTGCTGCATGGCGGTCAGGCGTGTGACCATCTCCGTCCGGGACGGCGTTTTGTGGAAATCATGGCTGGAACAAACCACTGCAACACCGGCCTTGTGCGCCTGCCCGATGAGGGCCGGAAGTCCTTCTCGATTCGGGAAGAACTCGATGTCAAGCAGATCGGCACAGCCGCTGACACAGACCGTGCCGCAGAAATCAGCGTATTGCTGCGGCGTCAGGGAGGCTTCTCCGCCCTCTGCTTTGGTGCGGAAGGTCACGAGCAGGAGTTTTTCGCCCAGCGCTGCTCGCAGACCGGACAGCACCCGCTTCAGTGCGGCAGCATCCAGAACATCAGAAAACCAGTCGGCCCGCCACTCGATGCAGTCGGCCTTCAGCGCGGACAGCCGCCTGGCCTCACGGAGAATATCGTCCTCTGTGCGGGCGACGATGGGCAGGATGACTTTCGGACGGCCTGCGCCGATGCAGCAGCCGCGGATGGTGATGCTGGACATGATAACTACCTCACTGCAAAAAAGATACTTTCATCATACGGCCTGCCCCGCCGCTTGTCAAGCCTGCCGGAGCAAAAAGCGAAAGCAAGCCGCGTTTTGTGGAAATTTGCACTTGCGGGATGACCGAAAATCGTTTACAATAAGCGCAGCAAAGGCAGCGCGGCCCGCATGGGGCTGCGCTGCCTTTTTCGTTTTGGGAGGGAAAGAAAATGAAGGAAATGAAAACGACTGCGCAGGTGCTGGTGGACTGTCTGGAAGCTGAGGGCGTTGATGTGATGTTTGGCATTCCGGGCGAAGAGACGCTGGATCTGATGTTTGCGATTCGGGACAGCAAGATACGCTTCATCCCGGTGCGCCACGAGCAGGGTGCGGCCTTTATGGCGGATGTCTATGGCCGTCTGACCGGCCGGGCCGGTGTCTGTCTGTCCACCCTTGGCCCCGGTGCCACCAACCTTGTCACCGGTGTGGCGGATGCTTATCTGGACGGTGCGCCGCTGGTGGCCATCACGGGCCAGGTCGGCACTGACCGGATGCAGCTCACCAGCCACCAGTACCTTGACCTGACCGCGATGTTTGAGCCTATCACCAAGCGTTCGAAGCAGATCATCCGCCCCGACACGGTGGGCGAGATCGTGCGGCTGGCCTTCAAGCACGCCGAAAAGGGCAAGCCGGGCGCGACCCATATCGACCTGCCCCAGAATATCGCAAAAATGCCCGCCGACGCCGTGCCGCTCAAGCGCCAGCAGATGCATGAGGTCTATGCCGACCCGACCCACATTGCAGCGGCAGGAAAAATCATCAGTGAGGCGAAAAATCCGGTCATCCTTGCAGGCGCGGGTGCGGTGCGCGGCCATGCCGCCGCTGCGGTCACCGAGCTGGCTGACCGTCTGCACATCCCGGTGGTCAACACTATGATGGCCAAGGGCATCATCCCGATGGATGACAAATACAGCCTCTGGACCATCGGCATCCCGCAGAAAGACTATGTCAACCAGCTCTTCGACCGGGCGGATGTGGTCATCGCGATCGGTTACGACATCGTGGAGTGCGCACCGGCCAAGTGGGGCGCACGGGAGAATATGACCATCGTCCACATCGACAGCGCCCCCGCCGATGTCAACAAGCGGTATCAGCCTGCTGTGGAAGTGGTGGGCGACATTTCGGAAAGCCTGTATGAGATCCTGCGCTGCGCCCGCCGCACCGGTGAGCCGGAATTTGCACTGGCTCTCCGCCAGACGATGGTGGCAGAGCATGAGGCAATGGCGGCGGACGACAGCTGCCCCATGAAGCCGGCACGCATCCTCGCCGATGTCCGGAAGGTCATGGGCCGCGACGACATCGTGGTCAGCGATGTGGGCGCCCATAAGATGTGGATCGCCCGCCACTACGACTGTTATGAGCCCAACACCTGCCTCATCTCCAACGGCTTCGCCAGCATGGGCTTCTCCATCCCGGGCGCATTCGCGGCAAAACTTCTCTATCCGGAGAAAAAGGTGCTGGCGGTCTGCGGCGACGGAGGCTTCATGATGAACAGTCAGGAGCTGGAAACAGCGGTGCGGGAGCATGTGCCTTTTGTGACCCTCATCTGGGAGGATTCCAGCTACGGCCTCATCAAGTGGAAAGAGCAGGAGCAGTTCGGCGGCGAGCACTGCTATGTGGACTTTTCGAATCCCGATTTCAAGCTGCTGGCAGAGGCTATGCACTGCAAGGGCTATCGTGTTGAGAAGGCAGAGAAACTTATCCCCACGCTGGAAGAGGCTTTCAAACAGGATGTCCCCAGTGTCATCGTGGTGCCGGTAGACTATAGCGAGAATATGAAGCTTACGGAACACCTCAAACAGGTATATGCCCAGAAGTAACTATTATATATAAGAGAGCATCCGTTTGCCCGGTGAAGGCAGCAGATGCTCTTCTTATTATATATAGTGCTTATTATATATAGTGCAACGCCCCCTCCCACTGGGAGGAGCCGCACGCCGCAGGTGTGCTGAGTCGGTGTCAAAGCAGGGACTGATTTCAAGCAAAAAACTAGCGGATGTATACAAAAGCGAAAAAAGAGCAAAAAACTTGCAAAAAAGGCTTGCAAAGTGGCCCGGCATATGGTATTATACTTGAGCGCCAAGCGCTGAGACAAAAGAATGACTTCTGAGTCTCAGCTGGAAGTAAAACGAAAAGAACCAATAGACGTCCGAAAGTTCCGGTCAGCGCCGAGAAACTGAGAACGCTCCAAGTTCGCCAGAGAGATCTGAATCACGAAAAACTTCGAAAAAAGAGCTTGACAAAAAATCACTTCTGTGATAAAATAATTAAGCTGTCAGCCGCTTGGCTGAGGCGCTGCAGGACCTTGAAAATTGAACAATATCGAAAAACTTGTAACGGAACCTATTTTCGTGTTGGAAAAACACGTTAAACAA
>ENA-ORLM01001692-ORLM01001692.1-human-gut-metagenome-genome-assembly--contig:-NODE-1692-length-13263-cov-3.610572_pt1 | contig 13263 bp, 10 predicted proteins | sample MGYA00243063_ERZ508815 | MGnify/ENA primary metagenome ERZ508815 (study PRJEB26277, sample SAMN04329768) | human gut metagenome | biome: human-associated habitat | host: Homo sapiens | place: USA...
GGCTCTGTTCCACTTCCTGCCGCCGATTCCGCCCGCTCCCCGCAGCCGGCAAGCAGAGCTGCTCCGGCTGCAGCACCAGTCAGCTGTAAAAATGTCCTGCGAGCCATCCTTGTTTCTCTCATAATGCTGCGCTGCGCTCCTCCTGTGGGGTCTTGTGATAGAACTTCTTATAAGAAGTGGAGAAATGCCCGAAATTCGTATACCCGACCTTGGCCGCGATCAGGCTGATGGGCAGATTGGTGGTGCAGAGCAGGCTCTGGGCCTCCTGCATTTTCTGCTGAATGATATAATCCTTCAGGTTCAAGCCGGTCTCTTTCTTAAAAAGCCGGGCCATGTAATCCGGATTCAGGTGGACAGCCTCGGCCAGTTCTTCCCGGCGCAGCTCGTTTTCCAGATGCTCGGCAATATAAGCCATAATGATCTCCACGGTACTCTGACTATTTTCTTCCGTTTCGCTGTCCCAGACCGAGGCCACATAATGGACCAACGCCTTCATATCTGGCACGGTCTTCATGCCGTTGCGGTAAAGTTCCAACGCTTCCGGCTCCCGGAACATATCGTCCTGCCGTTTCTTTTCCGGCAAGGAGAAGAGCATCTGCATAAAATCCTGATAAAAATACCGCAAGGTCTGGCTGTTCAGCTGATTGTTGGCCGTCAGCTTATCCAGCAGCTGGCAGGCTTCCTGCTCCATTGCCTGCGCACATCCCGCCTGCAGCAGCTTCTGCCATGCACCGATCTGCGGAATACGGAACACTTCCGGCGCTTTTTCCGCTGGGCGGCCCAGCAGAACACCGCCTTTCAGGGCCACATTCTCGCTCCGTTGCTGCAGCAGCTTCTGGTAGATCTCCGGTGCCTGTTCAAAGGGCTGCGGCCCCTCCGGATAAAAGGCCGCTTCACAGTTGATATACTGCGCACACGCACTTTGCAGATAATTCAGCTGCCGGGTGATATAGTCTGCCTCCAGCGGCTCCCCCACCCGGCTTTGCAGCACCAGAACGAGACACTGCTCCGCAGGGATCGCCACCGTTACACTGAGCACCTGCAGCGGCGTGAACACCTCGCTGCTCATATTCCCCACTGCCGTGCTCAGCAGGCTCAGCTCCCACGGCTCCTCGCCTTGCTTCCAGCGCAGCGGCTGCATCAGGGCAACCCAGCATTCCCGCTCCCGCCGGGGCACAAGGCTCAGTTCTTCAAACGCGGTCAGGCTGCTTCCCGGTGCGTTGCCCAACAGGAAGCCCCGCAGCATAGTCTCCACGATCTCCTTTTTCTGGTCATCAAAAACAGCGCCCCTGCTCTGCAGTTCCAGCGCCGCCCATTCCTCCTTTACATTATCCAGCGCACGGCTCACTGCATCCGCAACCTGTTCATAAGGGGCAGGCTGCATGATATAGTCAAAACCGCCCAGCCGCAGTGCCTCCTGCGCATATTTGAACTCAGCGTGGGCTGTCAGGAAGATGCAGCGGGTGGTCATCCCTCGCTGCCGGAGCCAGTCCAACAGATCCAGCCCGCTTTCCATGGGCATTTCAATATCGCAGAGCATGACCTCGGCCTCCTGCCGCAGCAGGCTGGCCTTGGCATCCACAGCGTTCAGAGCCGTATCCACCACAGTAAATCCCATTGCTGCCCAGTTGGTGCAGTGCAAAAGCCCCTGCACCACGGTGCTTTGATCGTCTACGATCAGCAGTTTCATACTGTTTCTCCTTCTTTCTTCTGTAAGACCGGATCTATCGGCAGGAACAGCTCCACCCTGGCACCGCCGCCCCGGCGGTTATTGGTAAAGGCGATGGCTGCCTGCTCCCCATAGAGCAGCTGCAGCCGCCGTACCACATTGAACAGCCCGACGTGCTGTCCATTCTCCTCCTGCGGGGCTGCACTGTTCAGCTGCTTCAGATCCCCTGCCGTAAAGCCTGTGCCATTGTCCGCCACCGAAAGATCAGCCATGCAGCCCTCTTCCGTTTCGAGGAGCTTTGCAGTGATCGTGATCTTCAGTGTTTTGCCGATCATCTTGCCGTGCTTGACGCTGTTCTCCACCAGCGTCAGTAGCGAGACCGGCGGCAAGGGCAATTCGTTGAGTTCCGGGTCGATCTCGCATACTACCTCCACGGGATCGTTCTGCCCCACGCTGGAAAGTTCCGCGTAATTGCAGCACTGCTCGATCTCAGTGTGCAGAGGCGTTGTGGTCGCTGTAAAAGAGAGGATATAGCGCAGATACCGGCTCAGCAGCAGGATCAGCTGCTGGGCATCCTCGCGGCTGCCGGTCTGCACCATGGCATAGACACTTTTCAGGCAGTTGAGCACAAAGTGGGGCCGGATCTGCAGCTTAAGGGCGGTCATCTCGTTGCGGCGGGCTTCCAGCTCCTTTTCGTAACCGTCGATCTTCAGCTGGGTGATCTGGTCGATCATCCGGTTGAAGGTCTCGTTCACCTGCGTAAACTCAGCGTTGCGATAATCCACACTGGAGCGCACCGAAAGTTCACCGCGGCCGATCCTGTCCATGGTGCTCACCAACGCCGTCATAGGGGCAAAGATCTCCTGCTTCATATAAAACAGGAGAAACGGGATCGCCAGCAGAACAAAAATAGCGCCCATCACCAGCAAGATCTGATACGGCGCAAAGTCCACCCCGAAATGCTGGTAGGGAACCAGATACAATACCGTCAGCGCTTTGACCTGTTTGCGCACCACCAGTCGGCTGTCCCTGCCCACCTTTGTCAGGCAATACCCCTCACTGTTCCATTCCATCTTTGTGGGCAGAAGGTTGGCATCCCCTACCAACACATTGCCGCTGTCGTTCATCACAATGACCCGGCCGTCCAGCCCATAGTCTTTCACCAGTTCTTCAAACACCAGCCGCAGATCCACCGCAGCGGTCAGGCTGGCTTTCTGGTAGAAAACACTGCGCAGCAGGTAAAGCCGCTGGCCGATGGTGCGCAGATACCATCCCTTTGTCATCATTTTATTGGTCTGGCCCGGCTGGCCGAGATACGCTTCCAGATTCAGTTTCTGCTTGAGCTGCTGGGCAGTTGCACCGTAGCGCCCCACATATAGGTTGCCTGAGCCGCTGCGCAGCACCACACCCATCAGGACATCGTTGGCAGCCAATACCGCCGGAAACCCCTGTGCGATCTCATAAGCATCCAGGTAGGCGCGGGTGCGGTCGGTCTGTTCGCTCAGGCTGCGAAATGTCGCATCGTTCAGTGACAGATTGAGCAGGTAGTTTTCCACCGAATCCAGCTGATTCTCAAAATTTGTGGTAAACATATCAAGGCCGCCGGATGCCGCAGCTGCCAGCCGGTTGCGGCTATAAAGCCCTGAAAAAAAGAGCAGCAGCCCCAGCAGAATCCCAATGGGAATGGCGATTCCCAGAAAGATCATTACAAGCTGCCTGCGTAATGATGGCCGTTCCATTTATTTTCAAACCTCCTGCTGCTTGCATCCTGCGGAAAATGCGATTATAATAAAAACCGTACAAGTCATTCCGTACAACGTTGTACCACAATCAAAAAGAAGAGGCTCCTTATGCAGGAACAGAACATTGCACAAATGCTTGAAAATCCATTCATGCAGTACAATCACATCGAGATCGTATCGGTAACGTCGGACAGCGCTGTCATGTCGCTGGACATCCGGCGGGACACCACCAACATCTACGGTTTTGTGCACGGCGGCGCATTTTTTACCATGGCCGACTGCTGTGCCGGGCTAACTGCCCGCTCTGACGGACGGCAGTATGTCACCCAGAATGCTTCGGTCAATTTCATCCACAACGTCAAAGCCGGTCACCTGACAGCCCGCGGCCGGACGGTCAGCCGCCGCCGACACATCTGTGTGGTGGCTGTGGAGATCACAGACGAGACCGACACGCTGTTGTTTTCCAGCACTTTTTCCATGTACTGTATCAGCGCCGAGGGCTGACTGCTCTTTCTTCCCCGCACTGCGCACGTTTTGCGTGCCGGTGCGGGGCTTTTTTATTGTGCGGCGTATTCTGTCAGCGGCCCGCAGCTCTCCCTGGGAACATACTCGATCGGCAGCAGTCGGCTTTCCGGCGTGGCAATCCGACCGTCCAGCTGCCCCAGCACCAGCTGGATGCACTCCCGCGCCATATCCTCCATGGGCAGATAGACCACGCTCAGGCTCGGGATCGAAAACGCATCGGATTCCTCCGGGCCGTTGCCTACAGCGATCAGCCGGGGCAGCTTTTCGCCGATATATCCGGCCTCACAAAAAGCCCGCAACGCACCATGCGCAATGGCCGAGGAACCGCAGAACACTGCGTCCGGCAGCTGCTGCTTCCACTCATGCCGCAGCCGATGCGAAACCGCCTCGTAACCGCCTCGTATGCTGTTATCACAATACCGGTTGGCCAGGATCGTCAACCCGTGTTGCTCCCCTTCCAGCCGGAACCCATGCATCCGGTTTTCCATCCCCTCAAAGACCGGGCTGCTCGTCAGAACTGCCGCCGTCTTGCATCCCTGATCGGCAAAAGCCCGCGCCGCCAGAGCACCCATCTTCAGATCATCCACATTGACGCTGCAATACCCATTGCAAACACGGTTGTACAGCACCACAGGGATTGGCAGCTGCGTGTCCTCCAAAAACTGCAGGTCCGCATAGGACGCATTGCAGATGATGGCCGCATGGCAGTTTGCGCCACTGGTCAGTGCCTCGCTTTCCTTCAGGTGGTCGTTGACATACGGATAGATGACCAGCCGCACCGGACGTGCTGTTTTTTCGATCTCGGCCCGCAGACCATCCCAGAAGCGGAGCATCATGCTGGCTCGGAAATCCTGTGCCCAGAACATGGCCACCACCAGCTCATTGGCACCGCTGCCGCCCCGCAGACTCCGGGCAGCCATATTGGGCTGATAGCCAAGCCGTGCCGCCGCCGCAAAAATTTTTTCCTGCGTGGCCGTGCTGATCTTCCGCTCTGCCGCCTTGCCGCCCAAAACAATGCTGACCGTACTGGACGAGATCCCGACCTCCTGCGCGATCTGCTTGATCGTAACCATGCTCTTCCCCACCTTTTTCTGATATCAGGTTTATTGTACCCGTTTCCCCGTATCTTGACAAGCCAAAAAAGCCTCTCCAATCTCAAACCAGCCGTTTTTGTGCACTCTGTATATTTTTCTTTTTCCTTTTTAGCCGTTTCAACAAAGTTGCATTTCTTTTCCTCCAAACTTCGTTTTTTTCTTGACATTAGTAAATCGTTGTACTACACTCAGTACGACGATTGAGTCAAACGTTATACTGATGTTTGGCGCTGATATCACCTTTTCATTTATAAGGAGGCTATCGAATGAAGAAAGTTGCAATCGGCGGTGGCCAGGGCTTCTGGGGCGACAGCCCGGACGCGGCCATCCACATGATCCGCAATGCCGATATCCAGTATATGGGCTGTGATTATCTGGCAGAGCTGACCCTTTCCATCATGGCAAAGCAGCAGCTCAAGGACCCCACCAAGGGCTTTGCGCCCGACTTCACCACCCGCATCCTGAAGGAGGCCGGCAAGGAAGCCTGGGACAAGCACATCAAGATCTGCACCAACGCAGGCGGCATGAACATCAATGGCTGCGTGGACGGCATCCGCCAGTGGGCAGAAGGCAACAGCATGAGCGGCTATAAGATCGGTTATGTGACCGGCGATAACATCAAGGATAAGATCCCGCAGCTGCTAAAGGATGGCTGGACCTTCCCCAACTTCGACTACGACGGCAATTTCAACGATATTCTGGACAAGATCTACAACTGCAATGTCTACATCGGCCATGAGGGCATTGAGGGATGCCTGGCAGAGGGTGCCGATGTGGTCATCACCGGCCGTGCGGCTGACAGCGCCCTGTTCCTGGCTCCGCTGAAGTACGAGTTTGGCTGGGCTGCTGACGATTGGGACAATCTGGCCCGCGGCATCATGGCAGGCCATCTGCTGGAGTGCGGCGGTCAGGGTGCCGGCGGCAACTATATGTACGACTGGCGCAATGTCCCCCGCATGGACGAGCTGGGCTTCCCCATCGCAGAGCTGACCGATGATACCTTTGAGATCACCAAGGCTCCCGACTGCGGCGGCATCATCTGCGAACAGAGCTGCAAGGAGCAGTTCCTGTACGAGGTCCACGATCCCGCCAACTACCTGACCCCGGATGTCAACGTGGATATCAGCCATGCTACCATCACCCAGGTGGGTGACAACCGTGTCCGCATCGGCGGTGTCAAGGGCAAGCCCCGCCCCGACACGCTCAAGCTCTGCGTGGGTTACCACAAGGGCTGGAAGACTGTTTCCATGCTGAGCTTTGCATGGCCTGATGCCTACGAAAAGGCTCAGTACTGCGCCGAGGTCATCATGAAGAAGATGCAGCGCCGCGGCATGAAGGCCGACGACATCCACATCAGCTACATCGGCCTGAACAGCCTGCATCTGGGCGTGGCCGATATGAGCGAAGAGGCACTGAAGAACCTGAACGAGTGTGTCCTGCGCATTGCTGTGTTCAGCGAGGACAAGAGCGAGTGCGCCAAGATCATTCCCGAGATCAGCCCCCTGCAGCTGAACGGCCCTCCGGGTGCCTCCTTCTTCGGCGGCCGCGCCCGCGTGCAGGAAGTGATGGCACTGTGGCCCACCACCGTGCCCCGCGATGCCGTACAGGTCGAAAGTCACATTCTGGAGGTGAAGTAAGATGGCAGAGATCTATCTGAACGATATTGCTCACGGCCGCTCCGGCGACAAGGGCGATACCAGCAATGTCTGTGTGTATGCACGCAAACCGGAATACTATAAGATCATTGAGCGCGAGGTGACCCCCGAAAAACTCAAAGCCTACTTTGGCGACATGGTCAAGGGCGAGATCACCCGCTACGACGTGCCCAGCCTGAACGGCTTCAACTTTGTTATGAAGCACGCTCTGGGCGGCGGTGCCACCATGAGCCTGCGTCTGGACAGCCTGGGCAAATCCATGGGCAGTGCCGTGATGCGCATGAAGATCCACGTTGAGGATGGAGAGCTGTAACATGAGTGAACATATGGCATTGGAGAACCTGACGGTTCTCGACCTGACCCGTGTGCTTGCCGGCCCCTTCTGCACCATGATGCTGGCTGACATGGGGGCAAACGTCATCAAGATCGAGGTCCCCAAAGGCGGTGACGACACCCGCAGCTATCCCCCCTTCCGCGCCAAAAATCTGAATGGTGAGCGGGAAAGCGTCTATTTTGCCAACATCAACCGCAACAAAAAGGGGATCACCCTGAACCTGAAGGCCCCTGAGGGCAAGGAGATCTTCAAGGAGCTTGTCAAAAAAGCGGATATCGTGGTGGAAAACTACCGCCCCGGCGTGATGGACAAGCTGGGACTGGGCTATGATGTCCTGAAGGAGATCAATCCCCGCATCATCTATGCGGCGGTCTCCGGCTTTGGCTGCTACGGTCCCTACCACCTGCGCCCGGGCTATGATATCCTGGCTCAGGCCATGGGCGGTATGATGTCCATCACCGGTTCCAAGGGCGGGGAGCCTACCCGTGCCGGTTCGGCGCTGGGTGATATTCTGGGCGGACTTCATGTAACCATCGGCATCCTTGCCGCAGTCAACGCCCGCACCATTACCGGCAAAGGGCAGCGGGTGGACGTGAGTCTGATGGACAGCATGATTGCTGCCACTGAGAACACCGCCCTGAAGTACATCGAGACCGGCAACATCCCGGCCCCCATGGGCAACCGTTATGCCGCTGTTTCCCCCTACGACAGCTTCACCTGCAAGGGCGGCAAGGTCATCATCGCGGCAGGCAACCAGAAGCTGTACGAAAAGCTCTGCAATGAGGTGTTGGAACGCCCGGACATGATCACCGATCCCCGGTTCGTGGATATGCCGGGCCGTCTGGCCAATCAGGATGCCATTGCCGAGGTCATTGAGGAGCGGATCAAAGATCTGACCCCCAACGAGGCCGCCGAGCTGGTACTGGCCCACGGCATCCCCGCAGGTCCCATTATGAACATCAAGGAGATCCTGGACGATCCCCATGTCAAGGAGCGCGAGATGTTCGTGGAGATGGATCATCCCACTCTGGGCAAGGTCACCGTGAACGGCTGTGCCATCAAACTGATGGACACCAAGCCCTCTGTGCGCACTCCTGCTCCCCAGCTGGGACAGAACAACCGGGATATCTTTGAGGGTGTTCTGGGCATGACCGAAGAGCAGTTCAACACTCTGCACGAGAAGCAGGTGTTCTGATCTCTGACCACCTTTACACACATTATCGAGGAGAAATCACATGCTGGCAGTATTAGGGTTCGTCACCATTCTGCTGGTGCTGGCACTGATCATGAGCAAGAAGGTCTCTACCCTTGTAGCTCTGATCTTTGTTCCCGCCATCACCGGCTTCATCGCAGCATTCATCAACGCCCCCAATGTCATCATCCAAGCCGCACAGGCTGCTGCCGAAAAGGCCGGAACTGCTTATGTTGAGCCGGTCATCACGTTCGGCACCCGCTTTACCAAGGCACTTTCCATCCTCAGCGCAGATTATATGGGCAAGGGCCTGAGCAGCATCGTTGCCACCGGTGTCATGTTCATCTTTGCCATCCTGTTTTTCAGTACCTGCTCGGATGCCGGTGTCTTTGATCCTATCATCAACCGCATCCTGAAGTTTACCGGCGAAGACCCCGTCAAGGTCTGTATCGGCACCTTCCTCATCGGCTGCATCTGCCATCTGGATGGCTCCGGTGCCACCACCTTCCTGATTGCCATCCCCGCCTGTATGCCCCTGTTCCAGAAGCTGAAAATGAACCTCTGGGTAGAGGCTACCATCGTGGCGCTGGCCGCCGGTATCATGAATGTTATGCCTTGGGGCGGCCCCACGGTCCGTGCAGCCGCAGCCATGTCCGGCCTGGGCTATGAAGTCACCGGCAGCGAGCTGTGGGTGGGCATTATGCCCGCCTGGATCGCAGGCTTGGTGACCTGTCTGCTCGTCGCGGCTTTCCTGGGCAAAAAGGAAGCCAAGCGCATTGCTGCAGGCATCCCCGCACAGGAGGTCACCGGTCTGACCGAAGCAAAGACCACCAACACCTCCAACGAACTGGCCCGCTCCGGCTGGCGCTGGTACTTCAATGTGGCACTGATCCTGGTCATCCTGTACATCCTCGTTACCAACCGCCTCAGCCCGGCTGTCACCTTTATGATCGGCTACTGCGTCCTGCTCATCGTCAACTACCCCAGTGTGGATCTGCAGCACAAGATCATCAACAGTCATGCACAGGCCGCATTCCTGGCCGACACCCGGGACGAAACGCTGCAGCAGATGCAGCAGCGGCAGAAGGAAGCCCTGCGCAGACAATGGAAGCAGCTGGCCCGCCAGGCCAAGACTGATCTGGAGACCTTCAGCCGCCGTCACGGCAAGCGTGCCGGAGCATTGATGGATGGGTTAGAGCCTGTGACCTTTGAGGAATGCGACTATACCGACTTTCTTCGCCGGTTCGGGGCACAAAACGAGGTGCTGCAGCTTTCCGAGGACGAATTTGACCTCATCTATTACACTTACGGTCTGCGCACCTACGGCAACATTCCTCTGGTCGAGCCGCTGGAATACCGGGACGACAAGCGCATCCGGGAATTTGTGATCGCCATCGACACCTCCGGCAGTGTTCAGGGCGATATCGTTCAGAGCTTTTTGCAGCGCACCTGCGACGTTCTGCGGCAGAGCGGCTCCTTCACCGAGCGGGTAGAGATCTATCTCATCCAATGCGATGCCGAGGTGCAGAGCGTGGAGCGGCTGACCAGTCTGGACCAGCTGCATGAGCTGATCCCCCGGCTGAAGCTCCGGGGCTTCGGCGGTACCGACTTCCGGCCGGTGTTCGCCTATGTAGACAAGCTGCTGGAAGAGAAAAAGCTGACGAACCTCAACGGCCTGCTCTATTTTACCGACGGCGTGGGCACCTACCCGGAAAAATCCCCTGCCTACAAGACTGCCTTCATCTTTAACCGTGACGACCACATCAGCCCCCACGTTCCCAGCTGGGCCATCCGGGCTGTACTTACCACTGACAACATCCACCTGCTTGAACCGCAGAAGACCCGAACCGAGGAGGACACCGAATCATGGATATAGCAAGTGCAAAGCAACAGATCAAAAATACCGTACAGATCTACCTACAGAAGGACGCTCTGGGCCGCTACCGACTTCCGCTGGTGCACCAGCGGCCCATCTTCCTGCTGGGTGCGCCAGGTCTGGGCAAGACTGCCATTATGCAGCAGGTCGCTGATGAGATGGGGCTTGGCCTTGTGAGCTATTCCATGACCCACCACACCCGCCAGAGCGCACTGGGTCTGCCTGTGATCGTAGAAAAGGAATACGGCGGCAAGCACTATCAGGTCAGCGAATACACCATGAGCGAGATCATCGCCAGCGTCTACGACTGTATGCGCACCACCGGCAAAACGCAGGGCATCCTGTTTCTGGACGAGATCAACTGCGTCTCCGAGACCCTCTCCCCTGCCATGCTGCTGTTTCTGCAATACAAAGTCTTTGGTGGGCATCAGATCCCCGAGGGCTGGGTGGTGGTCACCGCCGGCAACCCGCCCCGCTTCAACAAAAGCGTCCGGGAGTTCGACGCTGCTACCCGTGACCGGCTGAAGGTGATCGAAGTTGAGCCAAGCTATGAAGCGTGGAAGGCCTACGCGCTGGAACACGGTGTCAGCCGCAGTGTCATCAGCTATCTGGATATCCGTCCCGAAGATTTTTACAAGGTCGAGACCACTGTGGACGGTCTGACCGTGGTAACGCCCCGTGCCTGGGAGGACCTTTCCGAGATCCTGCAGTATCACGAAGAGCTGGGCCTTGCAGTCAGCGAGGAGCTGACTACCCAGTATCTGCAAAACAAGCAGGTCGCCCGGGATTTTGCCATCTACTACGAACTCTATCAGAAATATCGTCAGGCCTACAATATTGATGCCATCCTGCAGGGCGTGTGGGATGAGGATGTCCTCACGCAGGCACGCAGCGCTAAGATGGACGAGCGGATGAGCCTTGTCAGCCTGCTGCTGGAAGCCGTGTTCCTGCAGATGGAACGCTGTACCCTGCGCCACGATGCGCTGCGCCTTATCGTGGCCGCCCTCAAAGCCCAGCGCGGGACGCTGGATGTTCCCGGCGATGCCCTGACCGCCCTCGCCGGGCTGGAGGACAACTGGCGCGCCGAAGCCAACAAAGCCCCCTCTGCCCGGCAGAAGGTCTATCTCGATCTGCTGTCGCTGACTGCCCAATGGCGCGGAGAACTTTCCGGCTCCACCCCTTTTTCCGCCCTCAAGGCCTGCTATCAGCGCTCGGTCGCCGACCTGCAGGCTGAGGTCGCTGAAACGCAGAAGAAGCTTGGCGATCTGCTCCGTTTTTTGCAGGAAGCCTTCGGTAAGGGGACGGAGCTGAGCATGGCGGTAAACGATCTGACCGTAGCTCCCGTGGCCACCGCATTTCTGGGGCAGTTTCTCAGCACCGATTACTTTGCAGCCAGCCGGGATCTGCTGCTGCACCGGCAGTCGGAGCAGCTGCTGCACCAGATCGATCTGACAGGACTGGTGTAAAATGGAACTGCTGCAATTTGAAGTAACCAACGCCGGAACGCTGGGCAGCCGCTGGACACCCCCCGCCCCGGAAACAAAAAAGGCCTCCTCCCTGCCCGGAGCCGCACTGGCAGCTCTCTTGCAGGAGGAGGATGACGAGGATGATTGGGGCGGCGATGCTCCCGACATGAGCGCAGAGTTTGCACGGCTCGGCCATCTGAACGAAGAGTCCGACACCGATGCCCTGCCCCTGACAGCAGACTTTGCCCCTCTGCCGGACGGCTCTCTGGCGCTGGTGCGCTGGCCCCGGCTGGCACGGCCTGCTGTGGTCCCCGACACTGTAGAAGGCCGCACTGTCACCGCCATTGCCGCTACCGCCTTTGCTGCCAGCCATCTGGATGAGGGCTGCTTTGCGCAGTTCGGGCAATCGCCTATCAGTTTCAGCATATTTTGTATGCGAATGGGCCGCGCAGTCACCACCGAAACGCTGGACGAAGGCGGGCCGACTTCCGTCACACTGCCGGACAGCATCACTCACATTGGTCCCTATGCGTTCTACCACTGCGCAAATCTGACTTCCATCACCCTGCCGGATGCCATTTCCGCCCTGCCTGCCGGTGTATTCGGCGACTGCAGCCGCCTTACCAGCGTCCATCTGCCGGAACAGCTGCAGGCTCTGGGCTATCTGCCCCGCCCCACGGATCAGATCATGCCGGATGTGGGCACGTTTGCCGGGTGTCATGCCCTGAAACAGCTGACGCTGCCTCCACAGCTTAAAATGCTGGGCGCTCACAGCTTCAACAGTTCCGGTCTGGCGACCCTGACCGCCCGGGATGCCGGGTGTGAAAATTGGAGTCGTACTGTCACTGTGGCTGTGTCTGCATTTGACCACACTGCCGCACTGCTCTGGCTGGAAAAGGCCGATGTTTCCGGCCATGTGGTGGCGCGGCTGGGTCTACCCGTGGCCCGGGATAAAATTCTGGCAGGCGATGCCAAATTCGGTGCCATCCTGCGGGTACCGGTGCTGTTCTTCACCCAGCCGATGCCTTACTTTGACCAACTGGCCCGGGACGCGTTCCGGCTGGATTTCTCGGCCCGTATGGCGCTGGCTCGGCTGGAAGCCTCTGCAGGGCTTTCCCCCGCCGACCGCCAGTGGTATTGTGCAGTTCTGGTGCAGTATTTCGACCGGGCTCCACAGTTCATGCCCTGCCCGCCTCAACAGGCTTACGCAGAGCTGTTCCGCTTCCTCTGCCGCACAGACCTGCTCACCGCATCTGATGTCAGCACTCTGCTTCGGATGGCCGGAGCACTCGCCCTTCCCGCCGAACTCATCAGCGAGATGATGGAGGTGCGCACCCGTCGGTTTGAAACAGTCACCGGCTTTGAAGATCTGGAGTTGGATTGATCAGAACAACAGACATTGCGTAGAAAGATGCTCAGTTAGTACAGTCACTCTCAGCTCTTCCGCCCGTAGCGGGTGGTCAGCTGGCAGATCTCCTTGGTGTAAACACTGAAGGCGTTTGTTTCCCAGATCTGCCAATTGTAGTTCAGGGTGGTCGTGTCAATGGGCTCCGGCTTGCGCATGACCACATAGGGCAGGCACGAACTACCGTATCCTGTGCGAAGCAACCACGGTTTATCCGGGTGCTGAGATGCACTATGCCGTCGTGAACGTGTATGAAAGTCTGGAAGGCAATGCCAACATCATCAGCGTGACCGATGGATATGTGA
>ENA-ORLM01001717-ORLM01001717.1-human-gut-metagenome-genome-assembly--contig:-NODE-1717-length-13119-cov-5.849946_pt1 | contig 13119 bp, 13 predicted proteins | sample MGYA00243063_ERZ508815 | MGnify/ENA primary metagenome ERZ508815 (study PRJEB26277, sample SAMN04329768) | human gut metagenome | biome: human-associated habitat | host: Homo sapiens | place: USA...
TTGTCAGACTTAAATATACAAAATAATTCGGTGATTACCAACTTTTAAAGATACTTTCTTATCCCGAACTCACGTAAGTAATAAAACTACCTGAATGGTTCTCTTTCTTAAAGGCACGTTTTTCGTTTACATCTGTTGGTAACTCATATGATCCATATCTTACTCGTATGAGATATGTCTATGATAGTCAGAGCGATTCTTATAAAGCTCAGACTGCATATCCTAATTTGTACCTGAAACCAGAAATTACTAATTCCTATGAAGTTGGATTGAATATGCGTTTTTTCAAGGGAACTGTGAATTTGGATGTTACTTATTATAATTCGGATACAAAGAACCAAACTATACAAGCTCCTCTACCTGCAAGTTCTGGTTATGAATATGTCAATGTACAAGCGGGTAGTGTGCAGAATCAGGGTATTGAAATGGCTTTGGGATATGACAATGAATGGAATGGTTTTGGATGGGCTTCGAATGTTACACTTACCTGGAATAAAAACAAGGTGAAAAAGTTAGCTCAAGGAGTTGTGAATCCTGTTACTGGAGAACCTATTGAAATGCCATTTATCGATAAAGCGACTTTAGGAAGTTCTGGAGCACCTGTAGTACGTTTAACAGAGGGTGGTACCATGGGAGATCTATATATCCATCGTGATTTTAAACGTGATAATAATGGATATATTTATTTGGATAAAGGTTTGCCAAGTATGGTGGAAACTGAATATCGTAAAATTGGATCTTTATTGCCTAAATTGAATATGGGATGGAGAAACTCTTTCTCTTACAAAGGTATTCGTTTAAATATCTTGTTGAGTGGACGTTTTGGAGGATTGGTCGTTTCTAATACTCAGGCCTTTTTGGATCGGTATGGAGTATCAGAGTATAGTGCTAAATTACGAGAAACAGGGGTAATAATTAATGGTACAAATGTACCTGCAAAAGACTATTTGGATGTAGTGGCTTCAGGTAGTGGACAAGGAGATCATTATGTATATGATGCTACTAATATCCGTTTGCAGGAAGTAAGTATAGAATATACATTACCTAAGAAATGGTTGCATAATGTTGCAGATGTAACAGTGGGATTGATAGGAAATAATTTGGCAATGATTTACTGTAAAGCTCCGTTCGATCCGGAATTGGTGGCTTCCGCAAGCAGTACATTCTACACTGGAGTTGATTATTTTATGCAACCAAGTTTAAGAAATATGGGCTTTAGCCTGAAAGTTCAATTCTAATACTTTTAAGATCATGAAGAAAATGAAATATATGAAAAATACAGCATGTGTAGTGGCTGCTATTTTCTCTACTGCTATGTTTACATCATGCACTGGGAATTTTGAAGATTTGAATACTCATCCTACAGATTTGTATCCAGGAGGAATGACTCCGACCGAAGAAGTAGGATCTTTGTTTCCTGCAATGATTAATATGCTTAATCCTAATCATGAAAATAAGCATCAACATATTGAACAAATGGTGGGTGGACAGTATGGAGGTTATTTCACTACGACTAATAATTGGCAGGGAACTAATTTCGGTACTTATAATCCGGCTGTGAATTGGGTAGACGAACCTTTTAAAAGTATGTTTATTGAGTTCTATCCTAATTATATCACCGTGAAAAATGCAACTCAAAGCAGTGGTTATATTTATGCATGGGCTAATATTATTCGAGTGGGAGTGATGCTTCGTGTAGCGGATACTTACGGACCTATTCCTTATTCTAAAATGGGAGGAGGAGAATTTGCTGTTGCCTATGATAATGTGCAGGATTTGTATCATAACATGATTACTGATTTGACCAATAGTGTAAATACCCTTTCTGCTTTTTTACAAGAAAGTGCAGGTGTTAGTTTGCCTATTGCTGAATATGATATAATATATAATGGAGACTTTAGTAAGTGGATTCGGTATGCTAACTCTTTAAAGTTGCGTATGGCTGTGCGTATTGCAGGTGTGGATACTGAATATGCTAAACAGATTATGAAAGAAGCCATTGATGGAGGGGTGATTGAACAAAATTCTGATAATGCTTATATTCCGTCCAGTGATAATCCACTTTATAAATCTGCTTACGACTGGGGAGATGTACGTATTAATGCAAGTATATCGACTTATATGAATGGATATAAAGATCCACGTATTGGAAAATATATGACAAGTACTTCTTATGGTACTTACAATGGAGTACGTATGGGGATTGCAAATATAGATAAAGGTGTGTATGGAACGGATAGATTTTCTAAGCCTTTACTTGACCAGCATTCTCCTCTCCCTGTTTATTATGCGGCAGAAACCTATTTTTTGAAGGCTGAAGCTGCTTTAAAAGGTTGGATTGAAGGGGGAGATGTACAGGCTAAAGGCTACTATGAACAAGGTATTCGGACTTCTATGGAGCAATATGGCGTTGCATTAGGAGATTATTTGGTAAGTACTGATGTTCCGAGTAAGTATGAAGATCCAACAGGGGGAGCTGGTAGTGTGACTATACAGAACGCGCCGACTGTTTCGTGGGATGGAGCTGGTGATAAATTGGCTAAGATTATTACACAGAAGTGGATAGCTATTTTCCCGATGGGATACGAAGCTTGGTGTGATTTTCGTCGTACAGGTTATCCACAACTGATTACTGCAAACAATAATTTGAGCTCAGACAGTTATATGGGTTCTATAGATGATAGTCGAATGGTAAGACGATTACCTTATCCTTCTACTGAAATATCAAGTAATTCTGTGAATGTACAAGAGGCTATTGCTACTATGCTTGGTGGAGTGGATAAAGGTTTTACAGATTTATGGTGGGCAAAGAAAAACTAACTTAAAATTAAGAAAATATGAAATTGAATTATATAAAAGATGCAGTAACTTTAATGGTTGCAGCAATGAGCTTTACCGCATGTAATGATTGGACTGAGATAGAGTCTGTTAATGATACAGATTTGAATGGTACTATTAAGACAGAAGAAGATTATGCTGCATTAAGAGCTTGGAAAGAAACTCCTGGTCTTCCTCAAGTGTTTGTCTGGTTCGATAACTGGACTGGTATTTCTCCAACAGGTGAAAATAGCTTGCGTGGTTTACCCGATTCTGTCACTATTGCTTCTAATTGGGGAGGTCATCCTAAGTTTGATTTGACTCCAGAACGTAAGGCGGATATGGAATATGTACAGAAAGTAAAAGGTACTAAAGTGGTAGTTACGTTGTTTTCGGAGAATATTGGGGATGATGTAGAACACCAAGATATTTTTGATACGGCTGGGAATAGTATGGATCCGGAGGTAGTGCGTCCAGCTATTAAAGCTTATGCGGAAGCAATTTATAATGAATGTATAAAATGTGGGTATGATGGTTATGATTGGGACTATGAACCTGCAGGAGGAATGGGTAATGGACAGCTTTGGGTCAATAAAGTACAACGTACGATTTTTGTAGAAGAATTGTCTTATTGGTTTGGAAAAGGTGCAATGGATCCAAATCGTGACCGAGGAGATAGAAAAATGCCTGAAAGGAGATTGTTGTTTTTGATAGATGGAGAGGTGGGAATACGTACAGGTATGGATAAAGAATGGTTGTCTTACTATGTAGATTATTTTGTATTACAGGCATATGGTGGAGGTAGTTTGGATATGCGTGTTCATGGAGTAATTGAGGATATGAGTAAATGGATAGATGAAGGTATCATAACAAAAGATGAGATTGTTCGTCGCACAATTTTAACTGAGAACTTTGAGTCTTATGCAAATACAGGAGGAGGATTCTTGAATATGTCTAAATACATATACAGAGGTTATTGGAATTATGACCAAGAGGTAGACCAGCAGATAGGTGGGTGTGGCTTGTATCGTGTAGGTTTCGATTACAATCAAGGTAAAGGAGATTATAATGGTTCACCGGAATATTATTTTTTAAGGCAAGGTATTACAAATCTTTATCAGATTTTTTATGATAGATTGAACCATACACAAGGAGAAACAGAAGAATAGTCTATAATTAAATGTTTTGAATTATGAAATATATTTATTCTATGTTATTAGCTGTATTATCAGGACTCATGTTGATTGGTTGTGATAATGCAGAATATCAGGTTACTGAAAACAGTCTTTATTTTGTAGATGCAGCCGGAAAAGATAAAGCAACTACCATTACAATGGAGAATGGGGCCGATATCAAGATTGTAGTGAGACTGGCACAGAAAACACAGGAAGATGTGACTGTAAGGGTAGGTTTCAATCCCTCTCTGTTGGATAAGTATAATGCGGATAATGGTACCGAATATCAGTCTTTACCGTCTGATAAGCTACCCGATGATATTTCTGTAACAATTCCAGCAGGAGAAATTAGTGCTGGATATACATTGCATATTGACGATTTCGATACAGAAGGGATCAGTTATGCTGTACCGGTACAGTTGGGAGATGTGGTAAATGGAAATGTCCAAAAGTCATTTTCTCAAGGACAGTATATTTATTTGCTTCAAAAACCTTTAATTGTTTCTGTACCAGTAATGAATGGACGTTCCGGCAGGGTAGATGCTGCTCCATTGACAGATTGGGGAATTACTTGTGCGCAGTGGACATTGGAAGCTTGGGTTTATATAGATGGATTTAATAAAAACAATCAAGCTCTTTTCAATACAGGAGCAAATGGTAATAAAATATATATACGTTATGGAGATGCAAATAGACCTTATAACTATTTGAATATTAAGACTTGGGGTACACAAGATAATACTGATAAAAATTTGGAAAAAGATACATGGTATCATTGGGCTTTTGTCTTTGACGGTACGAACCTTACTATATATCGTAATGGTGAAATGGATAGAAAGTATACTACTACTCCTTTAGCAACTTCTCGTTTTGATTATTTCCAGATGATTAGTAGTGGTTCTTATTTTGTAGATAATTGTTGTATGAGCCAAGTGCGTTTGTGGAGTATAGCACGTTCTCAGACAGAAATCAAGAATAATATGTATTTTGAAGTCAATCCGAAGAATCCTAATCTGATTGCATTATGGCCAATGGATGAAGGAGAAGGAAGTTTCTTTAGAGACGCCACTGGTAATGGACATGATGCTACGGCTGCTAGTGGAGTTGTAAAGAGTTGGAAGCATGATATTCGTTTTGATAAATAGTATAAACTGTTGAAGTTTCATAGATTGGGGAAAAGAAGGGTGTGGTGAGCATACTTACTTCTATGGCAAGTCTTATACATTGTGATAAGACTTGCTTTTTTATATTTAAAATGTAATTTGTTACAAAACTTCTGTCCCTTGTAAAAGATATGAAAGAAAACTCTTATCTTTGTATGAATTTAAAAATGAATAAATGGGACATCATCAGTTAGATCGTTTGGACGAACAAATTTTGCGGCTGATAGCCGATAATGCACGTATTCCTTTTCTGGAAGTTGCACGTGCCTGCAATGTATCGGGAGCTGCAATCCATCAGCGTATTCAGAAGCTGACTAATTTAGGAATCCTGAAGGGTTCTGAATTTGTGATAGATCCTGAAAAAATAGGGTATGAAACATGTGCCTATATCGGATTGTATCTGAAAGATCCTGAGCAGTTTGATACCGTAACGGAAGCTTTGAAGCATATTCCGGAGGTGGTGGAATGTCATTTTACGACTGGGCAGTACGACATGTTTATCAAGATTTACGCAAAAAACAACCATCACTTGCTTGAAATTATTCATGACAAGTTACAGCCGTTAGGGCTTTCACGTTCGGAAACTATCATTTCTTTCCGTGAAGCCATCAAACGTCAGATGCCGATTATAGATTTGGCTGATGAGGATTAACGGTTACCAATCCGTTCGTAATCGATAAAGGTATAGGAGTAGAGATGCTTTTCGTCTTCCGGATGGCATTCTCTACTTTTTTCTTTCCAGAGAGTTGGGTCGATAACAGGAAAGAATGCGTCGGCCGGTTTTTCACTGTCGTTTATTTCTGTCAGATAGAGTGTGTCGGCCAAAGGAAGTGCCTCGGCATACAGACTCGCACCACCAATAATGAATACTTCTTCTTCCTTTGTACAGTGTTTCAGCGCTTCTTCCAGCGATGAGAAATGCTCTGCTCCTTCGAATACAGCAGACTGGTTCCGGCTTAATACGATGTTGCGGCGGTTGGGCAGAGCACCTTTGGGAAGTGATTCAAAGGTTTTACGTCCCATAATGATAGTATGTCCGGTAGTCAGTGCCTTGAAGCGTTTCAAGTCGTTTGGCAACCAGTATAATAACTTATTTTCGAATCCGATACCACGGTTTTTGTTGACTGCTACAATAATGGAAAGCATGTATTTTAAGTTTTTGAGTTCTTAAGTTCTTGAGTTTGTGAGTTCTTGAGCTTTTAAGTTTATGAGTTGGTAAGGGTGTGAATTGAGTATTTTGGAGTGAACCAACTTAAAAACTCACCAACTTAAAAACTCAAAATAATCATACAGATACTTTTCCGGCAATATGCGGATGAGGGTCGTATCCTTCCAGCGTAAAATCTTCGTATTTGAAGCTGAAAATATCCTTTACATCCGGATTAAGTATCATGCGTGGCAATGGGCGAGGTTCGCGGGTAAGCTGCAAGTCGACCTGTTCCAGATGATTCAGATATATATGAGCATCGCCCAGCGTATGGATAAAGTCTCCTGCTTTCAGTTCGGTAACCTGTGCCATCATCTGCAGCAGCAAGGCATACGAAGCGATATTGAACGGAACCCCCAGGAAAGAGTCGGCACTACGCTGATACATTTGCAGGCTCAGGCGTCCGTTGGCTACATAAAACTGGAAAAACATGTGGCAAGGCGGAAGATTCATGTTTTTCAGGTCGGCTACGTTCCATGCGTTTACAATGATGCGTCGTGAGTCCGGATTATGCTTGATGGTTTCCACTGCTTCCGAAATCTGATCGATGAAACCTCCGTCGTAAGTCGGCCACGAGCGCCACTGATAGCCGTAGATATGTCCCAAATCACCGTTTTCATCTGCCCACTCGTTCCAGATTCGTACTCCGTTTTCCTGCAGATACTTCACATTGGTGTCCCCCTGAAGGAACCAAAGCAATTCATGGATAATGGATTTGAGGTGAAGCTTCTTGGTAGTGACCAGCGGAAAGCCGTCTTCCAGATTAAATCTCATCTGATAACCGAAGGTACTGATTGTTCCGGTACCTGTACGGTCTTCTTTTTTCACACCTTCCGTACGGATGTGTCTGAGCAGATCTAAATATTGTTTCATTTCGGGATATATACTTTTTATTATAGTAAACAAAGGTAGCTAAAATTCATCAGTTGTTGGCGGTCATTGTGAAATATCTTATTTTTGCAGACAATAAATGTAGTTGTTTGTATGAATCTACCATCCGATTTTATTCGCCGTACCTCCCAGCTGATGGGAGAAGAACAGTTCACCTTGTTTTGCGAAGCCTTGCAGCGGGAAACTCCTGTCAGTATCCGTATGAACGAGCGGAAATTTTCACAGATACCTCAAGACGCTCGTCCGGTAGCCTGGAGTTCGGCCGGATATTATCTTTCTGTCCGTCCTACCTTTACTTTCGACCCTCTCTTTCATGCCGGATGCTATTACGTGCAGGAGGCCTCGTCTATGTTTGTAGAGCAGGCTTTGCGGCAGTATGTACATGCTCCTTCGGTGATGCTCGATCTTTGTGCAGCCCCCGGTGGTAAATCTACACTGGCCCGCAGCGTATTGCCCGAAGGAAGTTTGCTGGTAGCTAACGAGGTGATGCGAAACCGTTCTCAGGTATTGGCAGAGAATTTGATAAAATGGGGACATCCCGGAGTGGTGGTGACAAACAACGATCCGGCCGATTTTGCAGAACTGGAGCAGGTATTCGATGTGATTCTGACTGATGTGCCTTGCTCGGGAGAAGGTATGTTCCGCAAAGACCAGGTGGCTGTAGACGAATGGAGTGTAGACAATGTTACGCTTTGCTGGCAACGTCAGCAGCGTATTCTGCGTGATATCTGGGGATGCTTGAAACCCGGTGGAATTTTGATTTACAGTACCTGTACTTTCAATAGGGAAGAAAACGAAGACAATGTACAGTGGATTGCCGAAGAGTTGGGTGCTGAAATTCTGCCAGTTGAGGTGAAAGAAGACTGGGGCATTACCGGAAATCTTATTGGAGCTGATTTCCCGGTATATCGTTTCCTGCCGCATAAAACCGTAGGTGAGGGACTTTTTCTTGCTGTCCTGCGCAAGCACGGAGAAACTTCTTCGGAAGAAAATCTTTCTCAGAAACCGAAAAAGAACAAAAAAGGCGATAAGAGGCAGAAAGAAGCTGTATGCCCGAAAGAAGTGAAAGACTGGATAAACGATTCGGACGAATACGAATGGCTGGTAGAAGATAGTCTGGTAAGAGCTTTCCCGAAGACCTATACAGAACTGTACGGACGTTTGAAAAATGCGTTGAAGATTCTGCATGCCGGTGTGGCAATCTGCAGTTTGAAAGGAAAGGATTTCCTTCCCGAACATTCTCTGGCTATGAGTACCGTACGGAAAGAAGGAATCTTCCCCGAAGCGGTGCTGAGTTATGAACAGGCAGTGGCTTATTTGCGTAAGGAAGCCGTGACTCTTTCGCCCGAAGTTCCACGAGGCTATGTGCTTCTGACTTACCGCGGAATTCCTTTGGGATTTGCCAAGAATATAGGCAACCGTGCCAACAATCTCTATCCGCAGGAATGGCGTATACGAAGCGGATATTTGCCGGAGAATCTTGTTTTCCCCTTGTAATTACTAAAAAATAAAAACAATGTCACTGATAAGAGTTATTCTTGCTATTATTTTCCCACCTCTTGCCATTATAGACAAGGGATGTGGTTCCGTCTTGATTATTCTGCTTCTTACCCTTTGCGGTTGGGTACCCGGAGTAATTGGAGCACTTGTCATACTGAACGGAAAGAAGCAATAAAAACACATAAAAAACGCGACTTGTATCGTCACCCTTCGATACTTGTATCGTATGCTATCGATACAAGTCACGTAAGCCATCGATACAAGTCGCGTTTGAAAAGAATTCTTCCGGTATAAAAGATTATTTTTCCAGTTCAAATCCCAGTCTCAGTCCGTCGTATGTACTGATAAGCGAATTGATGCTGGATGCCGTGTCGTTTACTTTCGATACTGCTCCGGTGATGGTCTGCAAGGCAGACATCAGTTTGTCTGTATTGAAAACCAGACTCATGTTGTTTCCTGCTACAGTGACTTGGGCAGTCAGTTTGATACCCAGTTTGGCAGACATGGTAATGGTTTTATCGGTATCATTGAACGTATAAGTGCCGCTTACGGTACGGTTCTTCAACTTATAAGAGTAGCTGCCGTCTTCGTTGAATGTAAACTGGCATCCACTCAGACCTATCTTGTCGTACACAGTCTGCATCTGGTCTTCTACTTTTTTCGAAGCCACTTCTCCTCCTGCCTTTGCCAGCAAGTCATCACTCTCAAACTTACATTCCGGTGCTACATAATTCCATGTTCCTACGATAGAAGAAGCTGTTGTAATTTTGTCTCCCACTACCTCTTTAGCTACTCCGGTAAGGATCGATTTCCAGTCCTGTGCATAAGTTTTGCCTGATATACAGCATAAAAGCAATGCGATACAGAAACTTTTTAATAACATTCTTTTTTTCATTTCTTGTATATTTAGTTTGTATTTAATCAGAAAACAAACAAATATACAATGAAAATTGTTTTTTGTCAAAAAAAATCTGCCAACTTCTTTCTTTTCAAGACAGGAGCAGGATATTTACAGTTGTTTACTTAACTGCCAGTTTCTGAATTTTTTCTACTTGATATACTCCGTCGTATTCTGCAGCAAAACCTTCGTCCGATTTTCCCATGTCAATCACTTCCAGTTCTGCGTATACGGGAGTTCCGTTTTTCACTCCTCCGGTCAGTTCGTCGTATTGGCGTGCAAGTTCTCCTGTCTTGTCAATCACCCAGTAAGTCAGTGAGTCACCTGTAGCCGTAAAAGCCCGTACTTCGTGTGCAATGACCAATTCTCCTTTGACTGTGCGTATCTGTTTGGCTGGAGTAAGTGTAGCGGCCGGTATACTTTCTTTGGTCTGTATTTCTTGAGCACGTGTATAGGTGCAGACAACTTCTCCCCGTTTCAGAATCAGGCTGTCGGCAGTCAGCTTTTCGATAGTTAGCGTGTCGGAAAAATCGATTGTAAGATGATTTCCGATACTTTTTCCCGAAAGAATCAGTTGGTTTCCTTCTTTTTTCCATGATTCATATTGCAGGGTTGCCATCTCGATAGAAGATGCTTTTCCATTGGCTTCGAGCGTAAATCCTTGCTGCATATCGGGCATACCCGGTACCGGTTCTACCCATGAACCTTCGATAGATACCTGTCCGCTGCAGGCAGGTAATAATAAGAGTGCGGAAAGAAGAAATAAGTAATTTTTCATAATCGGTTAAATTTAAAAAGTTTAAGAAAGAATATCCAAAGATAGATATTCTCTCTCAAACTTTTGTGCAATTAGATACGATGGAAGAAGTATTATTAGTCAATTAACCTTAATTTTAGTTTCTGTGTTGTTTCTTTTGCTCATGATATCAAATGAATAGTCTATTATTCTTTCATTATCTAATTCGTATATATAATGTAAGTTTTTGCAAGTGACTGCTTGATATTCCTGTTAATAAATGTTATTTGTAATGGCGGAGCGAAATTTATTCTTGAGAAGTTTTGAAAATAAATGGCCGGTTTCAGACAAATTGTTAGAGCTGAGAAACCGGCCATTATTTCCTGTAGAAAGGAAGTTGATGAGATTAATTTTATTGTTTTTACTTTTTAATAAAGTTGTTGTAAATCCTCTGTTTTTATTTCTTGTACAGGATGGAATTGCTCACTGCTCATATAGGCCTTCAGGCTATTAAGCAGCTGACGTGCAGCCGGACGCTCATCCATTTTCTGCCAGAAGTCTATACCGGATAGCACAAGTTTTCCTTTACCTACCTTGAATTCGGTTATCAGTCCCAGTGAGCGGTTTGTAAACCAATCATCGATGACACGTACAATCGGTTGAGCCCCTTTGGCAAGCTTATCCATTTCGATGGCATTGGAGTAAGACATTGCATCCCACCACTGGTAATCGCTGTAGTAATTTGTAGGAAACTGTGAAAGCGCCGGATGATGTGGGTTACATAAAATACCTAACGTATGAGGCGCTTGTCCCAATGTCCAGGCTGTATTCCAGAATATGCTGGAGAATCCTATTTGAATGTCTCCTCCCATATCAGCACGCAGTTTGCCTTTAGGTAATGATAAAAGTACCTTGCCTCCTTTTTCCAATACTTCTTTTGCTTTGTTGTCTAGGCTGTTTGTTACTAAGATGTCATTGTCTGTATACTGGTTCCGGGGAGTAGAGGGATATACCCAAATGTGCCATTCGTTTTCAAAATCATTCACATATACCTTTAGAGACAATTGTTTGGGCTCTGTAATTCCTGACAGAGGGAAGTTTATATTGCCTAATGGAATATTGTTTCCTATAGAAATCTGATTTGCATTCCATTGTCCTTTACCTATTGTTTTTCCATCGTCTGTGGATAGTATCCATCCTAATTTTGGATTTGATAACTGCTTATCGCCAAAATGAGCCACTTCGACGGAAGCAGTCAGGCTTTCATTGTTCGTATAAATCAGTTTGGGCAATCGTGCAAGAGGCACAGTGGTATTGCAGAATTGACGGTATTCTTCGGGAGAAATATATCCTTTTTCTTCTCCGAAAACATTCAGAACTCCTACCAGTGCAGTACCTTGTCCAGGGAAATCGTACAATCCTAAGAGCTGGAATCCTCCAAAATCGGGTGTGCGAAGAGCAGCTTCGATGTCTGCTTTGTAGCAAAGAGCCTGTAATTTACCCGAAGCCAATAGAAAACTGTCAGCCAAATGAATCATTCCGTTCTTTTTCAGATCATCACGGAATATTTCAAAGTTATGAGCCTTCATCAGTCCGGTATATTTGCTTATTTCCTTGAAATCGGGGTAGACACACCATTGTCCTATTTCGTGGCTGATTACAGGCTGGTTGAACTGTTGTACGTAATTGCTCCAATCGTAGTTGGTACGGGGAGCTTCGGCATTGATAATACTTGTAAGTCCTTGTCCCCATCCTTGTATACGTGGAGTAGGGTCGTTTAAGAAATCGTTTATCGGTAAATTAGGCCAGCCTGCAGCAGTAGAATACAAACGGCGTGTATCTTTTTCTTTCCAATGAGTCACAAAATCTGCCAGATAGGGAGTGCTTTTTTCTCCAGACGGTTCGTTTCCGTATAACATCATACAGAAAGAGGGGTGGTTTCCGTATTCACGTACCATACGTTCGCTTTCATCCCGTATGAACTGATCCAAAGAAGTTCCGTCGCCGATTGTTATTCCCTGATTAGCCCATGAAGAACATTCTATTTGCAGATAGAATCCCATTTCGTCGGCTACTTGAAAGGCTATTTCCGGCGGACACCAGGAGTGGAATCGTACATGATTCAAACCATGGTTCCGACAATTGGTGAACATTTTCACCCAATACTCTTTGTCCATAGAGGGGTAATCTGTAAGGGGGAAAGCGGCACAGTCGAGCATGCCACGGAAAAATACTTTCCGTCCGTTTATCAGAATATGATTTTGGACAACTTCCAGTTTGCGCATACCAAATTGTTCCGAACAGTGGCTCAGTTCTTTTCCGTCTGTTCCGGAAAGATGCACATTCAGTTGGTATAAATGGGGGTGGAATTCGTCCCAAAGCAAAATACTGTCTCCCATTTCTATTTCTGCATATACGGGAGATGTTCCTGTAGGAAGAGTTTGGCTCTTTTCGAATGCTCGTCCGTCTACTTCCATTTTAAATGTAACTTCTTGTGCTGTGCTGGTAGAATTGAGGGCTTCCAGTTCCACCTTTACCTTCTTATGGTCTATGTCGGGGAAAATATCCAAATGGTTTATCCGTATTTGTGGCAGTGCTTCCAATGCAATTTTTCCAATCACCCCATTCCAGTTGCCTTGAGTATGATCGGTAACACTACCTTAGATTTGCATCCGAGGATTACAGATAAAATAGAAAAGATAAATTTGTGAAGTAAAGAAAGAATGCAGGAA
>ENA-ORLM01001718-ORLM01001718.1-human-gut-metagenome-genome-assembly--contig:-NODE-1718-length-13102-cov-1.898196_pt1 | contig 13102 bp, 10 predicted proteins | sample MGYA00243063_ERZ508815 | MGnify/ENA primary metagenome ERZ508815 (study PRJEB26277, sample SAMN04329768) | human gut metagenome | biome: human-associated habitat | host: Homo sapiens | place: USA...
TATCTGGTAGAGGAGGTTGTACATTCCAAAGGCTGTGCAATGATTAATGTTGGATTCTACGATGACTCCGATTCAGATCCATCCAATCATGCATGGGAGGATGAATGTCTGCTCGATGTATCGGACAAGATTGTTTTGGTCAGTGACTATAAGTCGGAAGCGCAAGCTCAGAATGCAGCGAAAAGTAATCCGGCTACCCTTGAGATAGAACGCCTTGATGCAAAATTGGAGGTTATGATTGGCAGTCCATTAGCAGTTGGACCTTTTGAAGATGGAACAAATGCAAGTCTTGGACAGTTTGATTTTGGAAACTGGACTATAGACTACTATAACTCTCTGTTCTATCCTTTTGCAAAGAAGACTACCACAGCGTCGTCTCATACTACCGGATTCTACAAAAGTAACTTCTATACAGTTGACCCGAACTTTACGACTGCAGGTGGAACTGAATATCTTACAGGCATTGTTAAGAATACACTTGATGCTACTACTCGCGAACCTAAGGTAGAATGGGTTACTGAAAGTACGGATGCGAGTAAAAAATACAAATACTGCATTGAGAATACGATGGCTGAAGGATATCAGAAGTTCGGGGCGGCTACACGTCTGGTACTTAAGGGACAATATGCACCTTGGAAGTCCGGTGAATTTACTTTAGGAAATGACTGGTATCGTCTTCCTAACGGAACTAACTCTGTAAACTTCAAGAGTTTTGCCGACTTGCTGGCTGCTTATACGCCTGCCAAAGCTAAAGAAACAGCCTCAGACCCTATGACCGCCCAGGAGAAACTTTTAGTTTCGGCATGCGAACTGTTCTATACTCAGATAAAATCTGAACTTACCGCCAATGATCCGGGTGATTTTGCATCCCTTACGCAGGCTATTCTTGACGACAACAACATTCAGAATGGTGGTGAACTGTGTAAAAAAGAAGGTTGCATCTATTGGTATCCAAAGAGTCTCAACTATTACTACTATGAGATTCGTCATGACAATGCAGCCAACTCTTATATGGAGTATGGAAAATACGGTGTAGTACGTAATAACTATTATACGCTTACGCTGACAAAGGTGAATGGTAACGGTACACCGTGGTATCCTGGTGGTGGTCCCGAAGATCCGGATGAAGAAGAAGATATCGATAAGAAAGGTGCTTATCTTCATTTTGAGATTAAAGTTGCTCCATGGATATACTGGACTACAAATTTCGAAATCTAAATAAACTCTTTACTTTCAAAGAAAACAGGGCAGTGCGGACTGCCTGCCCTGTACTTTTAAAATAGATATTCCGTACGGAACAGACCGCCGAAAAAAGTAAAAACAAGCCGGTGACAGGCTTCCCAAAAACAGCACTGAATTATACCGGTGCATCCAAGATGCAATGAAATGCAAAGCGCGCCCCCAAAAAGGAAATAACCGGAGGTCACAAAATAGAGATCTCTGACAATATAAAATGGCAAACCGATAGGGTTGCCCCCTAAAAGAAAAGATATGTTCGGAAAAACTAAATCGCTGTTCCTTATCGTTGCTTCGATGCTATGTATGGCTTCGTGCGAAAGTATACGCGAAGACCTGCCACGGTGCGAGCTTTGGTTGGAATTTGTATTCGACTACAATATGGAATATGCGGATGCATTTAATCCGCAGGTTAAATCGGTGGATGTACTTGTGTTCGACAGCGATGATAAATTGCTTTTCACCAAAAGTGCCGAGGTTGCTGCGCTGGTGGGTGGAAACCGGATGTCGTTGACCGACGAGCTCGATTTCGGAAGTTATAAAGTACTGACCGTCGGAAGTCTGTCTGACAGATTCCGGCTTTCGGACAATGCAGGTAATAAACTGGTGCCGGGAACAACCACCCTCCAACAAGTCATTGTATCCCTGAAGCGGGAGACGGATGTTGTTAATTTCGAATTTCAGCATCTTTATTTCGGAGAGGTTGTGGAAGTGGACCACCTGCCATCCAGTACCGACCATAAAATTTATCCGGTGAACCTGATACGTGACACCAATCGGTTTAATCTCGCGTTAATGGGATATGAGGAAAATAAAGTGAATGGCACACAATATACATTTGAAATTCAGGCGCCGGAAAATGCGGTTTATTCTTGGGAAAACGAACCCGCAGGACAAGGGCCGGTTACTTATGTGCCTTACTATACAGGTCTGGGTGAAATATCCGACGTGGTTATGTCCGCACGCCTGAACACGATGCGTTTGCTCAACAGGAGCGGATGGGATTATAAATTTATTATAAGGGATGCAAATACCGAAGCTGAAGTCTGGAGCTACAATCTGATGACACTCTTGAGTATTGCACGGCCGGTTTCCCGTTACGACGGAACGGAACTTCCCTTTCAGGAATATCTTGACAGGCAGAGTGAATGGAACCTGATATTTACAGTTGTTGAAAAAAACGGAGGAGGATTCCTTCAAATTGGTATTGTCGTGGGGAACTGGATTCATTGGCTCCACGGGATGGAAGTTTAAGAATGAGAAAAAAGCTATTACATATCATTTGTCTGGCATCCACCATCCTTTTGTTCTCATGTAGTAGAGAAGCTGATGTGGCTTATGAGTTGCCTGCCCATACTACCCGGGCGCAACTTAGCATCGACTTGGTGAACAATGGGGATGTGGAACAACAGGAGAAGATAAACTCCATGCGGTTTATCGTATTCGGCAGCACGCCCGGTGGCGTGAGGCTGGATGTGAATGAACACATCTTGTTGAGTACTCCGGAGACAGCTACTGATATAGATGCGCAACTTCTCGAAGTGACTTCCAGCAATGATATTCTGGTCGTAGTTATTGCCAACGAACCGCAGAGTCTCACAAGCCAACTTGACGGTATAGCTAATCTTTTGACATTACAAGAGATGATTTACGACATCTCCAGCATACTGAATAATGACGGGCAGATCATTTCGACGACTGGAATGCCTATGACAGGGGTGATCCGGGATATATCCATAGCACCCGATGAAACCAAAACAGTACAAATGGTGATCGAACGTGCCGTAGCCAGAGTAGATGTCTTTATCGAAGCTATAGACGGCGGGGCGGTGACCGGATATATTGCCGGAAGCACCAGTGTCACCTTGCACAATTTCTCTCACGATAGCTATTTCGTGATGGGAAACGTGGATAACGGTACGCGTGATAACGCCGACTCTTCAAAAAACTACGGAAAAGTGAAGGAAGACGTGTCGGAAAGCAATTTATTAACGCATAGCTGGACGGCTACGACTACAGAAACCTGGGCATATTCATCGGCTGCCGGAGCTGAAAACCGGAAGTTGCTTTGCTCGTTCTATACAGCCGAACGCCTATTCAAGTCGGATTATTCCGACCGACTGTCTATCAGTATGGCTAATGTCCCAAAAGGGCCTTCGGACGTCACCGGAATAACCGGGAAAGTAATTGAAAGCGTAACAAAGGTTGATGGCACAGGTAGTCCGACAGCGCAACCTTTTACAGAGATCCGTCGGAACAACGTGTATCAGGTAACGGCACGTGTAGGAAAAGTAGGTATTCAGATACTGACGATAAGCGTAGAAGATTGGGGTGAAAGACAAGACATTGACTTGGATCTGGGCTTGTAATATCTTTCGTTGATTGTTTTTAATTTCGGAAAAGAAGTAAGATGATAAAGACTATTAATAATATTAGGATGATTATGGCAATGGCTGTCCTTTCGGCTGTCCTCTTTTCGTGTGTCAGAGAAGAGATGACGTGTGATAAGGAATTAATTGTTGTGCAACGTATCGGAGAAGGCGGCTATGTCTACACTCGTGGTGCGGCAATCTCTTCGAATACCGATCTGAAAGAAGAGACTTTCGGTCTTTACGGCTCACTGACTCCCAATGCTTCTGTTCCCCAACCATACTTCAATGCAAGTGCTACGGTTAACGCCGACCTGACAGCCACCATCTCGCCGTTGCAATATTGGCCCGGATTGCTGAATGCGAGCATGAAATTCTTCTCTTGGTATCCGTACAACGATGCGAATGCGCCTACTGCGAGTTTCACTGATCCCGAAAAAATGGTGCTGAATTATACAGCGAATGAATCCGCCGCCAATCATGTCGATGTATTGGCGGCTATATCGGGCCCTGTATGGGTTGAAGGTGTGAATATACACTTCTACCACACATTGACCAAGGTTACCTTTACATTCAAGAAAGTAGCTCCTGTACCGGATGAAGTGACTATCGAGAAAATAGAATTCCAGAATGTAGGAAAAAGCGGTAACCTTGCGATGACTGAAATTCCGACCACCACGACGAAAAACGGCAAACCGAAGTTTGTCTGGAGCGATGTCGCCACCGGGAAGGTCGCTTCTACTCCCACCGGTAACAAAACAGTTATTGAAGATGCCACCTTGATAGGTGATACATTCCTCATGCTACCGACCGACGCTTTCTCCGCAACCGCCAAAATCGTTGTTACCACCAACTTTGGCGACCGGGAATTCCTCTTCAGTGATATTATTGCCAAGAACCCGCATTCTTGGGAGTCAGGCGAGTACATCAACTATAATCTTACGATATCCAACGAAACCTATCAGCTTTCAGCCACGCCGCTTGAATGGACGGAAAGCCCGGTGAATGTGATTTTCGACAAACAATATTATCTCAAATTATCGCAGACCAAGGTACAGACGGCTGGTGATGGGGTCACTGTCAATATAGAAGTGAAAACGAATTATGATGCTAGTCTGGATACAGGATTTCTGCCGGGGGCGTCATTAAACAAAAGTACCATGGATACGTGGCCGACAGTTAATATGACTCAGATATCCCTTTCGGAAGGAGTGTATACGTATAATATCCAGGTTGTGATGCCCAAATTTAATTCAGGAACCGGAACTAAGCGGGAAACAGGCTTTTATATCAATGCCGGTAATCTGCGACATCATGTACTGTTGAGCCAGTGGAAAGAAGACGGAGAGTGGTTGACCTCGAACGTAGAATTGGACGGCAGTGATGGTGGAACCGGAAATATGCAACGTCGCAAGCTTGTCTTTACTTCGGGCAATCCGGGAACGTGGGAGTGGAAGATAACCCAGATACAGGATCCGGATAAAATTCTGCTTAACAGTGAGACAATGCTCGAAACAAGTGGCGTGAGTGGTGATGTGGTTTACTTCTACTTTAGAGCCGATGCTGTGTCCGGTGATACGGCTAGACTCACACTAACCAATACGAATGGTGATAATCTGCCAATAACGGTGACATTGACCGCACCATAATGACGAATATGCAATATCAAAGTTTAAGGAAAGGAAATAGAAATATGCAATATGGGTTTTCAATAAAAAGAAAGTGCTATCTTTTGTCTGTTCTGTTGATGACGGTATGGCTTACCGGATGCGTACAGGAAGAATTTGAGTCGACACCTTCTCCGGCAGGAAACGGTATTCGCTTTACATTAACGGTTCCCGATGTAAACCTCCCGTCCGTATCTTCGCGTACGATGACCGGAGCGGGAACTGCAAAGAAAGAAGACGAAATAAAAACGGTGGATATTCTTGTTTTTGATATGTCAAAAACACCGGCGGTATACCTGGAATGCGTCAGCGCTACAGGAGTTACTCAGGACTTGGCTGACAATTCCACTGTGAGTTTCTCTGCTGTGCTTTCTCCCACTACCGCATCTACCTGCATCGTGGTTGTGGCAAATAAGGAACTTGATAATATTGTGTCGGGCTTCATGAAGGGAACGACCACCAAGGTTGAGGCAATGGAAAAGATGCTCCACGCCCAGACCGGCAAATGGCTGGCAGACGGTTCGACGACTGATGGGTATACGCGGATTCCGATGTACGGGGAGAAGGTAATAAGCAAAATCACTCCTTCGATGAATCCGATAACCGAAATTAATATGAAACGTATGCTGGCGCGTATTGATATCCGTAATAACAGTGTCACTTCGAATTTCATGGTCGAAGAGGTTTACCTGGCCAATTACAATACCACCGGATATATTGCTCCGGCATGGAACACGAACGGGCAGGTTACTGAACCGGCTCCGGATACTCCTGTTCTCCCCACGGGCAGTGGTAAAATGACGGAGGAAGGGGATGCAATCCGTTATTCCGTAAATGGTAACACACCCTACGATGGGGAGATTTATACATTTGAGTCCCTGGCGGCAGGGGATGCCGGTGGTGCGGGACAAGACGGAGAAGCGAGCCGTAAAGATGCTACTTGCCTGATTGTGAAAGGAATGATCGGTACAGGTGAATCGACATTTTAACGGGTGGATTTCACCAAAACCGGAAATACGGGAGAACAAGTGGAATATTTGCCTTTGAAGCGAAACCATAAATACATCATTACCATTACCCAAGCATTGGGAACCGGTTATAAAAGTTTTAGCGAGGCGTTGGCATCATATACAGTCATGTCCAACCTGAAATTCCGGTTGATACACTATGATCGTGATAAGGTCAAAGATATAGTCTACAATGGGCAATATATGCTTGGAGTGGGTGAATCGGAGGTCGCTGTAACTCAATACCAGAATAATAGTTATGCTATAGACGTTTTTACTGACAGTCCCGGCGGCTGGAAGGCCACCATTACTGCAGGGAACGACTGGCTCAAATTTGAAGGTGGAGCTGATGCGGCATCAGGCGTTGCGAATGATGATACCCAACTCAAATTGAAGATTCCATATTTTAATAATGAAAATATTGGCGTTGGGCGTAAGGCTACTGTTACGTTGACGGCAGGGCGCCTGACTCACAATATTGAAGTGACGCAGTATACAATAGATCCGGGAATTATCAAATTTGTCGATGCATACGGAAATGTGTTGGAGAGAGGTCTTTTTTTTCCAATTCGAAATCCTGATGGCGACGAACTCCCTCTCGAACCGCAGACGGTGTATGTCATGTTTTCCGTGGATAAGATAGAAGGTAAACTTTTTGCCGCTAACGATATCAGTATGATCCAATATAATACCGGCGGTTTGATTCCGCACTTAGATAGGACGAATACGGTACCGTTCAGTGAAAGGGTGCAGGCGTTTACCATACAGCCTAATCCGCGAAGAGCGGGTGATGGTACTGTTGAAGATGGTGAAGGCTGGTGGTGGCGTTGGGACTTCATCTTATTCGGCCTGTACGATAAGGAGGGATACCTCACTCATCTACAATTCCCCATCAATCAAGGGGAGTTGGAATTCTCATTTCGATATATTCCCACTACAGTCAATAGCCGTACATATAAAGTCAATCTGGGTGCGGAACAATACTTGCAATTGTTTGTCAATAACAATTGGGAAATTATGGATATTGAGGAATTGAATATAACGAACGATGATGGTACCGGACTAATTCGGACCGATTCGGATAATGATGTAATTATAGGCAGAAAGAATGCGGACGACAAGATGTATCTTGAGTCTATCATAGGCTATGATGACGGCAAGGGAAATGATGTGGTTGGTCATGGATACGATTTCAGGCTGAAGCTTCACCCCGGCAAGTGGAAAGAAGGAAAAAGCGGAACGATAAGAATTACGTTCAGAAATGTAATGCATACCGTTGCGGATGAAGAATTCCCGTTTTATCGTACGATTGACCTTCAGATGGTGTCCGAAACCAAATCTTACACAACTGCCGGGGAACCTCTTTTCTATCTTTATCCGCTTCGGTTTGATAATAGGAGATATTATAACGGAACTAACCAAAGTGTGGGGCGATTGGAAAATGTAGCCGATGCGGAGGATATCTGTAGGAATATAGGCGATGGTTGGCGTCTGCCTACTGCTAGTGAACTGTTGCTGTCATTTGTCTATGAAAATGCTTTGGGTGGTAATGCGATTAACAGTAATTATCATGACGGTCAGAATATATATGGGTGGTATCAAAACTGGACAGGTAACTACTGGTCTTCATCATACTATGAGGCTAAAGGCTCTACAACACGTTTTGGGATGGAAATGTCGGCAGGTTATCCGGATTCCGCACCTGTTAGTAATAATAATTATTTTCGTTGCGTAAGGGATAATACAAATAGCGGAAAGAAGTACCCTTATTTGATGGTAGAATCCTCGGGGGTCACTATTGTCTCTCGCGATGCCAGTGGAGGAACAGATCCTTCGGTGTTATTTGCTTCAGGTGAAACTCCGGATACAAGTGGCGCAATGAATAAGGTTGCTCCTAAGTTTCAGATTGAAAATTCCAGTAGTAATGGTAAAACTTGGGCGGAAGCAAAAGCGGCATGCGAAAGCAAAGGGAGTGGCTGGCGTCTACCTACTCAGCGTGAGATGTATTTAGTACTCAGTATGGGAGGGGCTGTTACCAATATCGAAAACCAAGGTTTCGGTGACTCGACTACTTGGACAGGGAACGGATTCGAGAAGATTAGTGCTGTGCACTGGACATTGACTTCACGCGATAGCAACTATTGGCTGGTCGGACATAATAATGGTGAATTCGGCGCATGGGCTACGGTAGAGTCCACAACTTGGGCTTGGTATCGTTGTGTGCGCACAATAGAATAAAAGCTAAAAGAACTGTATCAGAATGTTGTTTGTCTTCATTCTGATACAGCTCGTCTTTTCCCCCTTTCCTTTATATCCTAAAATCTACAATTGTTTACAACGTATTGATAACTTCCAATTGCTTTTGTAAAAAAGCGATACGCTGTGCTTCTCCACTTTCCGAAACCAGAATAGAGTGGCGCTTCAACGATTGAATCCAATTGCGTTGCATCTGGCAGATATATGAGCTTTGCGAATCCATCGAGTTGATAGAATATACCCGCAGCAGACTGACTTGGTAATCATGTTTCTCGATATAGCTGTAAGTGGCTTCGAAACTGATATTGGACAGATAGAAAGACACTTTCTTGTTTTCGCTGAACTCTCCCTTTATGGAAAGATGTTCTACCACGCCAAGTAACTGAAGAAGTTCTTCTTTCAAATGCATGACATCGTCCTTGTTTATCAGATTCAGGCTGGCAAAGTACTTGATCTCTTTCACAAAAGAATAAAAGATATTTGTGTCCCAGATGAAAAACGTTTTTGGACACTGTCTTATACTTTCACTCAGCTTCTTATGCACATTGACGATCCGTTCATCCACAGACATGTCTTCCAAAGAATGTGGCGTCTTTATATCCCCATTCTGATACATCCATCGGCAAAGACGGAATTTAGACAAATTCTCATAGGAAGAATAAAGTGTAAAAGGAAGGGAATTGGATGCAGTATACACCTCCGTCGTATTATCTGTTTTCACATAGTCGAAAATTTGCAGATAACGGTTGATTATTTCGTAATAACTTTCCAGCGCACTAGTGGCATGAAGTAAGTTCAGGTCGAAAGTAACTTTATTAGATACATGGCTACCGACAATCTGGTCGATAGAAATACCGAGTTTTTGAGAAAGTAGCGCAACTTCGTCTATTGTAAAAGACACCTCACCCCTCAATCTGCGATAGACAGCTTCCTTTCCCATGCATAAAATGTCAGCCAAAGTATTGGCCAGATTCATATCTTGAGGAATTCGCTCCCTCATTGTAGATATTAATTCGTTTAGAATACCATTTTTCATTGTTTGTTCCTTTAATTTTAATGTTAATAATCTTTGTGATGCATTCTATGCAAAATTACGTCTTGTGTTTGAAAGATTTGTGTGGTAAAACAGAGATGGGCGTGCAGGTCTTTTTCTGATTGGGAATCAAGTGGGTAGGATGGGAACAGGGAATGAAAAAAAGTAGATAAGATTCTTATCTACTTTCATTTATTGGAACTTAATTTTTTTTGAAGTTCTAATCTGCGAAAATAAAATTAAAGAGCGTCAATAATTTCTCGCTGTTGCTTGAAGAATTGAATACGCTGCATTTCGCCGCTTTCGGATATCAAAGTGGAGAACTTTTTCAGAGATTGAATCCATTCTTTCAAGGTACAGAAAATTTCGTTGTCCATCGTGGTAATGGAGTTGATAGAATAAATACGTATGAGGCTCAGTTGCAGGTTATTGGTGTCTACATAGCTATATGTTGCCTCGAAGTTGATATTCGACACATAGATGCGTACACGATTGCCATCGGCTGTCTTGCCATTGATAGCCAGTTCTTCCAGTTCGTCCGCCAATAAAAATAATTCTTTTTTGATTTCTTCTTTCGTTTCGTCGGAAATGAGATGGATGCTGGCGAAGTATTGGATATCGTTGATGAGATGCTGGAAAATCATATTATCCCATATATAGTCTATGGAGTGGATATGACGTGTCATTGCTACATAGTCTTTCTGGATATTGACCAGTTTCGGTGGAATATCCAATTCTTCGAAACTCTTGCAATCAATATATTTATTCTGGTACACCCATTTGAATAAACGGAATTTAGCCAGAAGCTCATGTTTCAGATAGAGAGTCTGTGGAATAATGTTGGCGGAAGTTCCCATTACAGAATTCGGGTCATCCGGCATCGTATTAATCAGCGAGACATATTTTTCAAGGATATTGTAGTAACTCTCGAACGGGTCGTCATAATCTACAATGTTTATATTAAACATGGCGTTCGATTTGAAACTTAGTCCTATAATCTTGTCTAGCGATATACCCAGTTTTCTTGAAATAAGAGCCGACTCTTGTAAGGTGAAAGGTACTTCACCGCGCAATCTTCTGTATACTGCCTCTTTTCCTATGTATAGCGTGTCCATTAACATATCTGCCAGTTGTCCTTTGAGCGGAAGCTTTTCCTTCATCGCTTCTATGAGGTTTGCATTTGGATTATTTGTCATCATAATAGTTCTAATAAATAATACTTTTCTATTATAAACATTTGTCAGTGGCAAGTTGTTTCGGAAATTGAAACTATTTAAATCTTCTTTTTTTTAAAATATCCTCTCCGAAAATTGTTTATTTTAAGCAAATCGGTTACATTTGTGACCATAAACAAAACGAAGAGACAGCGTCTCTTTAGTAAACAATAGAAATATTTAGAATGAAAAGAATATTGGTAAGTGGCGGAGCCGGTTTTATAGGCTCTCATCTCTGTACTCGGCTTATAAACGAAGGTCACGACGTGATATGCCTGGATAATTTTTTTACGGGTTCGAAAGATAATATCATTCACTTGATGGATAATCATCATTTTGAGGTGGTGAGGCATGATGTCACTTATCCTTATTCGGCTGAAGTAGATGAAATCTATAATTTGGCCTGTCCGGCATCTCCCATTCATTATCAACATGACCCGATTCAAACTGCCAAAACATCTGTGATGGGAGCTATTAATATGCTGGGATTGGCAATGAGACTGGATGCCAAGATTCTGCAAGCTTCTACGAGCGAGGTATATGGAGATCCAATCGTTCATCCGCAACCGGAAAGCTATTGGGGAAATGTGAATCCGGTGGGATACCGGTCTTGCTATGATGAGGGAAAGCGTTGTGCAGAAACGTTATTTATGGATTATCACCGTCAGAACAATGTGCGTGTGAAGATTATCCGTATTTTTAATACGTATGGTCCGCGAATGTTGCCGAATGACGGACGGGTTGTTTCTAATTTTATTCTTCAAGCGTTGAATAATGAAGATATAACAATATATGGTGATGGGAAGCAGACACGCAGCTTCCAGTATATTGATGATTTGATTGAAGGAATGATAAGAATGATGAATACGGAGGACGAGTTTACAGGTCCTATAAACCTGGGGAATCCGAATGAATTTCCGGTATTGGAATTGGCGGAAAGGATCATTAGTATGACCGGTTCATCTTCGAAGATTGTATTTATGTCTTTACCGGATGATGATCCGAAGCAACGCCAACCGGATATTACATTGGCTAAAGAGAAATTGGGCTGGCAGCCTACTGTTGAACTTGAAGAGGGGCTGAAGCGTATGATTGAATATTTTAAAAATGTCTGAAGCATAAAAAAAGAAAATTATGAATATGGAAATTAATCCTTCTGAATATAAAGTCCTTATTGTGGACGATGTAATATCAAACGTCCTTTTATTAAAGGTACTTTTGACCAACGAGAAATTCAAAATTGTGACTGCCGGTAATGGAACACAGGCGTTGGAACAAGTGAAGAAGGAAAATCCGGATCTTGTATTATTGGATGTGATGATGCCGGATATCAGTGGCTTTGAGGTAGCTCAACAAATGAAAGCAGACCCCGAAATGGCTGAAATTCCCATTATCTTCCTGACTGCTCTAAACAGTACGGCGGATATCGTAAAAGGATTTCAGGTGGGTGGTAATGACTTTATTTCAAAGCCATTCAATAAAGAAGAATTGATTATTCGTGTGACGCACCAGATTTCGTTGGTTGCAGCGAAAAGAATCATTGTTGCACAAACGGAAGAGTTGCGTAAGACGATCATGGGACGCGACAAACTCTATTCTGTGATTGCACATGACTTGCGTTCACCAATGGGATCTATCAAGATGGTATTGATTATGCTTATTCTGAATTTGCCGAGTGATACAATCGGTGATGAGATGTATGAATTGCTAACGATGGCTAATCAGACAACAGAAGATGTATTCTCATTGCTTGATAATCTGCTGAAATGGACGAAGAGCCAGATTGGTAAACTGAAAGTGGTTTATCAGGATATTAATATGGTGGAAGTCGTAGAGGGCGTAAGTGAAATCTTTACGATGGTGGCCAGTCTGAAAAATATTAAGATAGTACAAGATGTGCCTGTAGAAAATGTGGCTGTTCGTGCTGATATTGACATGATTAAGACGGTGATTCGTAATTTAATCAGCAATGCGATCAAGTTTAGCAATGAAGGTTCGGAAGTAGTGGTGTCACTGACAGAGGAAGATGGTATGGCAATCGTAAGTGTGAAAGACAGTGGTTGCGGTATTGATGACGAAAATCAGAAGAAGTTGTTGCACACTGATACTCATTTCAGTACCTTCGGTACAAATAATGAAGAAGGTTCGGGACTCGGATTATTATTGTGTCAGGACTTTGTTGTCAAGAATGGTGGTAAACTGTGGTTTACTTCAAAAAAGGGAGACGGATCTACATTTAGTTTCGCAATTCCATTGCTCGAAAAATAATTGATTCAATGCGTGTTTGTCTCTGTTAAAGGATGCGTTGAAACTTCTTTAT
>ENA-ORLM01001719-ORLM01001719.1-human-gut-metagenome-genome-assembly--contig:-NODE-1719-length-13076-cov-2.942457_pt1 | contig 13076 bp, 17 predicted proteins | sample MGYA00243063_ERZ508815 | MGnify/ENA primary metagenome ERZ508815 (study PRJEB26277, sample SAMN04329768) | human gut metagenome | biome: human-associated habitat | host: Homo sapiens | place: USA...
GGAAGTATCCCGTTTGTCCAAACCGTATCAAATATATTTTTAGCCTCGGTAAATGCGACCGTAAACGTGTTTGACACTTGGTTTCCAAACTCCGTTATACGCGGCAAGCCCTCTGTGATAAAGCTTTCAAAAAACGGTTCAAACGCTGTGCCCCACAAATCAGATATCACCATGTTGAGTGACTCGAGCGCACCACCGGCGACAACAGCCAAATTAGACAGCCGCAGAGAAACGGACGGCATAAACGTGTTTGTTATGTAATCCAAAAACGGATCGCCCCATCCGCTGACGTCTGAAAAAATGCCCTTGAAAGTCGTTTTGAGGTTGTCCAATTGCGGAACTACATTTGCGTTTATGGCCGCAAATGCCGGTTCAAACGTCGTAGACAGATATTCTTTGACTTCCTTCATTTTTGCAAGAAGTCCTTCATCTAATTCTACGGCCGCCGAATCAAAATCCGGTGTGCTGATTCCTCCGGAGCTTCCGCCGGAATCATTTTGAGACGTTTCGCCATCTTTTGATGTTTGCAAAATATTAAGAGTGTCAAAAGATGCGGAAGCTTTATCTGCGGATTTTTTTGCTTTGTCTGTGGCTTTTGATACGTTTTTTATCGCCGAAGCGTTTTTGTTAAGTGCCTTAGCTTGGCTCTGTAAATCCTTTAAGCTTTTTCCGCTTAAAATTGCCGCGAAATTTGCAATCAAGCCAGTTACGTAGGAGAGCGCACGGCCTAACGCGTTAAGTGCCGGAGTTATAAACTGCCAAATCGGTTGGAATGCCGTCAGCAAATTCCCTTGAGCCGCTCTTAACGATGACATAAAACTGTTGTTTGTCTGTATATAGCTACCAACCGACTGTGTTAATCCGGTTAAAGCCTTAGAAATTACGTTGAAAAAAAGTGCGCCAGCAACAATGCTTTTTAACCGCTTAAAACCGCTCCCAAGGGCTGACAATGCTTTTTTTTGGGCAGCGTTTGTTTTTTGTACTTGATTAGAGTTTTTAACTTGCTCTGCTGTGCTTTTTTTTATCTGATCCGTGCTTTTACTTTGAGTTAATAAAAGTTTCTGCTGTTCTTTTTCGGTCAGAGCTATGTCGCTTTTTAATTTTTCGTACTGCGGCGACTGTACAGCGGCCATTTTTGCTTTATACAGCTTATCGCGCATTGTTTCGAGGGACGTGTCTATTTCTTCGATTTTCTGTTTTTGCACACCCATTTCTTGGGTTAAAACACGATGTGCGCCCTCTGCTTCTTTGTATTCCGCACTGTTTTTCCCTTGTGTCTGTTCGATTTCTCGCATTTGCGCGGCAAGCTCTTTTGCTGCCGCTTCCATTTGCTTGTACTCGTCCGTTTCCGCTTTTAAGGAGGCAAGTTGCTCGTCTATTTGCATAGTCAGCTTTTGACCGGTCGCGCCGCCCTCTTGCATATAGGCAAGCTTATCGTTTAAGTATTGTAATTTTGACGCTAATTTGTCAAGTTTTATGCCGTACTGATTTGCGCTCGCGCTTGCTTTTCCAAAAGCTGTGTTTGTAATGCTGATTGTATTTTTTAAGCTGTTTTCAAGGACTTTTGCGCCCTTTTGCATTGGGGTGGTATCAAAATCAACGCCGATTAAAACAGTTCCGTCGTTATTCGCTGGCACTTCCGTTCACCTTCTTTTCGCGCCATTGCCTCAAAAATTCTTCGCCTTCCTCCGGCGTGAGAGTGCGCACATTTTTGGGTGCTTTTTTGTTTGGTCTGACACGGTCGATAAGCTCTTTGTTTTGTGCGTAAAACGTTTTATCGTCCTTTGTCATTTTGCCCTTTGATTTGCGCATTCTCACGCCGACGACCTGCGCAAAAAGTCCGTCGCCGATTTGTGTAAACGCGTCGACAAAGTCCCACCAATGCAGATAGGGTATCTCGCGGATACGGCATCCGAGGACTTGCCCGACAGCCGGTGCAATGAGACTTTCGTCGCGCTCAAAATCGTACACGGGTGTTTTGCTATCCATGCTGCTGTGTGCTTCGCCGCGATCCACAAACCAGCATAGTTTTTCAAATGCCGCCGCGTGGTCTGTTATCTTGTCAAAATCCGGATAAAAGATACACATAGCCGCATAGGCACGCTCGTCGCCGAGGACGCTAACGCCAAGGTCCGGATTGTTCAGCGCAGCGATAACATTAAGGATGTCGCGATAATCCGAGCGTATCGCATATGTTTTGCCGTTTACGTCAACGGTTTTTGGCAGGTCGTACATTGTTGTTTGCTCCTACTTTTGATATTGTGCCGGGATAGCGCGATTGATTCGCTTTTTCGACGCGGCAACAGCTTTGGAAATGTCCTTGGTATACAGACGTACCAGCACATCAAACTCATTATCCAAACTCTAAACAGCCGCGCTTTTGCCCCAAATCGCCGCAGACACTCCGTCATCAAAAATGTAATCGACGGCAGCTTTTACACGGTCGTCAAGTTCGCGCATTTTTTCGCCAACCTCTTTGATAACAGTTTCATCTTTTTCGCCCTCGCGCGATTCGCTTAATTTGCCGTATTCTTCGGCAAGTTTTTGTATTTCGGAGTATTTTTCAGAAAATCGCGCTACGACATTTGTATCTGTCGTGTCCAAATAAAACACGCCGCCGCTTTTGGTGCTGTATCCTTGTTTTGCAACGCCGATATCCAGTTTAATCTCTGCCATTGTCTGTACCTCCGATTAAAGTCCGCTGTCAGCTGTAAATGTGGGAGCTTCGCCGGTATAAGCAACTTTACCGAGCGTCTTTTTGTTGCTGTACGAAATGCTGATAGGCATATCGACATACGCCGAGCCGCCCAAAGACGTTACGGTAATCGTGCAGTTGTCCTGTGTTTCGGCGGCGTATCCGGTGGAGCTGCCAACAAACTCATGGACGACAAGCACCTTAAACTGCGTAAGCTCACTGACGGCGTTGCGTCTGTAGATATCCCAAAGGATAAACGCCAATTTGCTACCGCCGCGCACGGTGTACGGTTCAAAGCTCTGCGCCGGTTCAGTTTTGTTTACCTTGGTTCGCGTTTGACCGAGGATGTCAGTGCTGGTTTCGGTGTCTGTGTTGTATTCGATGGAGCTTTCTTCGATGCCTTCGCCGATCAGTTCCCATTCCGGCGTCGCCGAAGATGCTGCAACATTGACAAAGGTTTTTAATAGTTTTCGCTCGGCTTCTTGACCTTCGGTCAAGTTAAATTCGGTAAATGTGTTTGCCATTTTAATCCTCCTTGGTTTTGTATGTCACACGCGCTTGATACATATACTTGACAAGGTTTTGTTTGTCATCTGTACCGGCAACGGTTGGCATATTTTGTAGATTCTCAATTTTTGTAACAGTGGCATTTTCAAACTTTGGAAAATGCCGGTTTTTGTTTTGCTCGTCAATCCACGTCATCATCCCCGATACCGCGTTGAGCGTATCCATGTTAAGATCGCTCGGCGCGTCGGTGTTACGGGCGCAGTATTTGACAATTGCAAAATCATAGTGTTTTGTTTTTGTCCCGACAATGTCGGTCGATATGGTGGTATCGCCTTGCACGGTGTTAAAAATCACACTGCCGTCGGAAATCTCGCCGAATTGACAAGCGATACCGGCAAAGGCAGGGGACCCCTGCAAATAGTCAATCATCGCTTGATGTTTTGTCATGGTGTCACCTGCCTTTGCGGTTGATGTAATTTTGTATATCGCGTGTCAGCTTGTCGCCCTGCGCGGAAAGCATTGCCTTGTCCCATGCGGCTGTTGCAAGCGGATGTTTGTCTCGGTTAAAGTGGAAATTTGTGCCATTGTACTGCTTGTTTGAATACGGTACTTTGTAATGTACTCCCCTTACCGAGATATCGACCGTTTGCCACAACGTGCCGGTTTCCATCGGGACATATGGCGACATCAGCCGAAACATATCATTTTCCGCAAAAAGCTTAACGTCATCCGTTATCTTGCTCATCCCAGCTTTTGCAAGGTCAACTTGTACTTTGATTGTTACGCTTTGTGCCATATCAATCACCGCACCGGTAATGTGCCGGGCTTGCGAATGTGTTGTCCGCACACGTTTTTACGGTAAAGCCGTCGTGATTTTTGAGCAAATCGGAAGGTCTTTTGCCTGTCTCGTCTGCCATGTCATCAGTGACATCACCGTAAAAAACAACGTCGCCGGGCGTAAGTGTAAAGTGCGCTTTTCGCACAGCCGCGCCGCTGTCTGCATAGGCTTTCGGCGGCAAATAGGCGTTGCTTTGCCGTATCCGTACAACCGTCTCGGACACTGCCGACAGGTTGCCGCCGTCGGAATCTGTCAACCGCTTTTTTGCATAATGACAGCCTTCAAGCAAATGCCGGTAGTAGATTATTTTACCGTTGTCCGTGACTTTGTTGTACAGCGTTATTGTCGTTTTCCACCACACCGGATATTTACAAGGCATTGTCAACACCTCTCCACAAAAGTGGCGTGCCTTTGTCATCAACTTCGCCGGAAAGCCACAAGCGGATTGTTTTTTCGGTTTGCACCGTTAACCGCTCGTCGCTTTCGGTGGGAGATGATGTCACATAAGATATTGACACGCCGTCATTACTTTCGGAAGCTACCGCCGCGCCGGTTCGCGTTGTGGACGCGCTTTGCAACACGTCCACAAGTGCAAACATACAAGTTTTAACGCTATCCGGTACAACGGTCATATTTCGCACGCGCCGAAATGTGTGCCGGTCGATATGTGCTTGTGCTTCGACAGCATTTGCGGAAAATTCCGACGCGTCCAATGTTCCGCCCATGGCGACATACTCGTCATATGTCAGATACTTCATCCGTTGTTCCTCTCGGTTTTCGCTTTTTGGTTTCTTCCGTTTTCTCCGGATCTGATTTTTTTCGGAAGCCTAAAATGTCGGTGTCCGGGTTAACTTCCGGCATTTTTTCCGGCTCAATTAATCCTACCCTGCGCATATTAGGTCGCCGCCTTGTGCAGATAAATGCCCTTGACCTTGTTGTCGTAGACATCGGCAAGGCCATACGAGCGGTAGAAAAACATCCAACCGTCGGAAGTCTGGTTTTCCTCCGGCGCGACAACCTTGCTGACAACGTGCTTGGAATACTGGATGACTGCCGGTTTGTGGATGACCATAAAGTTAATGTTTTTGCCTGTGGTATCCTTCACAAAGCCGCCAGTCGTTTCGTTTTCCGTTGTTCCGTCGTATTGGTCTATAGCCGTGTAAAAACGCGTCTGCGGCACTTTTACAATACGGCTAAACGAATTGAGCACTTCTTTAGATTTGGTGGTGTCAACACTGTAAATGAGGTTGTACAGCGTCGGTGTGATGTGCAGCTCTCTTTCGGTTTCCGGGACTTCCGCCTCGTCCATCGCGTTTTGCGCGGCGACGAGTGCGGTCAACACATCTGCGCCGGTGGAAAGTGCAGCACCTGCGGTCGTTCCGATGCCGGAAATACCGGCATACGTTGCATACCTAAATGCGTCAAGTTCTGGCGCGACCTTTGTTCGGATAAACTCGGAAGCAAGCTTGCCAAATGCGACACCGGCTGTTTCCGCGTTATCCATCGCGTCAACCGTAAACTTACGACCGCGGTCAAAATTAAACGTCACGGTCTCCATCTCGAGTTTAACGTCACCGGCGACATAGCCACCGCCGCGCGAATAATCCGCAAGGCCGTCAAGCGTCATTTTGGGAATAAGGATCTCTTTTGCATTTGCTCCGGCTCTTACAAGCTCACCGGAAATGTCAAGGCTTGCTGTGGTAGATGATGTTTTGTATACCTCGTCCAAAAGGTCGAGATATTGCTTAAATAATGCAATACTGTTTGCCATGTGTTATAAATCCTCCTATTTTAGCGGAGGCAACCCCATGATTTGCCGCGCCTTATTGGCATTGAGCGTTGTCGGATTTATAGTGCTTACACCGGGGATGTTGACCGTGTTTTTGCTCTCAAAAATACCGTCGCGGTCTTTTGTAAGCGCGTCAAATAAGTCGGTGTCGCTCTTTCCGGCGTTTGCCTTATCCTCGACAGCGGCTGTAAACTCGGCTAAAATACCTTTGCGCGTAAACTCGTTAAGATATTTTCGCTCACCGGTCACTTTGTCCAGTCTGTCAGACAGGTTTTTATCGTGGATTGCCTTGTCGTCTGTTGCTTTACGGTCGTCAATGACCTTTTGCAATTCTTCAATTTTTGCCGCCAGTCCTGCGGCATCCTGCTTTTCAAAATCCTTGATTTTGTTTTCGTACTCGCCGATTCTCGCGGCCATTGCCGTCAAGTCTTCGCTTGCCTTTTTGGTCTTGTCCTTTTCTGCCTGTACGTCTTTCCCACTCTCAGCTTGGATTTGTGCGATAACTTCGTCCGACAGCCCCAAAGATTTCAAAAATTCTGTTTTCATTTTTTTTGTTTGCTCCTTTACGCATTAAGTTGTTTTAGGCGTGTAACTAACCGCCGCGTTTTGACAATTTTAAGATTTGTCCTCATCTGTGATGGATTATAACAGAGTTATGCCGCTGTTAATGCAGTTTTTGGGCATAACAAAAAACGCCTACCTGACGTAGACGTTTTGAATGATGATTTACTATTTTAACGGTTTGTATCCCTCGACCTTCATGCGGTTGCTGTAAACATTCAACTTAGCTTTTTTGGAAAAATCGACGTACTTGTTTTTGAGCAGATTTATTTGATTCTGAATTTTACGCTGTAGCTCGGTATCTCCTGCCGCTTGCGCCATGATATGCACGTCTTGGCATTTACGGATATTGGTTTCAAGCTGTCGTTGTACTTGCGTTGCCTGATACATTGTGTAGTGCTTGCCCTCATAATCCATTCCGGCGGCGTTTTTCTTTTTCATCTCGTCCAATTCTTCCGGCGTGTGAATCGGCTCTTGCACGCCCAAAATAACACTAAACGCAAAGTGATGACAATTAAGCTTGCCAATTTGCCGCTTTGGGTAGGCGTGTGCCGCGTCCCATTTGGCGTACTCGGCTTTTGTCATCTGCTTGCCCTGTATGTCCTCATGGTCGGGAGCGCAATAACCATGCGCGGAGATCTCCACGCCATCCGCGCCGAGTTGCTCGCCGATTTGATCCTCTATCCCTTGATTGACTTGTCGCACGCCCTCTAAAACGTTCATGCGGACGGCACTGTCAAGCCGTCTGACATGTCCGCTCTCATACTCCATCGTGCAAATGCCATTCTCGCCGACTTTTTTTATCGTGTCGCGCATTGCTGATTGATAGTCCTGCACACCGAGTGCGGTGTTTGTAACTGCTTGGTCGATAGCGTCTTTGTAGCCATCTGCCAATGTGACAAACTTGTTTTGCTTTGCACTAAAGATTCGCAAAGCGTGAGTTTGGGACAAATTAAACAGCGTGTTTGCGGTTCGCCGGGAATAACTTTCGACAAACTTTTGCAAGTAGTCGTTTTTTTCGTATGGTATATACGTCTCGCCACGATATTTGTAAGCGTCGTATGCCCTCGCAAGGTTTTCTGCTGCATATGCGTCAAACAAAGCCTTTACTTCTTCGGCCGCTTTTTTTGTACGCTTTGCAATCTCTTTTTCGACCTCCGCAATGTCGACACCGGCTCTATACATTTCCTCGAGCCGGTGGACATCTTTGTCGGTTATCTTGCCGAGCCGCTTAATGTTATTGCCGAGCAGCTTAAGCATATACTCGTTCGCACCGGATATTCTGTTTGCGATAACGTCCGGGATTTGGTCGAGAGTATCACGGCTGAGCATTGCTGTTTACCGCACTTTGCAAAGCTTGCGCACCGAGCAAAGATTCGAGCGTCGGGTTTTCTTCGGCAATTTTGGCGATTGCTTCTTCGGCTTCGGCAAGCGTCTCGTCTGTAATAAAGCGTCGATATTCTGCTTTGCTGATAACACCATCAGACACGCCCTCTTTTAACTGCTGATATGTCATCGTCGGATCCTCTAACAGACCATAAGACCAATCATATTTTACATCGTAATCACCGGTCGGCGAAAGGTTGTAGACATTTGCCATCACGTCGCACGCATACATAAGATCGGTATAATATCGCTCGACCGATTTTTGTATGTCCGTGCAAAGTGCAAATGTCTTGTACATTTTTGCGCGTATCTCTGTAGCTGTCGCGCTGCTTGTTGCAAGCTCCGTAAGCACGCCAGCGGAACAACCTATCTCACGCTCTAACATAGAAAAATGGTGTGTCAGTTTATCAAAAAACGCCGATGACCTTATGTCCGGGCTAAACGCTTCAAAAAAGTCGACCTTGTCACCGATTGTTTTATAAACGTTTGCAAGCTTGTTTTTGCTGTCAAAAAGCTGCTCACTTGCAAATATGCGCGTCTCTTTTGACTTAAATTCTGTTTCAATCTGCGACAGCGTTTCCGCAATTTTTCCAATCGTTTTTTCACAGCCGAACGTTATCGGAACGGCTTCGCGGTTGTCCGGAGCGCGGTTTGAAATCGGACATTTGAGAAACGCAAGAGGCAGCCTTTCAACGCCCGAAATACGAATTTCCGGCTGTATGTCTGCCCAATCCGGCTGGATGTCAAGCGGAGCAGGAGATCCATCTAAAACTGCCCTTGACCGGATGATATATGCATCTTTATCGAGCGTATAATCGGCCAGCCGAATATAAGTCCGGCTGTTAATAATACGCACGTCGGCGGCAATTGTGCAGGATATTACATCATCTCCGGCAACCTCTGTCAAAAACACGCGGTCTTTGCCGACCGTGTCAATACATAGCTTTTGCCGGTTGCCTACAATGTGCGTGTGTGGCAAGGACACCACAAGGCCAACGCCGAGCGCGTCAGCAAGTACACCTTTTAGCGACGCAAAATGTCGGTCGGATACTTCGCGCAAAATTTCTGCGCGTGCGTTGTCCCCAATGATGCTTATTGTGCTGTCGCTGAGCGTGTATGTAGACAAAGCATTTGCAACCATGGCAACAACGTTTTCCGACATCGCTTGCCGGTACGCTTCCGCATCCGCTTCCGTTTTTGCGATTTGGTCATCGTTTGCAAGTACGATTTTGTTATAAAGCAGCTGTATCAGCGGCTTTAGCATTTGCATAAAAGTATTCATGCGCCGTCGTTCTCCTCGTTTTTGTATCTTATAAGCCTGTACATTTCGCGCTCAAAACTATACTCAAACGCGTCTAATGTATCAATATCGGTCGTACCATCGTCAAGCCGTATGTCCTCGTTTGGGTGCTTTACATCCCAAATAGCCGTTTTTAACGCTCCGTCAAGTGCCTTGTTGTTGCCGTCAACGATTTTTAATCTGTCGCTTGACAGCAAAATGTCCACGCACCGAATACGGTCGTTTATCGGATATTTGCGACTGCCAATGACACGGTACTCGCATTTGCTCCGGAGCGTGTTAATAATTGTCTGCTCCGCGCTGTCCGGATAAATGCAAAATACATCTCCGTATGTGTCGCGGATTTTGTCGGCAAAAGCAATGATTTTTGCTATAATCTGCTCGACAGTCACACCCTGCGCCGGAATGCGTTGTGAAGCAAGCACATAGACCGTTTGATAATCCGGGAAAAAGCCGGTTGCAACCATGGCGTGCGCTGATCCGTTGCCGCCGAAGTCAACTCCAATGTTGATACGGTCGAGATTATATTTGTCGCGCGATCCGCGTTTTGTTTTGGGAATATCCGATGATTTTATCGCGTATCGCTCCGGCTTGTCCGCGTACAGCTGATAGATAAGCCCCTGTGCCGTGACACGCAAACCGAGGATGTCGCGCCGATACCAAACAGAGTTGACATCATAACGACCTTTTATCTCATCGCGCCTTTTGTCGGACAACGAAAGATTGTCATCGATGGTAAAATGCTCATACAGATATCCACCAGGATAATTGTCAATCCATTTGTCAATGTAATTTGTGTAGATCGGATTTTGCGGCGCACATGGGTTTAAGTCCCACAATACAAGCGGACGCTGCGCGGCAGCTTGTCGCCCGAAAGCTACTTTTATAAAACTCTCTCGGCTGTCGTCGCTGTCGTAATGCTCATTAATCTCCGTCGCTATCCAAAGGCCATAGGAGTTACCGAGGATTTTTTTGTAACTGTCAGATTTACCGCCACCAGCAAACAACACGATTTTTTCGCCGGTTTTTGTGTTGATAAACAACGCCTCTCCGCCCTTAAATTTGCCCCAGCGACAGCGGCCACGGAATAAATGCTCTAAACCAAAGCCGTTGCACTCGCCGATATTTAGTTTTGCGTTTGGTGCGCTTGATCCGCTTGCAAGGTGTATTTTATCCGGACATATCTCCAAATACATAGCCGCTATAATGCAATGGTCTATCGTTTTGCCGGAGCGAATAGCCCCCTCGGCAACACACAAAGCGTTGTCAAGCGCGTGTCGTATGTAGTTTTTGTGTTTTTCCGAAAACGGCGACCATGCTATTTTTTGCGATGTCATTTTAGCATTTCCGCAAGCGGCGTTAAATCCTCATAGTCGCTTGCGCCCTCGTCTATCGGTTTGTCAGACCATTTGCACCAGTTTTTAAGCGCAAATATAGCCATTGTTGCATTGTATTTCCCGAGCATTGCACCCTCTGCTATAACATCGGATTGCAAGACCTCAAACTCTTTTTTTATTGTGGGGAAGTATTTGTTTAACGAGTTATATATTGTTTTGCGGTCGGTGCGTTGATAGTTTTGCGATAGCCATCGGCAAAAATTAGACTGAGACGGGATTTGCGCAAACTGCTCGTCCCGAACAAAATCACAAAAAGCGGTAAAAAGCTCGATCATCGTTTTTTCGTCCTTAAACTTCCTCGGCTGTCCGGCTTTTTTCGCAGTTTTCTTTTTTGCCTTTGTTTTTGCCATCTTTACACCTCCGTGAAATTTATTTTAGCTGATAAACAATTTCCATTTCCGATTCAGAAAGGCATACTTTTTTTATTTTTTTTGCATTTCTTTCTTCCACAACATTTTCAGCAATGTCTTTCCGTGCTTTGGCATTATTGGATATTATATATGCATTTCCAAAGAAGCAGAATCCGGAATCCAATTTTTTTACGTTTTTACATTCTTCCGGAAGCAATTCAAACTCGACGCCTTCGCGCGAATATCGCTCGACCATGGAGGATGTCAAGATGTTTGCCGGGTATATATTCTTTTGCGCAACTTTGCCAATGTTGCCGATATTTGCATTGTTTACCTCTTTAAGTTTTTTATAAAGTAAAGGAGCACTTCTTACTATACATTTGTCTATGTTTGTGGCAAATGACGTGTTTACAACCACTTTGTTTGCATATGTTATTTTTATGTTTGTGCATACTATTTGCGCCGGAATGTTAAAGCTTGTGAGACCTGGAACAAATATAAAATAATCAATGTTTTTGTCGTTGTAAAACTTTACAATTTTGGATAAGATGGAAAATGGTGGATTGTCAACAACAACGCAATCATCCGGGTAATTATAATTTTCGTAGTCTCCGCCCGGATAAAACGGACGGACAAATTTCGACCTATCTTTTTTGTAATATTCGGAGACATAGTCTGCAACTACGTCATAAATATTATCCGGCGTATAGCAATCGTCGGTTGTTTTCTTTGGCTCAAACTTTTCGACAAATCTTTTATATTCTTCCGATTCCGCTCTGCCGTCATTTGCGCATTGCTCTAACATATTTACACCTCCCATTTTGACTAATTATAGCATTTACACGACGCTTTTAGTGCATTGTTTTGTATGTATGCCATGCGTTATAAAAACTGCTCTTGAGATAGTACAACTGCCGTGCGGATATATAATGCTCTCTCGCTATCCTGTTAATAGGCTCGTCCGTTGTCAAAACGCGGAATAATGCCCGATGATTATATTTGCCGACAGTGCCGCATAGAGCGTCGATTTTGCGCCGCACCTCGTCCGGCTGGTCTGCGTAATTGTGCAAAATAAAATAGATCTCACCTTGCTTGTTGTAGCTTAGATTTACAGAGCGCATTTTCTTAAACGACATTGTTATCCTCCTTTTTTGCGTTTTTGTCGAAAACTTTTTATAAAAACTTTTGCAAAACCTATTGACAAATTCCCCCATTGGGGGTATAATATATACGTAATCAGGAAGATTACAGAAAGAAAAATGAAAAAACGAAAGGAAAATGCATCATGGAAAGAAAAATTTACGGAGTATCGAGCAAATACAACTTTGGAAGTTGGAATCACGTTGTTTACGTGTTTGACAACAACGAGGATGCCGAAAAATGGCTGCACACGGAAGAATATGACTTTCGGGAACGCGAACTAATGACAAAGACAAGAGCAACAAAGCTCGCCGGTAAGGCCGCTGTAAACCATGCAATCAACCTCAACGAGATGTATTTTTAATTGATTCAGCACACGCCGCCCGGAAACGGGCGGCAACCCCTAAAATTGAAACGTATAAGTCCTGACTAACGGACTTGAAATGTGCTATAATCAAATCATCAAAACCGCAAAGCGAAAAACGAAAGGAAAATGAAACATGAGAACCACAGAACTTAAAATCTTTACAGAAAACGAACTCAAAAATTGCAATCTTAAAGAAAACGTAAAAGTAGAATTTGAAAAACATCCTGCAAGCTATTTGGTACATGTGTCCGAATCTCATTACGACCATTTTACAGACAGTCTTGAATGGTCATCGCCTGAAACATTTTGTATTTGGCGTCCTATGGCGGAAAATCAGGTCAAAAAAGTCATAAACCAATTTTTTGAATCTCACAGCCATTTTGTTGCCGAAAGAAAATAAAATGAATCATGGATCGAAAACGATCTTATCCCAAAAGACGAAGACGACGAATAATCATAAAAATTAAAATAATTAAGGAGGACAATTATTATGACAGCAAAACAACGTTACAAAGCAATTATGGAGGTGATGGAATACGACGATCCGGACGCTTTTATGTCGGACGTCGCGCTCTCCGAAGAATTTGAAAGCGCGAAAATCACGAATAAGTTATGCAACGACCTACGCCGCCTGTGGCATATCTGCCATGACCCCATAGCGTCAATGCTTGGCGACCGCCAAATGACAGAGGCAGCAATTGAGCTTTGTGTATCGTATAAGACATTGCAAAAATGGTGCTACGATG
>ENA-ORLM01001720-ORLM01001720.1-human-gut-metagenome-genome-assembly--contig:-NODE-1720-length-13074-cov-2.286451_pt1 | contig 13074 bp, 10 predicted proteins | sample MGYA00243063_ERZ508815 | MGnify/ENA primary metagenome ERZ508815 (study PRJEB26277, sample SAMN04329768) | human gut metagenome | biome: human-associated habitat | host: Homo sapiens | place: USA...
CGGGCCCGCGGCGGAGCGCAAGCGAATGAAGCCGCTCGTCGGCGAGGTCCGCGCCTGCGTCGTCGGTAAAGACCTGGAGAGGGCACGTAAAGCCGTGCGCGAGCGCAGGCCCATCCCGGAGAGGTGCCTCCGGTCATGCCCGTCCTACACACTTTCCATGGCAAAAGCCCCCTTTGCTGTGGGCAGAGCCCTTACCAAAGCGCTCGCGTTCGCAACGGAGAACCCCAGAAGCAAGAAGGACCTGTCAGATGAGGTCGGCAAGAAAGCCGAGCGCGCGCTCGCAAGGGCGCTCGCGGCCGCTGCATCGGCCGCGATCAGGGGCGATGCGGCGGGCATCGTGCTCGACCCCGCGAAAACCATAGTGAAGGGAATGATTCTATGAGCAAGCAGAAGAGCTTCAACGTCGACGAGGGCGCGCATCTCAAGCGCTGTGTCGCCACCGGCACGGCCGCTGGGACCGCAATCGCGCTCGTCCTGCTGCCGGCTGCATGGCGCTGGCTGGAAGCATGGGTCATCGGCATCGCCGCGACGCTCACAAGCTTCGGGACAGCCGCCGCGCCCGAACCCCCCGATGTCATGTTCCAAAACCCGCTCGAAGTCCTGCCGGAGCTGATCCAGGACGATGCCTTCCTCGTGGGATGCGCGGCGGTCCTCGCCATCTCCACGATAGTAGGCGTCTGGAGCCACTTCGACTGGTCGCGCTGGCTCCACGACGGGACCTGGGTCGGCGGGCGCCGCGCACCCGGCGCGCCCATCCACGGCGACGCGAGGCTCATCTCGGCGCACGGCGAGCTTAAGCGCCGGAGCGAATCGTGGCAGGAAGGCGGCAAGCCCTCGGGCGGCACGTTGGTCGTGGGCGAGATCGGGAGGAGCGTCAGGCTCATCGACTCAGTCCATGCCTGCATCCTCGCCGAAAGCGGCGAGGGAAAGAGCCGCCGCGTCGCCATAATGTCTGCCATGGCAAACTTCGAGCAGGGGCGCTCCCTCATCATCAACGACATCAAGGGCGAGCTCAGGGCCTTCCTTGAGCCTGCGTTCGAGAAGGCGGGCACTCACCGCATCGTCGACGTGATGTTCGACGCGCCCGCATCCTCGGTTCGGTTCGATCCGCTCGAGAGGGCAAAGGAGGCCTTTAGGGCGGAGGGGGCCGGCGGCTGCGCACGGGAGCTGCGCGAGCTCGCGCGCTGCATCGTGCCCGCGCCGTCGAAAGGCCAGCCGTTCTTCTACGACGGCGCTCGGAACCTCTTCGTCGGTATCTCCCTCGCCCTCATCGAGGACGCGTCCATCCCGGAAGACGAGAAGACCGTCATGTCCGTCGCTGCCGCGATCTCGCCGTCGGGCGACCAGGGCCCGCTTGACCGCATCGCCGCCCTGGCGGCGTCTTTGCCCGCCGGAGACCCCGCCCTCCCCTTCCTCGGCGGACTCAACGGTGAGCACGGAGGCGGGCCCGGCATCGTCTCGACTCTGAGCAACTGCCTCACCGAATACGTCGACGGCAACGTTGCCCGGATGCTTCACGACGACGAGTGCGGCCTCGGGGACATCGGCGAGGAGCCCACGGCAGTCTTCATCTCATCGTCCTCGGCAACGGCCAACTACAAGAGACTCGTCCAGACGTTCGTTTCCCAAGCGCTCTCGGCGCTGCGCTCCTGCGCTGCGGGCCATGCCGGGCGCTGCCCCGTCGAGACCGTCCTCCTCCTCGATGAGGCGGCATCCCTCGGCCGCAACGAGAGGATTGTCCAGGACCTGGGAGAGATGCGCTCGGAAGGCGGCCATGTTTTCTGGTTCTGTCAGTCGCTCCTCCAGCTCCAGTCCGTCTCCGGCTACAGCCGAGAAGAAGCCGAGACGATACTCGACCTCCTCAAGGACAAGGTCGTTCTCTCCTGCTCCAACATCGACACGGCGCGCAAGCTCTCGGAATCGATGGGCTCCTACACCGCGATCGCGCAGTCCACAAGTAGAACGAAGGGAACGAACACCGGGTCAACCGGCATGAGCGAGGGGCTCGTCCGCAGGCCGCTCATCACGCCCGACGAGCTCCAGCGTTGGACTGGCCGCGAGACGGGAGCCCTCGTGATCCACGACGGCGCACCTATGGCCTTCCCCAGCAGGGACGTCACCGAGACCTTCGTCGGGCCCATGCTCGGGATGACGTCCCCCGAGGCCGAACGGGCACTTATGGAGCAATCGACCGCTCGCCGCGAGATCAGGAACGAGACGGTACCGAAGCTTTGGCAGGGCCCGACCGACCCCGGCGGCGCGGCGATAGCACTGACGAAGCCGAAAACGGTGGCAGGATACGTTCCCGAGGGCTTCTAGCCGCGTAATCGCCCATATCCAGCGGAAACGCCTCGATCAACTACGCGCCCGCACCCGCGTACTACACGCGGGTGCGGGTGTTTTTCGTTTTAGGTGCAGGCATCTACCTGCGCTTTCGAACTCGGCGCGCCGAGTTGCGCCGTTTGCCTCCGGCGAAACGTAGTGGAGCCTTATCCTGCACCGCCGCTTCGTGGCGGAAAACCGCGATCAAAGACCCCCATGACATTCGGATTGCAGCGAGGAAAGGGCGGGGCCATGCGTACCCAGAAAACGCCGTTGGAATCCAGCCGCCAGCTCACTCCGAGAACAGGTCGGAATCGAAAAACCCTCTCAGGGAAACGCCGAGACCGCTTGCTATGCGCTCGATATTCTCGATTGAGACGTTGCGCTTGCCGGTCTCGACTTCGGCGAAGTAGGTGCGGGACATCTCGATGGAATACGCGAAGGCCTCCTGGCTCAGGCCGAGCCCGGCCCTTAGCTCCTTGATGCGGAGCCCCACGCGCATCTTGGGGTCCAGCTGAGTCATCGACACCTCCCGTCCTTCGGTGTCAATGATTCAAGCCAACCCTATATAAGTCACACCTATATAAGTGACAATTTGAAATACAATGCAAATACTGAAGTATCGCAATCAGGAAGGAGCCATGGTGGTTACGGAGATTCCGAAGGTGACAGACGATATGGTCTCCGGGGATGCAGTGGAAAAGGAAGAGGGGAAGCCGCTCGTGCTTTTCGGGCGCGAGTTCTCCCGTAAGCAGGTCTGCGTGGCTGGTGCGGGAATCCTCTGTGCGGCGCTCCTCATCGGCGGCGGTGGGTATGCCATCACACATGCCGGGTGGACAGGAAAAGCGAATGTCCCATTGGTGTTCCAAGCAAAGGACGATGAAGAACAGGACATGGTGCTTACCCTTGAGGTGAAGGCCGACGGCTGGGATGCGGACACCTCCACGCCCGTCATCGCCCATATCGAGGATGCGGACGGGGAAGTGGACTTCTACACCGCCATCGCCGCGAACAAGCAGGTGACCGTAAGGGTCGGCAAGTCCGGTACCTATACCGTCACATTCATCTCACCGGTGAACGCCGACGGTTCCATCTATAAGGTGCCATCGAAGAAGGTTACCGCCGGGAAGGCCGATAAGAAGACGGCCAGCACGGGTGTGACTTTCAACAAGGTAGATGCGGACAAGGTGACGAAGGATGACCTGACCGCCATCGCCAAGGATGTGGCCGAAGCCGTGAAGAAGGGCGATTCCACCCTGACCGGGGACAAGGGCGCTGAGGTTGTGAAGAAGTTCGAGGACAACATCAAGAAGAACCCGAACGCCGATGCCGGTGCCGTCGAGAAGGAGACCGAGAAGGCGCAGGAGACCGCCAAGGAAGAGAAGTCCGACGCGAAGACCCCGGAAACTTCCGACAGCAAGAAGAGCGATTCAGGCTCATCCAACGGCTCCAAGAAGGATAATGGGAACAGCGGTTCCGACAGCAAGCCGAGTGGAAGCAACAATAGCAACTCCGGTAGCTCCTCGAAGAAGGATGAAACCTCGACACATGTTCATAAGTATGATATCTACCATCCGGCAGTAACCCATACGGAGACCGTGCATCATCCGGCAGTGACCCATACGGAGACCGTGCATCATCCGGCGGTGACCCATACGGAGTCTCGTTCAATCTGTAATGGATGCGGTGCGGATATCACGGGAAACGAGCGTAGTCACGCAAAAGCAGCGATGTTGGCCGGAAACACTGCTTGTGGGTCATTTCATAGTGAGCCGCGTACCGTGACGGATTCCGCAGCATACGATGAGACGAAAACGATTACGGATTCCAAAGCATGGGATGAAACGGTTACCGTGACGGATTCGCCTGCTTACTACACCTGTTCCTGCGGTGCCACGAAGTAGCGGAAGCCGCCGAATTCTAGGCCGTAGCGGTCAAGCATCAGATTGAGATCTATTGATGCCACCCGGGCGCACGAGTCTCAGTATCCTCCATGTTCCCGAGTCACCTTAGCCAAGGTTCCAAGGGGCACCGCCCCTTGGCGTGCAGGGGCTCGGGGATGGCACGAGGCATCCCCGGAAAAGCTGGCGCGGGCACGCCGATGGCATGCCCGCGCTCTCTGTGTACGCTTCACCCCTCTCCGGCAACGTGCACGGTCCGGCCGCTCTCGCAGTCGATGCTCTCCACGTCGCCGAATCCGATGCGGACGGCAGCCCATCCGCCCCCGTCCTCCACCAAGGCGTCGGCCTCGTCGCGTGCTTCCGAGACGAGTCGCCCGAGTTCGGGCGACCCCTCCGGAGCGGTGCCTATCTCGAACGCCCCGCCCTCGCCGCACGACTCGAACTCGACGACGACAGTCAGCCCGACGGCCTCACCCGGGAACTTGCCGAATCTGCCCGCGGCGCCAAACTCGTCCATCTCCATGTAGCTACCTCCCCCTGACGGCGCTGAGCGGCTTCGGCTCGAAGTGCTCGTCGCGTTCGACGGCGGCGAACCCAATTTGGCGGTTCAGCTCGGCCATCTCCTTGATGCTGAAGTAGCCGAGCTCGTCGTCGTAGCCCTCGACGAGGCCGAACGCCTCGTCCGTCCCATCGAACTCGAGCAGCCACCAGTCCCATCCGTTCACGCACGAGAAGTAGTGGACGTATACCGTGGGGTCCTCCGCACCGTCTTGCTCGTAGAGCCTCGGTAGCTTCTCCGCAATCTCCCTCGTCATCAGCTCCTGCATGTCTTCCTCCGTTTCCGGGCACGCTGCCCTGAACATCTCGCCCTTGCGGGCAAAGCCGAATGGCGACGCCGCGCGTCGTCGTCGGCTTTGCTCCCTGCAAAGCCGCACCGGAGCGAAGACGGGTCAAGGGAGTCCATGACGACCTCCACCAACCGGAGCGGAGCGGAGGTTTGTGCGGGGTCTCATGGGCCCCTTGACGCGGCGTAGCGGAGGTGCCACCCACGTAACGGATACGAGGTCATAACCGGCGAATGCCACCGAAATGCTTGAAATCATTGGTCAAGACTGAAGAGAGGCGGCCGCCCCTAACGGACGGCCGCCTTAGCGAGCCTTACTAATTCGGTTCTTGTATATGATCCGAGACGCCCGCCAGGCAAATCCCGACAATCCTAGTGATAGTCGTTTGCGAAGGAGCCGTAGAAGAGCGCCTTACAGTCGACATCGCTGTAGCCCATCACGGCATCCTGCACATCGGATCGCAAGAGGTTGAGCACCTTGTACACGCCCTCGCCCATATACCCGACGAAGAGTACCTGCTTGAACACATCGGGATAATCGCGCAGATAGGTCACATAGCCCCTAAGCTTTGCTAGCGTGTCGCCGAGGAACTCGCCATGAGGGTCAACGATGGACGGCCTGATGACGCCCGCTGCATCCTTCACGAAGAAGAGGAAGTCTGGATGCAGGGCCTTGCGTCCCACCGAAGACATGTACGGAATCGAAAACGCCTTAGCAGACATGCTGCCCGACGGATTGCGATAGAAGGCAACCGTGCGATTCTTTGCCAATTCGTTCCTAACGATATAGTCTTCCGCCGGGTTCAGGTCGAGCGGGCAGAGGCCGTCCTCTTTCTGCACGATATGGCACGGATATTTAGCGAAGTCGTCCGACGTGCTGGTAAACGTGGGCCACTCTATCTTTGTGAGGCGCTTGCCCTCAGTTTCACGGGCCAGCTCGTCGTAACGCTGCTTTGCCGAGTCGTTAAGGTAGTCATAATCGCCAGATCCATCGACCTTATCGAAGTATTCCTTTCGGCATTGAGCCGCCCAGCCCTCGAGCGCATCAACGATGGTCTGTGTGCGCACCGCTGCGGCAAGGCGCAAGTCGCACTCGGGGCGCCCAAGCTCCTTGAAGTTGGCGCGACGATACTCATTCGCAAACTCCTTAGTGAAATGCATGTCGGCGTCGCGGGCGGCCTTTCTGAGGCCCTCGGCGTCCGTGCGGGCCTCCTCCTGCTCCTGGTCCTCGGTCTCGTTGAGCTTGTCGAGCGTGATCTTGACGGTCTCGGCAACCTCTACGTCGTGTTTGGCTTCGCGGTACTCGTCCTCGTTAGCAACGATGTATCCCTTGAGCTTCTGGACGAACTGTTTTTTCACGTCGGCCGCGGCATTGACATCGAGGCCGGTCTCGACAAGCAGAGTCGCCGTCTTAACCAGGCTCTGGAATTCGTTTCTGGCCTTCTTCGGAATGCGCTGGACGGGTATGGAATCGAAGGCTGTGCGGATGCCCTGCCACTCCTGATGCGTGAAAGACTGCTCGCGTTTGGTGGGCGGCTTGGGCTTTGCCATGGGCACGGGTTTTACGACCGAGACGGGCTGGGTCGGCTCGGTCTGTGTGGAACTTGGCTCAGGTGTCGCAGGTTGCTGCGGGGCAGGCGCTGCAACGTAGTTGCCCGTTGCGGGCTGAGGCGCCGGCTCCGCTTCTGGCGCCGGAACGTCGACGGGCCTGACCGCCGAGGCAAGCGAGGGGTGCGTTCCCTGCATGTCCAACGGCTCTTGAATCGCGACGCCGGCAAGTGGCGCCTGGTAGCCGGATTGTGCCTGCCGCGCCGCCTCAATGGCCTTCTCGTTCTCCTCGTACGCCTTGAGCTCCTGTTGGTAGTCGGCTTCGGACTTGGGCGCAGCCGCCGTGATAGTCACGGGGTTGAGAACGATGTTCTGCTTGCCGATGGAGCTCTCGCCCATTTCGTCCTTGCGGCCCATGAGGTAGTCGACCACGTCCTGAGTGCTCTCGGGATTGAACTGGGGCAGGTAGCAGGCGACGGAGTTCAAAAGATCATCGGATTCGATGCGCCGCGCGAGCGGGGTGCGTACCATACGTCCCACGAGCTGTGCGATATAGGTCGAGTCCGAACGCCTGCGCTGCGAGAAGATGACCTCCGCTCGCGGGCAGTCCCATCCGTTGGAGACAGCCTCCTTGGCGAAGAGCACGCGAATGCGCGAGGTGTCCTGAACGAACTCGGGCGCGACAGAGGGGTTGAGGTATTTTCCCGACGCGATGTCCTTATGCTCGCCGAAGACGTTGGCGAACGACATCGCCTCGGAAAGGCCGGGGACCTTGGCGGTCCGTCGGTTAAGGCCTAAGGGAGGTACGTCTCATGCAGGAAACTGATTCTCAGTCTCAGGAGCAGGCTACCGCCACCAAGGTCGCATCTGCTCCCGCCAAGTCCCGCACGCTGTGGGGCGACGCTTTTAAGCGTCTTCGTAAGAACAAGCTCGCCGTTATCGGTGTCTGCTGGATCATCATCGTCGTTGTGGTTGCCCTGACCGCAGATCTGTGGGCTAAGCCCTGGCTCGGTTCGCCGACGGCTTCCGATTCGACCACCATGGCCGAGACATCGCTACTGGCTCCGTGTGCCGAGCACCCGTTTGGCACCGACGCCCTCGGTCGCGACATTCTCGTCCGCGTTATCTACGGTGCACGCGTTTCGCTTTCTGTCGGTATCATGGCCACCGCCATCTCCACATTGATCGGCCTGGTCATGGGCGCCCTGGCCGGTTTCTACGGCGGCATTTGGGATACGATCATCATGCGCTGTGCGGACATCTTCCTGGCGTTCCCGTACGTGCTGTTCGTTGTCGCCATGATCGCCGTTATCGGCCGTGGTCTTCAGAACGTCTTTATCGCCATCGGCATTCTTGGCTGGCCTTCGATTGCGCGCGTCTTCCGCTCTGCAATCTTGACGGTCAAGGAAAACGACTATGTTGATGCAGCGCGCGCGATGGGTGCATCTGATGCTCGTATCGTCGTGCGTCACATCTTCCCGAACTCCGTCGCCTCCATCGTGGTCTACGCGACCATGAACATTGGTGGCGCCATTCTGACCGAGTCCGCTCTGTCCTTCCTCGGCATGGGCGTTATTCCGCCTACGCCTTCGTGGGGCTCCATGATTCAGGACGGTCAGCAGTATCTTCTGACCGCTCCCTGGATGATGATCATGCCCGGTCTGGCAATTCTCTCGACGGTGCTCGCCTTCACCCTGCTGGGTGACGGTCTGCGCGACGCCCTCGACGTCAAGATGAAGGACGCATAAGGATGAAGAAGAACAAGAACTATGTGGACCTGAAGGACCAGCCGGTTCCTGAGGGCCAGCATCTGCTCGAGGTCGATGACCTTAAGATGTATTTCCACACCGAGGATGGCGTTGTTCGCGCTGTCGACGGTGTCTCCTACACGCTCGATCGCGGCGAGACCCTGGGCGTCGTCGGTGAGTCCGGCTCCGGTAAGTCCGTGACCGCCATGACCATCATGGGCCTCATCTCGATGCCTCCGGGAAAGATCGAGGGCGGTGACGTTCGCTATCGCGGCCGCTCCATCCTCGAAATGACCGAGGAAGAGATGCAGCACATTCGCGGCAACGATATCGCGATGATCTTCCAGGATCCTATGACCTCCTTGAACCCGGTCTATAAGATCGGCAGGCAGGTGGGCGAGGGTCTTCGTCTGCACCGTGGCTACTCCAAGCAGGAGGCGCTCAAGCGTGCCACCGAGTTTTTGGACCTCGTGGGTATCCCCGAGCCCGAGAAGCGCGTCAACGAGTATCCGCACCAGTTCTCTGGCGGTATGCGTCAGCGCGTCATGATCGCTATGGCTCTTGCCTGCGATCCCGATATTCTGATTGCCGACGAGCCCACGACGGCTCTGGACGTTACCATCCAGGCTCAGATTATCGAGCTCATGCAGGAGATGCAGGCGAAGAACGGCAACGCCATCATCATGATTACCCATGACCTGGGCGTTGTCGCCGATATGGCCGATAAGATCATGGTTATGTACGCCGGCCGCCCCGTTGAGTTCGGTACTGCTGAGGAAATCTTCTACGAGAGCCGCCACCCCTACACCTGGGGTCTTATCCGCTCCATCCCGGAGCAGGCAATCGAAGAGAAGAAGCCGCTGACGCCGATTCACGGCAACCCGCCTTCGCTCATGAACCTGCCTGAGGGCTGCGTCTTCTCTCCTCGTTGCCCCTACGCGACGGACAAGTGCCGCAAGCAGCGCCCCGAGCGCGTTGTCACCGAGTCCGGTCACTATTCTGCGTGCCACTATTCCGGTGACCCCGAGTTCCTCAAGAACGCTCCTGAGACGTCCCGTACGCGCAAGGATTCCAAGAAGGGAGGCGAGGCGTAATGGCAGATACCAACGAGCGTACTCCGTTGCTGAAGGTCGAGCACCTTTCTAAGGAGTTCCCCGCTGAGTCCGGCATGTTCGCCAAGCGTTTTTCCAAGCGTGTCGTCTCTGCTGTAAATGACATCTCTTTTGAGATTTATCCTGGCGAGACTTTTGGTCTGGTTGGTGAGTCTGGTTGCGGTAAGTCCACGACGGGTCGCACCATCATGCGCTTGACCAAGCCGACCGCCGGTAAGGTGTTCTTCCAGGGCAAAGATGTTGCCGAGATGAGCAAGCATGAGATCAAGGACATGCGTCGCGAGATGCAGTTTATCTTCCAGGATCCTTATGCTTCGCTGAACCCTCGTATGACCATTGGCGAGATCGTCTCCGAGCCCATGACCATTCACGGCGTGGGCACCAAGGAGGAGCGTATTGAGCGTGTCCGCGAGCTGCTGGACGTCGTCGGTCTGAACCCCGAGCACATCAACCGCTATCCGCACGAGTTCTCGGGCGGTCAGCGTCAGCGTGTCGGCATTGCCCGCGCGTTCGCTCTGAAGCCCAAGCTGATCATCTGTGACGAGCCTGTCTCTGCACTTGACGTTTCCATTCAGGCCCAGGTTTTGAACCTGCTGAAGGAGCTTCAGGATAAGTTCGGTACGGCTTATCTCTTCATTGCTCACGACCTCTCTGTCGTACAGCATATCTCCGACCGTGTTGCCGTTATGTATCTGGGTAAGATGGTTGAGGTTTCGGACTGGAAGACGCTCTACAGTGAGCCGCACCACCCGTATACGCAGTCGCTGCTGTCTGCCGTGCCGGTGCCCGATCCTGATATCCAGAAGACCCGCAAGCGCATCATCCTCGCCGGCGATCCGCCGTCACCGCTGGATCCGCCGACCGGCTGCCGTTTCCACACCCGTTGCCCGATCGCGCAGGGTATCTGCTCTGAGAAGCTTCCCGAGTTTAAGGAGGTCGCACCGGGTCACTGCTGCGCCTGCCACTTCGCGGAGCCGTTCCCGATTAAGGAATCGCACATCGACCTGTAGCCGGTTGTTATCGTCCGGGCCCGCGCTGGACTTAGTTTTCAGAACGTCCTCGACCATGGAAACCCCCTTATCCTGCTCCTTCGGAGCCGCGGATAAGGGGGTTTCCTGGTCTGCGGAGTGTTCTGAAAACTAAGTCCAGCACGGGCCCTGTGTTACCGCTGCAGAGGGGTGCGATTCCTTGATCGCTCACTTAATCTAATAAGAAATTGAGTGAGGCCGGAGCTTTAGCTCCGACCTCCCCATATAAGGGCTCGGCAAAGCCGAGCCACCAAATTTGCATCAGCCCCATAACATGTTTGAGAACGGTGTCTGGAGTACGTGGACGTAGGTCCCGAATCGGTGTTGCCTCCCGGTGCATTCCGCAGGGGGAGCGATATTTTGCAGCACGAAGTGCGCAGCAAAATATCGGTCATGCCCGAGGACGCGCCGGGAGGCAACACCGATTCGGGACCGGACATACGGATCTACCTGCGCATTAACAAATTCGTAAACTTTTTTGAAAAAAGTGCTTGCACAGTTCTCGAATCATAGGTTATTATCTTCCTCGTTGAACGCGCGGGTCCAACAAAACGAACCGCGAATCAACAACATAGCATGTCGGAGTGGCGGAATTGGCAGACGCGCTAGCTTGAGGTGCTAGTGACCGCTTTTTGGTCATGCGGGTTCAAGTCCCGCCTCCGACACCATCGCATTTGAGAAGCCTCTTCGGAGGCTTTTTTGTTACCGATAGACGGTGGGGTCCACGATGGAAACGCTTGAACGCAACGAGTGGGCAGACGTTGCCCAACTAGTCGAGATCACGAGCGATGCTGTCATCATCTGCGAACTCGACGGAACCATTCTGCATGTGAATAATCGCTTACTTGGCTTGATGTGCGAGGAACGCGCCGACGTCATCGGTGGAGATGTCAAAGACGTCCTGTACTCGTCCGCTTTTGAACGTGCGACGGAACATCGTCTGCCATTTGAAACTGATGGCTCCGAGAACGAACTGATGCTCAAGCTGAGCGACGGGTCTTTTATTCCCGTCTTGGTTCGCGCGGGTTCCGTTACGCCTCCGCGTATCTTTGGACGTCGTGCACCGCGTGTCCTTGTGGCGCTTCACAGCATCGAAGAGCAGTATTCCCACGATCGTCAGCTCAAACGCGCGCTATCGGAGCTTAGAGTGGCGAACAAGCGTCTCTCTGGCACGCTCTCGGTCATTATGAGCACTGTGGGCTCCGATGAGTTACCCAGCCTGCTTGATACTGTTTTGAACCAGCTTGTAGGAACGCTCGATGCTTCGGGTGCCGCTATCTATTTTTCTGAGAGCGGCGGTTTTAAGCTACGCGGTGTTTCCAAGGAGCTGTATGACAGCTACCTGCCTGAGTTTTTGCCGTATGGCGCTGGCATTCCGACGTATGTTCTTCGCGAGTCGCGTGCCTGTCGCTTGTCGATTCAACAGGACCTTGAGGGCGATAGGGCCGCCTCCGGTATGTTCATGGACCTGGACAATCGTTCTAAGCACCTGTTGCGCGTGCAGGATATGCCTCCGTACCGCAGCGAGATCTGTCTTCCCGTTTTTTACGGTACGCAGATCCTTGGCGTGCTGGAAGTTGGATGGAAACGCCCTCAGGCACCGCTCGCCTATGACGTTAATGTACTCGAGGTCATTTGCGATTACCTGTCTATCCAGCTGGTCGGCATGGCATCGAGCCTTCGCTCTCGTCGCACGGCCGAGCTTGGCCGCTCGCTCAATGTCTTACGTGATGAGTTGTTTACCTTTCTAGACGATTCCGCCGCGGCTACCCAGGCGGTATCGTCCGAGATCTGTAATATGCTCAACTGCCATTTTTGCCCTGTTGAGTATGACGCCAGTCTGGACTCCTACGTCATAGATTTTGAAGGCGGCAATCGCGTTGCTTTGCCGGACGATCCCGAGAAGCTTTTCTTTTCCACGACAACGCCAGCGGCACGTCTGGGGGCTGGCCCTGATGGCTTTGAGGCGTCTGTTTTGGGCGGCACGAGTGCCGAGGACCTTAAACACGTCCGCATTACTCGCGTTGACGAATCGATGCCTATGGGAGGCTGGCTTAGGGCGCACGGTCTGCCTTGTCAAGGTCTCTACGTCGACTCCGGTATCGAGGCGGGGCGCCCGCGCTCTGAGGGTGATGGCAAGCACAGTAACGACGCGATTGTTCCTGCTTCTGTTGCGAAGAGCCCGACGACGCGCGCGCTGCTGCTTCGTGATGGTAGCCAAGAGCCGATTGATGACCTTGAATATGACTACTTGGTGCACTTGGCGCATGACTTTGAACTGATCTACGAAGGCGAATCTCAAAAGCGCGAGGAGCGCCATATCGCTCAGACCCTCCAGATCGGCATGAGAAATTCCCTGGGGGATGTTCCGGGTATCGCAACCGATTCGGTGTACCTGTCGGCCACGAACTCGGCGTTGGTCGGCGGCGATTTCTATACGCTCATCCGACTTCCCGACGACTGCGCCGTCATGATTTTGGGTGATGTGTCTGGCAAAGGCATTGAGGCCGCATCGATGTCCGCGCTCGTCAAGACGGCCCTGACGGCATATGCCTGGGAGGGCGCTGGCCC
>ENA-ORLM01001725-ORLM01001725.1-human-gut-metagenome-genome-assembly--contig:-NODE-1725-length-13051-cov-6.701403_pt1 | contig 13051 bp, 10 predicted proteins | sample MGYA00243063_ERZ508815 | MGnify/ENA primary metagenome ERZ508815 (study PRJEB26277, sample SAMN04329768) | human gut metagenome | biome: human-associated habitat | host: Homo sapiens | place: USA...
CAATCTTCCGCCAAGACCGATGATGGGCATTGATTCCTGCGGTATGCTGATTAGTGCGGTACACCACGAAGAAGGCGAAGAAAAGCTCCATCTTCTGATGGTAGATGACCATATTCCGGCGGGCGCAAAGCTCTACTAAAACGAGATGTACTTCATTTTCCGAAAACCTCGGATTTTACACAAATACACCAATTTTACACCAATCGGTGCTAAAATCGGTGCAGCAACAAAAAAATCGCATAATTTTTAGTTTCACACCGCCCCTGAGAAGTTATAGCTTCTCAGGGGCTTCTGTGTTTTCTCATAGTTTTTACTCGCCTCGTCGCAAACTATACCAATCTACGCTTTCCAAATATAATGAAGCTAATCGCAGAGGAAGGAGAGGATTGAGTATGAGCAATATTTTATCAGAGGTACACCCTGAGCTTGTTGCAGAATGGTCGGATAAAAACCTGCCGCTTACACCGGATAGAATTACATACGGCTCAAACAAAGTCGTTTGGTGGAAAGGCGCTTGCGGTCACGAATGGCAGACAAGTGTTAAAGCTCGTTCAAACGGCGAAAACTGCCCAATCTGCTCAGGCGCAAGAGTGATAGAGGGTATCAATGATCTGGCAACGCTGAAGCCGGAGCTGGCTGATGAATGGTCGAGTAAGAATGATCCGCTGAAACCGACAATGGTAACGACAGGCTCTCATAAAAAAGTGATTTGGCAGGATAAATATGGTCACGAATGGACAGCAACGGTTAAGAGCAGAGCGATAAGCGGCACAGGCTGCCCGTATTGCTCTCATAACAAGGTCTTGGAGGGATTTAACGACCTTGCCTCACAGCACCCTCTAATCGCTTCTGAGTGGTCTGAGAGGAATTACCCATTAAAGCCTGATATGGTTACAGTTTTTGCGAATCGGAAGGTATGGTGGAAGTGCAGCAAAGGTCACGAATGGAATACCCTTATTTCCACTCGTTCAGGTGGCAGCGGGTGTCCTTATTGCAGTGGACAACTTCTGCTGAAAGGATTTAATGATTTCGCCACAACGCACCCTCAGCTTGCACAGGAATGGTCAGACCGGAATCTTCCGCTTACTCCTGATATGATAAATGAAAAGTCCCGCAGAAATGTCTGGTGGAAGTGTAGAGAGTGCGGGTATGAATGGCAGTCAGTCGTGTATGCTCGTGTAAAAGGAACGGTATGTCCTGTCTGTGCGGATCGGGCGGTTATGACGGGGTATAATGATTTAGCAACGACGGACACACATCTTCTTTCGGAATGGGACTACGAAAAGAACAAAGATATTTCCCCAAACAAAATATCAAGGCACTCAATGCAGAGCGTGTGGTGGAAATGCCCACTGGGACACTCGTGGAAGGCAAAAATTTCAGAAAGAGCGATTGAGGGAAAAGGCTGTAAGGTGTGTGAAAAAGACTATCTGACGGTTTTTCCGAAGCTGGCGGTTATGTACTATGCAGCGAAGAAGCACATAAAGGTACAGACAGATACGGATAAGATTATCGGCATATCGCTTGAAATATATTTACCTGAAGAAAAAGCAGCGATTGAAACGGTTAGTCGGACAGAGAATGTAGAAACCTTGAAAGCATATCTGTGCCGGAAGCGGGAGATCAAACTGATTAAAATCCCATATACATTAGGAAACAGCGAAATAGACTTCGCTATGAAAATCAAAAAAGCGTTTCGCAGCTTACATATTTTCATAACCTCGAATGAAGATGAAGATACAGCATTTATCCGGCAGAGGTTTTTTGAATGGAGAAAAGAACAGATAAAATAAAGGAGACGATTTGATGAAAGACAGGCAATTTCATATCTATCTTGATGACGAGGAGTACGGACAAGTTTTGCAGGCGTTGATCGACCTTAAAAATAATCTGATAGCGCAAGGCAGATATACAGACGCAGTAGATGATGTCCTTATCAAATTTACAAAAGCACGAAAGAAAAAGATTACCGTCCAGTACATCTAAATAAAACCGCAACTATGCCGCTTGTTTCTCTACGGAGAAGCGGGCGGCTTTTTGTCGTTTCAGGAGCAATTTTCAAGGTCAAAAAAATTTTTTTCAAATTTTTTTCGGAAAAGGGGTGATTTTGGGTGTGCATTTTGCCCCCCTTTGTCCAAATGAGTGAAGGGGTTATTTTCCCGCAGGGGATTTCCCCCTTCAAAGTACCTTGAAAATTGAATAGACAGGCGCTAAGGACATTAGTTCTGATGAATAGCCCGAAGGTGGGTACGCCGTGACTTTTCCTATTGATATACGGAGAACGAGCGAGAATCCCCGACCTGAAATTCAGCTTGCTACTGAAACGGCAATGACAGTCAGAATGATAATGATACTTCTCTACGGAGCTGGCGGAGTACCCGGCAGAGGTGAGATTCCTATGATACGGTTTCGCAAACCGTAACCTTAGCGCTTCCCGTACAAAGCGAATCGCTTTCCGCAGGGGGCGTTGAGAACAAATACTGCGGTCTTTACATAGCCGCCTCTTATTGAGGCAGGCTGTGAAATCTATGAAAGGAGGTAAAGCCGGAGATGTCAAACTGCAAGACGATTGCGGTATGCAATCAAAAAGGCGGTGTGGGCAAGACCACGACTACGGTTAATTTAGGCGTCGGACTTGCTATGCAAGGAAAAAAGGTGCTTCTGATTGACGCTGATCCGCAGGGCGATTTAACGACCTGCCTCGGTTGGAGGGATACCGACAGCCTTTCCGTGACGCTGACAGAGAAGTTACAGGCGATCATATCGGAGCAGGAGCAAAATCCCTTTGACGGTATTCTGCACCATAAAGAAAAAGTAGACCTTGTACCGTCCAATCTCAGCCTATCGTCATTGGAAATGACGCTTGTAACGGCGATGAGCCGAGAGAGCGTCCTGAAGAATTATCTGAGCCTTGTAAAAGACAAGTACGATTATGTCCTTATTGACTGTATGCCGAGCTTGGGTATGATTACCTTTAACGCTCTAACGGCGGCGGACAGCGTGATTATCCCCGTTCAGGCGCAGTATCTTCCCGCTAAGGGAATGACGCAGCTTTTGGGGACGATTGCAAAAGTGAGGAAACATACAAACGCCGATTTGAAAATCGACGGTATTCTGCTGACGCTTGTGGACGGAAGGACAAATCTTGCGAAAAGCACAGTGGAAGCGCTCAGGGAGAATTTCGGCAGCCATATCAGGATATATAGATCAATGATACCGGCAGCCGTAAAAGCCGCAGAGGTATCTTCTAAAGGGACAAGTATCTACGCCTATGAGCCGAACAGTCCGGTGTCTAAGGCTTACGCCGGTTTCACAAAGGAGGTGTTAGCCGATGGCAGGCAGAAAGAGCGACTTCACGCTTCCCACGAACACGCTCGATGAGCTGTTTTCCTCTCAGGAGGAAAGGGACGAAGCGAAGCTGTCAAAAATCAGGGATATTCCGCTTGAGGAAATCGACGATTTTCCCGACCACCCGTTTCAGGTGCGGGAAGATGAGGATATGTTTCAGCTTGTGGAAAGTATCAAAGAGCGTGGCGTGATTACTCCTGCTACTGTAAGGCAGAAGGAGGACGGAAGATACGAGCTTATTTCAGGACACAGGCGAAAAAGGGCTTGCGAGCTTGCCGGATTTGAAACGCTCAGATGTGAGGTGGTAGACCTCGACCGTGATGAAGCGACGATTTTAATGGTCGAAAGCAACTTCCAACGGTCGCAGATACTTCCCTCGGAAAAAGCCCACGCATATAAAATGCGGCTGGACGCTATGAAAAGACAAGGACAGAGAACAGATTTAACTTCGTCCCCACTGGGGACAAAGTTGAGAACGGCTGATGAACTTGCACAAGAATGTGGTGATAGCCGAAATCAGATACACAGATATATCCGTCTCACAAACCTTGTTCCTGAACTGCTTGAATTTGTGGACGAGGGCAGGATTAAAATGCGCCCCGCCGTTGAGCTGTCCTATCTGAACGAGGACTGCCAGAGGGATTTGGTGGACGAAATCGACCTAAACGACTGTACCCCGTCCCACGATCAGGCGATCCGTATGCGGAAGTTCTTTGAAGAAGGCAAGCTGACTACGGAGGCGATCTCTGCGATTATGAGCGAGGAAAAGCCGAATCAGCGTGAGAAGATTGTTTTGCGTGGGGACAGGGTGCGAAACCTGATCCCGAAAAATATCCCCATCAACCAAACGGAGGAGTATGTCTGCAAGGCGCTGGAGCATTACAACAGGTTTCTGCGTAACCGTGCCGAGCGTGACAGCAGGTAAGGCGGAGTGTGTTTTTCTTCTTCCCCTTCCTCACACTCCAACCCCTAAACTATCTCACTATCCGAAAGAATAAAACTATCTCTCCTGATTACAGCTATCTCACCTAACTCAATCTATCTCAGAAAAACGCACCATTCCAAAGCACAGGAGGTATGCCCTATGATGTAAGATTAACCTTCGTTTCACACCTTTGCCTGAAACGCTGTTTCGCATTACAATGGCGGCAGAAAAGGAGTGAAGCGCAATGAAAACAAAAACGATTGCTTTTTTAACGGCTCTTTTGCTGATCGTGCTTGCAGGCTGCAACAATGCCCCGCCGAATGAAGATAAGCCGCAGCCGTTTTCTTTTTCGGAGAGTGTTCAAAGCGCCTCTGAACCCGAAGCGCCTGCGGGAAAGGAAAGCAAGGAGGTTGAAACAACGCCTGAAGCCGTGCAGGAAATAAAGCCGGAAAAGCAGGAAGAAACGACGGAAACGGATACGGTCAGTACCGAACAGCCTCAGACTGCTTCTGAAACCGGAAAGGCGGCACAGTTCGCCGAACAGCCCGATAAAGCGGATAAGACCGAATATTCCGTATCCACACCGCAGCCGGATATTCCAAAAGAAAGCGAAACGCCTGCGCCGCCTGAAACGGAAGAAACGCCGAGCGAAACTGAAACCGACTTTGACATTGACTACTGGATTTCCTTTGCAAAAGGCTACGCTCAGAGCGTGGGGCTTCCGTTAGACAGCGAGGCGGTTTACTGTTGGGATAATCCGATCCGAGCCGGAGCGCACTGCAAATATCTTGAAAGGGATATTCACAGCCGCTTGGATCGGTACAAGGCTGACGAAGAAATCACAGCCGTATGGATTTGGGCGGAGGAAGTCTCTGACGGACTTTACGACATCTATATCGGCTACGCTTAAATTAAATATTCCATTTTGAGGACGCACCGAAAAAACGGTGCGTTTTTTCATTTCAAGGAGGATTTCAGATGAAAATTAAGAAACCAAAACGCATTATGTCGCTGTTTCTTGCGGCGCTGATGTGCGTGACTTCCCTTGTAGGGATTGGTACGACCGCCTATGCCGCAGAGGAAACGGACGATGTGTACCTTATCTCGTATCCCCGTGACGGGGACTCGAATTACAACGCCGAATGGGGACACGGAAGCCTTACCTTTATGAACGGCTGGAAAACAGGCAATTCCCGTTATACAACCGTCCGTGCGATGGGATCATATACGGGAAATATCTGCTACTGTATTGAGATCGGCGTCCCGCAGCAGACCGGAGACAGCTTTACCAAAAAGGGCGAGGATTTTTGGGACAACTACCCTTCGTCCTATAACAGCACCATTTCTCCTGACGATATTAAGCTGTTCATCGGTCGTATCTTCCAGTACGGCTACACGGGAACAATCTCGACCTCGTGGCGTTCTCAGAACGAGGGCGGCGATAAGCTGGCTCACGCAGTCGCTACACAGCTTCTCATTTGGGAAACCGTGATCGGTGAGCGTGACGAGAACTTCAACAAGGTCAGCACAGGCGGCAAGGACGCTGTTCTGGATCAGATCAGTCCTAACCACCCTCTTTACGACAAGATTATGAGCTACTACAACTCAATGGCGGCAAGTGTGCAGAAGCATTCCAAGCTGCCGAGCTTCCTTTCCAAAACACCGGGGAGCGCACAGGAAATCGAGCTTGAATGGGATGGCTCTAAGTACACGGTTACGCTGACGGACAGCAACAATGTCCTTTCGGGATATAAGTTTTCGTCCAATGATTCGGGCGTTCAGTTCTCCGTAAGCGGAAACAAGCTGACGATTACTGCCGAGAAAGCGCCGAGCGACGGGCTGACGATTACCGCAGAGAAAACGGCGCAGAGAAAAGGCGTTATCACTTGGACGGACGGTATCTATGGACCAAACGGCGGTGTGCAGGATACCGTAACCTACGCTCAGACGGTCAATGATCCGGTTAAGGGATTTCTTAAATTAAAGGTTTCCTACGGCTCGGCGAAGATCGTCAAAACCAGCGAGGACGGAAAAGTTGATGGTATCTCCTTCCGTATTCAGGGCAACGGCATTGATAAAACCGTTAAGACAGAAAACGGCGGTCAGATTCAGGTCGATAACCTAATGCCCGGAGTATATACCGTAACCGAGCAGGAATATGACAGATACGAGCCGCAGGAGTCCCGCAGAGTAACCGTAGTTGCGGGGCAGGTTGCGACCGTCAACTTCAACAATACCCTGAAGCGTGGCGATATTGAGGTTATCAAATCCTCGGAGGATAACTTCAATGAGGGCGTGACCTTCCACCTTTACGGCACATCGCTCTCCGGCATTGCCGTGGACGAGTATGCGGTTACGGATAAAAACGGTGTGGCGACCTTTGAAGATGTGCTGATCAGCGGCACAACGCCGTACACCATTGAGGAAGTGGATACCGCAATCCGTTATGTCATTCCCGCAGATCAGACCGCACCCGTCAAGTGGAATGAGGTCACTACCCGCAATTTCACAAATATCCTGAAGAAGTTTACCGTTACCGTCACAAAAAGCGACGCTGAGACGGGAACGGCTCAGGGCAATGCCTCGCTTGCAGGCGCAAAATACGGGATTTTCAAGGGCGAACAGCTCATTGACGAATACTATACCGATGAAAACGGTCAGTTTACCACAAAAGAATATATCTGCGGTGCGGACTGGATGATTAAGGAACTGGAGCCGAGCGAGGGCTATTTGCTCGATCCGACCGTCCACAAGGTCGGCGCAGAGCCGGAGCTTTATACCATTGAGCATAACCAGACCGCAAATGATGTAAACGAACAGGTCATCAAGGGCAATATCGCCATTATCAAACATACGGACGATGGCGAAACACAGATTGAAACGCCCGAAGAAGGCGCAGTTTTTGAAGTGTATCTCAAGTCCGCAGGCTCTTTTGCGAACGCAAAGGAATCCGAGCGTGATACGCTCATCTGCGATGAGAACGGCTTTGCACAGACAAAGGATATGCCTTACGGCACATATACCGTCCATCAGGTATCCGGCTGGGAAGGCAGGGAGCTGATGGATGATTTTGATGTGTTCATCGCAAAGGACGCCCAGACTTACCGCTATTTGATTAACAACAGCAATTTTGAAAGCTATATCCAAGTAGTCAAGGTGGACGCAGAAACGGGCAAGACCATTCCCTATGCGGGTGCAGGATTCCAGATTTATGATTCGTCCGGCAATCTCATCACGATGGAGTTTACCTATCCTACCCCGACAACCGTTGACACTTTCTATACCGACGCTAACGGCTCGCTCGTAACGCCGGAAAAGCTGCCATACGGTCAGGGCTACTCTATCGTTGAGGTACAGAGTCCTTATGGATATGTCCTTGATTCCACACCCGTCTATTTTGATGTAACGGAAGAAAATTCTTCTGAGGAAAGCGGGGTAACAGTGATTAAAGTTGAAAAGACCAATATGCCGCAGAAAGGCACGATCAGCATTGAAAAGACGGGCGAGGTATTCTTCGGCGTTTTGGTAAGCGGCGGGACAGATGAAAACGGGCAGGAGCTTCCCGTTATCTATCAACCGATCTATGAAACACAGGGGCTTCCCGATACCGTTTATGAAATCCGTGCCGCCGAAGATGTGGTAACGCCAGACGGTACGCTGAGGTACAGCAAGGGCGAGCTGGTCGATACGGTTACGACCGATGAAACCGGCTTTGCAAAAAGCAAGGAACTCTATCTCGGAAAATATGAGGTAAAAGAGGTCAAGGCAGGCTATGGAATGGTGCTGAGCAGTGAAGTCCATACCGTAGAACTCATTTACGCCGGACAGGATGTAGCCGTGACCGAAACGGCGACTTCCTTTGTCAATGAACGGCAGAAGGTTGAGGTCAGCCTTGAAAAATCGCTGGAGACAAACGAACTGTTTGGTATCGGCAATAACGGAGAAATCAAAAATATCAGCTTCGGCTTGTTCGCCGATGAGGAGCTTGTGTCCGCAAGCGGCACTTCCATTCCGAAAGACGGTCTGATTGAAATCATCACGCTTGATGAAAACGGCAGAGCGACCGTAGGGACTGACCTGCCTTTGGGCAGCTATTATGTAAAAGAGCTGGCAACGGACGAGCATTATCAGCTCAGCGGCGAAAAATATCCCGTTGTATTCGAGTATGCGGGACAGGAAGCCGCAACGGTTGTGATTGCCGTCAATGACGGAGAGCCGATGGAAAACAAGCTGATCTACGGCTCGGTTTCCGGCAAAAAGGTGGACGAGAACGGCGAGGGACTCGGCGGTGCGCTCATTGGTCTGTTTAAGAGCAATGATGTGGAGTTTACCGAAGAAAATGCCCTGATGACCGCCGTATCCGGCGACGATGGCAGCTTCTCCTTTGAGAATGTGCCTTACGGAAACTGGTATATCCGTGAAATCGAGCAGCCGACCGGATTCGTGCTTGATGAAACCGTCTATGATGTAAACATTTCGGAAAACGGGCAGATTGTTGAGATTGAAATCGTCAATAAGCTGGTGCGTGGCAATATCGCTCTTACGAAAGTGGACGCTGAATATACCGATACGAAGCTGACGGGCGCTGTGTTTGAGGTCTATAAGGACTCCAACGACAACGGCGAGCTGGACAGCGAGGACGAGCTGATCGGCACACTGACCGAAAAGGAAATCGGGCAGTATGAAATGAACGATCTGCTCTATGGGCGCTACTTCATTTTGGAATCAGCAAGCCCGGATTCGTATATCCGTGACGAGGGTGTGTACGAGGTATTCATCGACACGGACGGTAAGACCTATCAGGTGGAAAACACGGAGGGCAAAGGCTTCGCAAACGAGCCTATGCGTGGAAACCTGAAAATCGTAAAAACATCGTCTGACGGAAAGGTGGAAGGCTTCGCTTTCCGCATTACCGGAGCAAACGGCTATGATGTTACCCTTGAAACAGACGAAAACGGCGAGATTTTCCTTGAAGGTCTGCGGATCGGCGAGTACAAGATTTCCGAAGTGAATAATTCGGCTTCCGCTATGTATATCCTGCCTGCCGACAAGGAGGCTGCGGTACAGACAGGCTCTACCACGGTCGTTGAAATGCACAACGAGCTGAGAGATACGCCGAAAACCGGAGATGACAGCAAGCTCGGTCTTTGGCTTGTCCTTGCGGGTGTGTCGGCAGCCGGCATAGCAGCCTGCGGTATTCTCGGCTTTAAGAGAAAGAAGAAAAAGGAGGATAACTGATGGAACTGAAAGCGATCATCGGGATTGCTCTGGTCGCCTTTATCGTAGGCGGCTTTATCTTTTTGCAGATCCGTAACAGAAAGAAAAAGTAAGAACTTCTGCGGGGGCGGGGCTTAAAAACTCCGCCCCTTTTTCTATTTTGGGAGGCTTAAATGAGAAACCTGAAAACGATTGAAAACCGAGTGCTTGCGGTGTTAAAGGAACACCCCGAAGCACGAAATGACGATATGAAGCTGTATCTGCTCGTCAGCAAGGCGTGTATTTATGATACCCACGGTATCAGCCATTTCAGCTTTGAAGATGTGATGAGCAATTATAAGGCTTACGGTATCCCCTGCTTTGAGAGTATCCGAAGGACAAGACAGAAGATTCAGGCGAAATATCCTGAACTCGGCTGCTCCCCCGAAGTACGCAGGGCAAGACACAAAATGCAGCGTGTCTATTCCGACTACGCTAAAAGCTAAGATGGGAGGTAAAAGAAAATGGCAGCGAAGAAAAGCGCAAGCACCGCTTTGCAGCAGAAAGTAAAGGTGCTGGCGAAGCTCTATGATTCCGGCTGTAAAACCGAAAAGGATTTGAAGGCGCTGAGCCTGCAAAGTATTTTGAAAATCCCCGATATATCCGTTTCCGATATGACGGTTATTACAGAGCTTCAGGAGCAGATCGCAAAAAACAGGCTCTTTTCCTATTTGGGAGGTGCAGATGATGAGCAAAAGTCAGAACAGAACGGTGGATAAGCATATTATCTGGAGCGATATGAATCTCAACCCTGATGATTGGCGTGACAGCTATAAGGATTTCCTTGAAATCAATGAAATCGACGGGAATCCGAATGACGAACACGGGCTGTACGAATATATGGTTGAAACCAATGGCGAGTATCTTTCCGATGAACGGGAAAATCTTAATGTCCAGCTTGCTCAGCCGATTATTGTCATCGGCGACATCGGCAGATGGAACGGCAGAGTGATGGGATACAAGATGATTGATTCCGGCAATATTAAAGATTGCCTTTATTCTGATACGGATATGACCGAGTGGTATGTAGATCGGTACGGCGACCTTCGTGCCGACGCTGTTCATCACGACGGGACAAATCACTATCTGTACCGTGTGTTTAAGGATACTGCCTCGCCGGAACAGATTGAACGCTTACAGGAAAAAATCTATTACGGCAAAGCGACAAGGGCAGATATAACAAGGGTAACAAAACGGCTCGGAGATGAAATAGCCGCAGTTTACGGCTTTCATATACCGAAACAAAGAACAGCAATGGAGCAAGCGAGGTGAGAAAATGAAAATCCGACCGCTTCATACGGACGAACAAAAATACACTTACAGGCAAAGTACGCAGATCGAGGGACAGACCGGAAGTATCGGTTATCTGCGTGGCGATTTCGGCGCAGGCGGCAAAGAGTTCTTTTCCTCTTGGTTTGATCACAGGCGGGATTTGAAAACAGATGAGTTCAAAAGCGCTCTGGACGAGGTTATCAACGCCCTGCGTTCCGAAGAATACGGACTGTTAAAGAGCCGCACGGCTATGGCGCAGTATGCGGGGAAATATCCCGTCAGCGCCTTTCAGGGCAACTATACGACCGAGTACGGTTTCCGTGCCGATACCGAAAAACACAGCTTCTTGATACGGTGTAATCCTGCCCGTGGGGACTACAATTTTTACTGCTACTGCTATGTGCGGGAATGGCTTGACCGCCATATGGAAAAGGCGAGCCGTGGAATCCGCTTTATCACGCCGGATTACAAAGAAAAATTCAAAATCCCCGATGGAGATAAAATCAGGATCACTTTAAGCGACGGGGAACAGCTTGACCGCACCTGCCGATATATTGACGACTATCATTTAGAGGTTGGCAGCAACCTCTACCATATCTGCGAGTTTGCCGAGCGGATGGAGCAAAACGGCAATACCGTGATTCCGCTCCGTTCTTCTCTGCCGGAGCAGTGCTATGTGTTCGTGCAGACGGAAAACTGCGTCGGCATTGTCAAAAAGGGCGAAAGCGGATTTTACCGCACGGATATTCAGGGCGGCAAGCCCAGTGAAACAAACGCCCTTGTGAATGAGATGAACAAAAAGCTCGGCTTGTCAAAAGGTCAGGCAGAGGCGATGAAGGCAGGTTCAATGTTTGGTTGGGATACCCCTGCCGCCGATCCGAAAAGCTATGATAAAAACGGTATCCCCGTAAGACCGAAACAGAAAGACTATGAAAGATAGGAGGTGCATAACCGATGGCACGAAAGTACGACCTGATTTCCGAGCTGTACCGCCGTACCGCACACGCTGTTGTGTCCGATGTTCAGAACTGGCAAGCCTTTTTGCGCTGCGCCTGCCGGAACTATCGTCTGCGCTTTGACGAGCAGCTTCTCATCTACGCCCAAAGACCGGACGCAACGGCAGTGCTGGAGATCGAGCGCTGGAACGACAAATTCGGGCGTTGGGTAAACCGTGGCGCAAAGGGTATCGCCGTATTTGAGGACGCCGACCGGAGCAGGCAGCGCTTAACCCATTACTTCGATATTTCCGATACCCACGCAAGCCGCTACTCCCGCCCCGTTCCGATTTGGGATATGAAGCCGGAATATACGGACGATGTGATCGAATCCCTTGAAAACACCTTCGGCGAGCTGGAAAACAGGGAAAGCCTTGCGGACGCAGTTCTGAGCGCCGCTAAAAACGCCGTGGAGGATAATATCCCCGACTATCTGGGCGATCTGATGTATGCCGCAGATGACAGCTTCCTCTACGGTCTTTCGGAAGATATGATTACCGCTATGTATAAGAAGGCGGTAACAAACAGCGTGGCGTATATGATGATGGCAAGGCTTGGGATAGATACCGAGCCGTTTTTTGAAGCGGAGGATTTTTCCGACATTACAAATTTCAATACGCCGGAAACCTTAAACGCCCTCGGTATTGCGTCAAGCGATATTGCGGAGATGGGGCTTGGGGAAATCTCCCGTACCGTTCTTGCCCTTGAAAGGCAAAATCGCATCATTGCGGACAGAGAGAAACCGGAATACAATAAGGCTGAAAATAAGAGCGAAAGGAGCTTTGAAAATGAACGAGCTGACATACACAATGCAGGGCGATTACAATCTTCCCGACCTGACAATGCCCGAACAGCCGGAGGTAACTTTGGGCAGGTACGCTCAGATGAGGCGGAAATTTCTCAGGGAACACCACAAAATCCGGTATTACAATCTTCTGACGAGCTGCACCCTGACACAGCATTTAGCGGAAACCGAGCAGACAGCGCTCCGCTTGGAAGAAACCCTGATGAAGCAAATGGCGGCGCAGGAGGGCTTGACCGAGAGCCTGAAAGCGGCGGATATGATGAAGTGGGTACAGGGAATGAACAATCTGAGGAACAGAGTACAGGAGATCGTGAAAGCGGAGGTCATCTTCGCTTAGATTATTACGACCGAAGCAACGAGGACAAGAGCTTGCCGTTTTTCGGTGGGGACGATACCATTCGTGAAATCCTCGGTACAACGCCCCACCTGAAAGCCTCGAAAGAGGAAATT
>ENA-ORLM01001726-ORLM01001726.1-human-gut-metagenome-genome-assembly--contig:-NODE-1726-length-13050-cov-6.305404_pt1 | contig 13050 bp, 13 predicted proteins | sample MGYA00243063_ERZ508815 | MGnify/ENA primary metagenome ERZ508815 (study PRJEB26277, sample SAMN04329768) | human gut metagenome | biome: human-associated habitat | host: Homo sapiens | place: USA...
ATCTTTGTCATTTATAATTACGGAGCAAAGATAGGTTAGGCTGCAATGTGTGTCAAGGCGGAGAATAGAATGGTTACTCATCGTGTTTTCATTTTGAGTTAAAACAAACGGTTAAATTTTTTCTATATTTTATATTCAGCAATTTTAGGATTTCATAGTTGGTTTAACATGAATCGAAATAGAATTTATAAAATTGAGTATTTTATCTTTACCATTGACTGTCAGATATAACTTGAAGTTGAAAATATCCTATGGATATTTTTTATATTTTTTAAGCCTTTCAAATGTTTTATGAATAGAATCCTTTGGTTACAATATACATGTAAGAGAATAGTATTGATAAAACTCTATATGATGATATTTCTGAAATCAATAGTATGATTGTTGGCCATACCTGGGACTGCTACATAATACAGAGTTATTTCAGGAACATTTAGTGGGAAAAAATACTTTTTGCAGTTCTCTTCCGGCATTATATATTTTTTATCTCTCTGGAAGTTATAGCAAAAAGAGCTTACAATATCTCCAGTGGTTTTTCTTCTTATAAAATCCTGTACTTTCTCTACAGTAGGAGAGAAAGAAGCTATTATGCCCCTGACTATCCATTCTGATGGATGATACGATTGAAGTAAGCTGAATAATGAGTGTAGTTTGAGATAAGCCCCTACTACCTGACTTTTAGCTTTAACAATATTACTTTTTGTATAGCTGCTTTTCATCTCTACTATGTAAATATATTTCATTCCGCCTTCTTCAATGAGGAAAATTCCGTCAGGATCTTTTCTTAATGTTTCATCTGATTTTGCATTATTATATAATGATGTTATGTCTTTTATAATATATTTAGGAATGAGACATGCGTTTATTCCATTTATAGTTAGATGCTGCAACGTATCAGATTTTCCGATATTGTCATCCTCGTCAAAGGTACAATCTGTCACATTTGAAGATTTGTATTCAGGGTAAATCTTATTAAATTCGTCAATCAACTGTTTCATTTATTTCTGAAAGTTTGTCATAAAGGTATGAACTATCTGTAAGTTGGTTGTCAAGTACAGATTGGAATGTATCGAAAGGAATACCACAATCTATTTTCTGGGTTAGTATGACAGTCTCATTTTCTGATGTACGTTTAAATAGGAAAGCACCTACTTTTTCTTTATTTATATTTAAAGAATCATCATAATTATGCTTCTTACAGAACTCCTTATATTCATCCTCATTAATTTTCTTTTTTAGTGTATTAAGTCGAATCAAATCATTTATTCTTCGAAGAATATAATCGCTATGAGTAGTAATTTGGAATCGGCATCCTTTCTGTAACAGATATGACAGGATATCGGCTGTCTTTATCTGTAATTCTGGATGTAGATTGGTCTCAGGCTCTTCAAACATCACAGAATATTGTTCGACCAGACCTTTTTGCAGCATTATTGCAAATGGAGCCAACTCTTTGATTGATGCAGCACTTGCAGTTATAGGAATTTCTCCGTATGACTGTTCATAATACAAATCATCATCCTTTATGTTTATTTTCCCTTTTATTAAGGATTCACTTAATTCAGAATAAATTTCGTCACTCGGTTTTTCCGACTTTAGATCTGAAAAATTGGAAATAAATTCATTGTACATCCACCCCTTAGAATTTAAGAAGTTTCCTCTTCCTACATCATTTAGACATACTAATCCACCTCTAGAGGGGGGAAGGAGAAAAGTTTTATTTTGCTTTATTCCAAAAACAGACTGTAAATAATTCTTGAATAAGGCTGAGTATGGTAGTTCTCCCCATTCTTTTGAATTGTAAGGCAATCGTAAAGGATAAAAATCATTCATCTGAATATTATCGAAATACGACATCTCACCATTAATTTCAAGAGTATCACGCTTATATACAAATCTGTAGTTTTCAGCAGGACCTATGAAGCTGATTTTTACGTTAGCATCTAGATTATAACTTCCTAATGAATCACCCACATATCTGACAGCTTCCTTATTTAACCACTCTTCGAACTGTTTAATGTTGAATTCGAAAAGGAAGTCATCATTTTCATCACTTAGCTGTTGTTTATGTTTATCGAATGAAGCTTCAATGGATTTAAAGAACATTGAACATTCGAATGTACATAATACCTTGTATATATAGTGTACAAGTAGAGCTGTATAACTCTTACCTGTTCCGGATTCCCCTGTAAACACCATAAATGGTTTCAGTTCCAATTCCGAATTATGCACTGGGCCAAGATGATCTATATAAATTTTTATTATATTATTAGGCATTTTATTTATATGTTAAAGTCAGAACTAAAATTTATATATAAGTTGTGAGACTTTTATTAGCAAAAATACAAAAAAAATAGAGGAAACAAATATTATTTTATAAGTAAAAAAATGTTATTATACTATCAGTATTCTTTCTGATAGATATCGGAAGTATTATTTTATTGCAATTTCATTTCATCAATGCATTTATCAAATTCTTTTTGATAACGCTGGTAAATATATGAAGCAATGTCAGTTACTTTTTCCATAATTCTTTTTTAACCTTTAGTTTATTACAAATATAACAAATTTAAACCGTTCAGGCTTTAATCTGTATGTTTTTTTATGAATTTAGCCGTTTTGGTTGAATTCCGACGTAAAGAAAAACCGCCACAGCATCTCGTATCGAGTGCTGTGGCGATTCCCTGTAATTAAGCCATTCAGTATATTTTTACTCTGCTGCCATACTTCGAAAGGTCTATTTCCCTTTATACATATCCTCATAATACTTCTGGTAGTCACCCGAAGTCACGTTATCCATCCATTCCTGGTTGTCCAGATACCAGCGTACAGTCTTTTCGATACCCTCTTCAAACTGCTGGCTCGGTATAAAGAAAATTGGAATCATGTGGATAATTGCCAACATTAATATAAAGATGGGATAATAAATCATTGTTTCGTTGAGAAAAGGAGATATCTATTTGTTTACTTTTTGCTGATAGAGTATAAATATGTAAACTGATACTTTTCGTAAGATATTAATATAGAATTTAAGACTTTATTTTAATGCACTGAATTCCTTTATACGCTGTTCTTCGCTGAGCCGACATACTAGTAGTTGTCCGTTCTTTTCTGCTACAATGTAGTCGTCGAGTCCTTCCAATACCACTCGCTTTTTTTCAGAAGCGTGTACAATGCAGTTTCGGCAGTTATATAAATCTACTTGAGTACCAACTGTAGCATTGCCATTTTCGTCTTGTGGCAATAGTGTGCGCAGTGCTCCCCAGCTTCCCAAGTCGCTCCATCCGAATTCAGCTGGAAGTACATAAATTTCCTTTACCTTTTCCATTACAGCATAGTCTATGGAAATCTTCTCACAGCTAGGGAAGAGTCGTTTCAGTTCTTCCTGCTCCTTGTCCGTAAACAGCGCAGGTTCCAGTTTGTCCATTATTTCCGCTATCAGTGGAGCATACCGGCGGATAGCAGCCGTAATGGTTTCTACGTTCCACACAAAGATTCCCGCGTTCCAGAAGAAGTTTCCCGCTTTCATGTACTTACGTGCCGTGTCCTTGTCAGGCTTTTCTTTGAAAGCTTCCACTTCGCATATACCTGTCTGATCAGCATTACCTTTTGCTGCTATGTATCCATAACCTGTTTCCGGTCGGCTGGGTTTCATTCCCAGCGTAACGATGGCGGACGAATCCGCTGTTTTCTCTAGTGCCGTAGCTATACAGTGTGCAAATTCGGTTGTGTTTATCACTAGTGCGTCCGATGGAGTAACCACGATATTAGCTTGTGGATATTCTTTCTTTATTTTCCAACAGGCATACGCTATACAGGGAGCTGTATTTCTGGCTTCTGGCTCTGACAATATATGACTTTCTGGTAGTTCTGGTAGCTGCTCCTTTACAATATTTGTGTACTTCTCACTGGTTACTATCCAGAAATTCTGTATTGAACAGAGTGGGAGGAAACGCTCTACAGTAAGTTGTATCAGTGATTTTCCACATCCCATCACATCTATAAATTGTTTGGGATATTCCGGTGTACTCATAGGCCAAAAACGGCTTCCTATGCCGCCTGCCATGATAACAATGTGATTTTCCATTGAAATAAAACAATAGATTATAATTATTAGATATCTTTGTAATTGTGTTTTTATAGTACTTAACCTTATATTTATGAAACAGCTAAAGGTTATATATCAAATAGGGATGATTCTACGGCTAATAATTTCTTATTTTTTGGCACTTATCTTAATGCCAATAGCATGGTTGTGCAGTCTATTCCGTAAATAGGCTTATTTCTTTCCGAATGGATTTTTGTAAACTCCGAGTAGTTGTTGTGTAAAGTAATAAAAGAATTGCATGTCGTCCACAAAATAGCGTTTGAATAGCCGTTTAGGTTCTTTTAAGCATCGATACAGCCATTCCATGCCTAATTTTTGCCAAATTATAGGGGCACGTTTTAAGGTTCCGGCTTCGAAGTCGATAGTAGCTCCTAGCCCCATAAAAATATCTACTCCAGACATTTGGTCTCGATATTTCATTATCCATTTTTCCTGTTTGGGGGCACCTACACCTACTAAAACTACATTGGCTCCGCTTTCATTTACAATACGAATAAGTTTTTCACATTCATCCGGCTTTTTTTCGAAACCGTAGGAAGGAGAGTGAGCACCCACTACTATATTTCTTCCAACTTTTTGGTTAATCCTTTCCATTGCTTTAATGGCAACTCCTTCTGCAGCTCCGAGTAAGAATATTTTGCAGTTGGGATCATCTTTATGATATTCATAAAAAGCAGTGAAGAAACTAGAACCAGGTATAGCTTCTGGTAATGGTTTTTTAAGGAGTTTGGAGAGAAGATAAAGAATTTTGCTATCACAGATTATCCATTCTGCTTGTTGGTATACATCATAAAATTCTTTATCTTTTTGTAGTTTTACCAAGTGATCTACATTGGGAGTTATAAGAGTTCCTTTTTTCAAGCTTTTTAATAACTCTGATTGAGTTATTATTTGAATGTTGGTATTTAAAAAAGTTGTTGTTTTCATTTTAATAGAGATTGATATATATGAGTCAAATCGGTAAATACTTTTTGTGGAAAGAAATTCTGAACAACTTGGTAAGCTTTTTCACCATGTGCTATAATATCCTCTGGATGCTCTATATAATGTTTAATCGCCTCTGCTATTTCCTTTTTATTTCCAGGTTGTACTAAGATACCGTTTTCATGTGTCTTTATGACTTCAGGAATTCCGCCAACAGGAGTCGATATTGTTGGATGTTTATAACTCATTGCTTCAAGGATGGCTATAGGAAGTCCTTCATTATAGGATGGCAGTATGTATACATCCTCCCAATTAAGACATTCATTTTTTTTATTTCCAGAAATCCATCCTTCGTAACTGACAAAATCTTCTAGTTGATGTTCTTTTATGAATTGCTTTATATCCCTATCTACTTCATTGCCTCCCATTCTTAATAACAGTTTGTCTTTAAAGTATTTTCTGTTGTCGCTGATGGCTTGTAATAAGTCGAACCCTCCTTTACGTATGCTTATTTCTCCCATAAACATAAGATGAAGTTTATTGTCTTTACGTGGAAGTTTTTTAAATTCGGGAGGTGATACTATATTATTTAAAACCTGAATCTTATTTCTGTCAACTCCTATTGAACTGAAATATTCTTTCCATGATTCAGATAGGACAATTAAAGCATCACATTTATTTAGAGTTTGACTTATGTTAATTTTGTCATTGCTGTTTTGGTAGAATTCTATAAAATCAGCAGCGTGTTCGTGAAGAATTACTTTTTTATTTAGTTTTTTTGCTAAGTTGATAAAGATTCTACAGCGATAGAAAGAAGCATTGGCAGCACCGTGAATATGAATAATTTTAATGTTTTTATTGAAAAGACATTTGAAGCACATTCTGGCAATGGCTTGTAATGCATATCCCGATTTTATCAGTTTATTACCTAACTTCCATGTAGGAATAAACTGCATATTTTCTATGTATTTATCATACGATACAAGAACGGCAGTCATTCCTCCTTTAGTTTTCATTGAAACTCCTAAAAATAAGACTTGTTTAGAGAGTTCTTGAAGAATTAGTTTTTCCATTGTTTATAAGAATAATATTCTTTTTTTGTGTAAACTTTAAGAAGTCCATAGCTTCTGGGCTATTTTTTTTATATGGTATGCAATATCCATTGTTTTTACTTGACCATGAACTCCAGAACATAACATATGAAACATTTACTTGAGGTGCATTTATAACTTTATATAAATATTTGGTGAACCAATTGGATATATTCAATCCGTAACATCCTGTTTCTGTTAGCGCTACAATCTTATTGTGTTTTTTTGCGTATTTCGAAAGTTGTTGCAATTGGCTGATACATTGCTCCACTTCTTTTGGGGATTTTATATGATAATTGTCTAAACCTAAAATATCTACATAGCTGTCACCAGGATATCTGTCCATATACCTGTCATTAGGATTTAAAGTTTTCCAGTTGCAATCAGGAGAATAAGCTATTAATATATTGTTTGGGCATTTTGATTTTATTAATTGAGTTGTATAGATGAAAAGTTCTTTATACTCTTCTTTAGTACAATAATCATATCCCCACCAAAAAGCATTGTGTGAGCCTTCATGAAACAATCTTAATATTAAGGGAATTGCGTTTCCATTTTTATCTTTTAAGTCCGATATTATATTAATAACTTTTTCAATTTGCTCATCATACCAATCTTTTACAGTAATATTATTGGGTAGTTTTATAGAATCATGAAGAATTTCTTTTACAACATTAGGATGCTTAGGAGATTTATGTCTATATGGAGCTCCTTTTTTCCCTTCAAAAAACCACCATGGATTTTCCATATGATAACTGATACTTATTATTCCATGGGTAAGATTGTAATAGGATTTGATACAGTTCTTGAAGTTCTCTGTGGCTTTGAGAGAATGTAGATTTATTGCATTACTTCCTAAATCTAAACCTAATAGGGCAGGATACTTTTGGGTAATCCTATATATATCACTATGAGTTAAATTTTGTACAGTATCAGATGCAAAACTATATGTCCATGATTCTGTGTTTTCTTTAATGCCAGCACAAAAATCATTTTCTCTTCCTACTATACATCCTATGTGATCTAGTATGGAAAAATATGTATCTTTAGCATATAAATCACAGTAAAAGATTATAAAAACTAGTAAGACATATGTAGATTTCATTTGTCTATATCGTGTGGATTTATTTTACTTTTCACTAATAGATAATGCTGTTTTTAGAAAATCTGTTGAATATTTCCTTAATTCTCCTAATTTTTGGTCTACATAATTATAATTGATATCATTTTGTATTGTTGAAATGTCTCCTCTGAATAGTCTATCATTTAAATTGAATAACTTAAATAAACTGTCTATTCTTGAATTTCTGGAACCGCTACTTCCTTGAGCAAATCGGTAAAACGTCATAAATTTACGTTGGAACAAGATAGAAAAAACTGTACAGTGGAAGGAGTCTGTACATACATAAGTTGCTTTGCTTATATATTTAACGAAATCGTTTGGGTCAACGTTATATGGAGCTTTATCTCCAAATTTTTCATCTTCAGATACATATTCGTCCATGTGTCTAATAGCGATAATGGGGTATCCTGTTTTTTCTCGAAGCTGATTAGCTGCTTTTCTTGCTTCTGGATTTGTTCCTAGAAAATAACAAAATATATAAGGACCTTTTTCGTTTATACGAGAATCTGAAATTTCTTTTTCCCATTCTTCTTTTGACAATAACATAGTAGGATCAGCTACAACTGTTGCTTTCTTTTGAGATAGAGAATCAACAATTTCTTTTCCCTTAATTTCTCTTACTCCAATATAATTGAATCGCTCTAAATATTTTTTTGTATCTCGTTTTTGAAATTCAGGAATAGTCGAAACTCCGAAGCTCGAAGCATATGCAATTTTGGGTATACAATCATCAACAAATAATAAATTAAAGAATTTGCTGTACAGACTCATGGGAGTCCATACCTGATCGCTTCCAACAAGGACCGCATCATAGTTTAAAGATCCTTTCTGTAAATCATTGTAGCCAAAAAAATCGTGAAAAAGAGGTATTAATTTTTTGCTTTTATATTGATTTACTGCTTGCGTACGAATAGCTATATTTTGTGCATAGTTAGAATGTTTCTTCATATTTATGCGTTCTTTTATTACACGCATTTTGTCTTTTGTTCCACCGCATTTAAACATTAAATACACAAGTCTTAATTTTTCTCTATATGATAGTTGTTTATGGTATCTGATTATTTCACATTGATAACCTAAATCTTGTATTTTTTTTATAGTTGCATATCCTTGTAAGGATGTACCATAATTATTATGATTTTCTGTATATGCTATTACGCATCCAATTTTCTTATTTTCCATAAATGTTTTAATAGTTTATTATTCAACTTTGGTTTTCTTTTTCAGTATTTGTATAATAGGCCATAGAACTTTATGTTGTCCAATGAAAATTTGTAACATATTATGTATATACGAAATGGACGATTTGAATTTATGAGGATCGATAAGTGGAATGTCGTATTGTGGCACCTTCTTTCTTATGATTTTATCTATTCTAATAAAAGTTGCGGCTCGATGCTTTTTTTGTTTTACAGCTATTTGTGAAGACAAAAGTATTTGGAAATTGATAGGAGAAATTGTAATTACTCCATCCTGCACAGCTTCATTAATATATTTGGAACATTTTTCTTTTCTTATGATGAAAGAGTTTATTCCTATTTTATCGTCCAGGAATGGTTTTACATGAATATCTCCAAAAGATATATCGGCTAATTCTGCAAAGTGATCGATGCAGAATAGACATCTTCGAGGAACAAAGAAAGAACGAAGAGGATGACAATATTTCTGATAATCTTGATAATAATAATATGGTCGCTGAGTTTGTTTATCAATACCTTTAGCAACAAGTCCTCCTAGACAACCTTCATCTCTATAGGAGAGATAGGTTAGACTTTTAATGTCTATTTTTCGTTCTTTAAGTACATGTTCTGTTAAGTGGAAGGTACGACTTCCTGAGCAATAAATGCCAAAGTAAGCAAAAATCTTTTCTTTGAATTTAGCATCTATTTTTTCATATTTTCTGAATCCATGTATATGACAAGGTAATCCTACAATAACATATTTTCCTTCTCTTTTTTTTATCTCTTTTATTGAGTTGTCTAATGTAACGGGTGCATATTTAGAACTTTTAGCGTTAAGTATTTCTTCTTTTGTTGTAGCTAAAAAAGATTGCACAAGTAAAGGAGAGGAAGAATTGAATTTTGTTACGATTGCTCCATTTATATATTTTTTTTCTAATAGCCAGATAAGTAATTGGGTTATCATTCCACCTGAAGCACTATGATAACGGGTTTCATAGTCATTACTATGTCCTGTATAACAGTTGTAGAAATAACCTATATATTCATTAAATTGAATCTGGGGTGAATTGAATTCTTCATGTGAGATTTTTGATATTTCTATACCGACACCAGGGCAGCTATCCATACATCTATGGCATCCTTTTTTATTATTACATTTAGACTCGTCTATTTGTGGGATGAATTTGCCTTTGTGCACGTTCATGCGAATAGCTTGGGTAGGGCAAGCTCCAACACAAATTCCACAACCTGTACAGAGGTTGTGCCTGACGGTAAAAAGTATATTATACTTCATCTTAATTTTATAGATTTTGATTTGTAAAAGAAGAAAAAGAATAAAGGTAAGCAGTGTTTCATACAAAATATATACATTGAGTTTTTTAAAGAAAAATTATAAATAAATCTCTCTTTATAGAATCTTTGCAATGAAGGAGTAGAGCAAATTTCTTTTATTCTTTGATATTTATATGTAAAACTTTTCTTTTGAGAAATTTCTTTTTCAATAATGACTTTATATATTCTAAGATATTGGCTATATAAATGAATTTTATATTCTTCATAAGTAAAATATTTTTTTAGCTCTATTTCTACCTGTTTTAATAACTTTATGAGTCTAAGGTATTTTTCTTTAGAATAATTACTTGTAATACTATCTGTATTTATAAAATAATAGTAATATGCTTTGGGAATATAACCTATAGAATTTATATGAGGTAATAAATGTAAGTGAAATATAAGATCTTCAGATGCTATTTCTCTTTCACTAACAAATGTAATATTGTTATTTTTGATAATATCAAGTTTAAAAATGGCTTTACATACGCTCATGGAATATTTAATGTCTATTTTATCAGAAGGAGTTGAACCAACCATATCTAAAAGGAATTTATTAATTTCTTTTTTTCCTGTAAAATACTCTTCTTTATTCCAATCTTTGACCTGTGATATTTGATTGTTATTATGATATCGGCAAAATCTAAAGTAACAGATATCTAATTTTTTTTGTATTGCAACATTGTATATATGTTCATAGGTATTTAAAGCAATAAAATCATCTGAATCAATAAATGTAACATATTCTCCGGTTGCAATTTCTAAACCTGAGTTACGTGCAAGTCCTAATCCTCCATTTTTTTTATGTATTACTTTTATGCGTGAATCTTCTTGTGCATATTTATCACACATAGAGGGGCAATTATCAGGAGATTGATCATCTACGAGAATTATTTCAATATCCTTTAGCGATTGTTGTTGTACAGATTTTATGCAGCGATCTAAATATCTTTCTACATTGTATATAGGTACAATTACTGAAATTTTTGGTCTCATTTTAACGCGTTTTTAAATTGGTTAATAATTTATTTTCCCCAATAGAAAATATAGTTAGGTGATTGTAGTATGAATCGTCCGAAGTAAAGTATTAGATAAGAGAATATGCATATGTGACAAATCTTACATAAATAAACCTCTCTTTTCTTATATAATCTCCAATTATGGGAGAATATATATAATGAATATCCTAATGGAATAAAATATAATAAGACGAATGGATTAGCAATTCTTCGAAGTATTTCAAAATAAAAAGTTAATCTAAATATAATAAATCCAAGAATGGTACTATTGTATAGATATATTACTTTAGTATTTGGTCGGTATTTTAAACTTATATATCCTATATATATAATAGCAATATGAAAACACATTGATATGATAAGAGTAATAGGGCCTTGTTTCCATTCTTCATTAATAGCATCACTGCTAAACCAATAGTCTGATTGATCAATATATGATTGAAATTTATTATCAAAAGATATAAAAGGAATTAGATTTGATATGATGTATGTTATTTGTTCATTAAAATAATTGCTGAATAATGTTGCAATAATATATATAGGAATTGTAATTTCATATTTTAGAGGTTTATTGAATAAAAAGTATATGCAAGTGCAAATGAGGAGAGTAATAATAGCACTTGGATGTATACTGTATGTTATTAGTGTGAAAAAAATAAAGTTATACCATTTTTTTTTGTGTAAAAAGTATAATCCTATAAATACAAATGCATGAGCTATAGCTTGTCTGATAGCAAAAGTGGAAAATATAAGTGTAGCTGGCAAGAATAGAGCCAGCATATATTTATTTTCTTTATAATCTTTAATTAAGATACAAGCTCCAACAATAAATATTAGACTATATATGATGAATGCTCCTACATAATTACATCCTAATTCATGAATAAATAGATTTAAAAGCCTAAATCCAAAATCTTCTTCTTCATATCCATATGGATGTTCAAAGCGATATTTGTACCATGGGTAATCATTTCCCCATCCATATCTACATCCTAAAATAATGGAATATAGAATAATTGGAATTAAAGCTATTTTCCAAAAATGCTTATTAATTACTTTTTGTTTTAAATTCGTAGTACAGTAAAAAACAAAAAATAGTATTGAAAATAGGAGAATGTGATCAATATTTGACATGAAGTTGTTTTTTTATATCTTGATAAAAATTTTCTATACTAAAATTTAAAGCTTTCTTTTTAGCTTGTTCTCTTAAAGAGAAAAGTAGATCAGGATTTTGAGAGAGAAGTTTAATAGCGCTATTAAAATCAGTAAGGTTTGAACAAAATATGGTATTTGTTATATCACAATAATCTCTAATAGATCCAACATCACTACATAACATGGCAAGACCCATTCCCATTGAAGTGACAATAACATTACTTCCTATAGTATCATGCATAACATTTAAGGATACATCTGCCTCTCTCATTAACTTTCTTAATTCTTGTTCTGTAACGAATGGTATAAGTTTTACGTTGGGATTAGGAAATGTATTTGATAAATTTGCTGTGCCTTGACATATAGTAAATTGAATATTGGGATTATTTTTTACAATTTCAGTTAAAAGGTTAATATCCCTCATTTGGTTACCCATTACAATAATAGAAAAATTATTGTGTTTTTCTATTTGAGGATTTATATAAAATTGGTCTACATAATGAAAGCTTGTTATTAATTTTTCTTTACTAATGCCTCTTGATATATAATAGTTGGAAAGTGAACTTCCTAATGTAATTATTTTGTCTACTATATTTTGCCATTTTTGAAGTTTATAATCAGAGAGTAACTTGTCTAATTTGGATGGTACTAGGTGTGATATCCCATAAATCTGTATGTTAGGAAATTTCTTACGAACTGTGTGAGCTATGATAAATTGATTTACATTAGGATCTAAATATTCCATTAGGAAAATGCTATCATTAGAAGATAGTTGCTTGATTAATTCTTTTGCGGCTTGTTTGTTTTTCTTTTTTTGCGAAAATTCAAATTTTAGAGATTTAATTTTATTTACAATTCTATTATTCCCATATTGTTGTTTAAGCTGAGTTATAATAATAGTTTTAAATTCATTTGGGTATGTTTTTTCTAAATATAGGCAAAGATATTTCATGCCTGCATGATTATTACTGGTATTATACCAATCTTGACATATAAGATAGTTCATAGGTGATTAATTATGAATATGATTTAGATAATAAGTAACCATTCTATTTTCCGCCACGACAATTTTATCGGCTGTTTTTCAGCCGATAAAATAAAAATGTCCGTAAGAAAA
>ENA-ORLM01001731-ORLM01001731.1-human-gut-metagenome-genome-assembly--contig:-NODE-1731-length-12981-cov-4.157006_pt1 | contig 12981 bp, 14 predicted proteins | sample MGYA00243063_ERZ508815 | MGnify/ENA primary metagenome ERZ508815 (study PRJEB26277, sample SAMN04329768) | human gut metagenome | biome: human-associated habitat | host: Homo sapiens | place: USA...
AGTCCGTCACCATTGAGGGCGCCGCCAGCACTCTGCTGCGGCCCATCTACAGCGAGACTTCCACCGATGAGGAGACCGGGGAGGCGACCGTCTGCGTCACCTGGGCCGCCGGCGGCGAGGATGTCAACGGCAACTGTGGAATCCATGATGTTGGCTTGGGTGGTCAGCTCGTAGAGCGGCAGTCCAGAGATGCAGTCCACCAGCGCATGGCTTTTGTATCCCCAGTAGAACTCATACCGCCGCTCATTGTGCTGGTTGGAGGCCGAATGGACGCCCAGAGCGCAGTCCGGGTCGCTTTTGGGGTGGTTTTCCTTGGAGAACTTGCTTTTCGCAAAGGACTTCGGGTTGTTCTGCTTCGTGTTCGCCATGACGGGCGTGGAATCCAGGCCAACGAAAGACGCATCCACCACGCCCAGCTCATACAGCTTCCGCACCAGATTGGCCATGATCGACTTCAACGCACCGTTGTTCAACTGCCGCAGGAAACGGTCATAGGTCCAGTAGGACGGCAGCGGCTCCATGATATTGAACCCGCAGTAGTGGGCAATGAGGCGATTGTTGTCCAGATAATCCATCAGATCTGTGATCTGCGTGAAACCCTCGCATTTCATTACGATAAACGCACAGACCATGGCTTCTTTGGGGAAGCCCCGCCGCCCGGTTGCCGCCCTGGGCAGCGTGAAGTCCAAGCTGCTGAACAGCTTGTCGTAAAACATGGCGGCGCTTTGGGATGTGAACAGTGTCACATCCTGAATGATTTCCTGTCGGTAGATAGCGGCCAGCCCCTTTCCGGTTGGTTTTCTCTCAAGTCAATTTTACCAAAAAGGGGCTCCGCTTTCTATATCATATGAGTGATTTCCGGTTTCAGCCATGACCGGAAACCATTGCAATTACTACTCTTTTGGAGTTTTGCTCATGGCTGTGATAATTGTAGAAAGGGGGGTGAAATATTTGAAATCCAAAAGATTTTTATGTACTGTGTTAGCTTGTGTAGTGATGATTAGCTGTATTACCAACGCAGCAGCAATCCAGGAAGAAGTTGCAGACGATTTTGTCGAGTACAATACAGAATCAATTTTGACTACAAGAGCTATCGGTGAATTTGAGATGACGGTTTCTGCTAAAACAAAAGCAATTGCAGATAATAGTTTATCATTAGAAGCCGGGGACACAGTTCGGATCAATGCAAGTTACTCACCGGATGGAAGCGTTGATTTTGGTTTAGTTGATGAAGATGGATTTTTTCATTATATCAACGTGAAAAACGGAAGCATTGATAAGACCATCCGGATTAGCGAACGTGGAAAGTATAAATTCCAGGTCAGGAATAATTCTTCGGTAGCTGTGAAAGTCTGTGGGTTTGTGAGGTACTAATCGACTGTGCAGAATAAAAAAGTAAATAGGAGGCTGACATTATGAAGAGTTATAGAGTGAAATTCATAGCGATGACTCTGGCAGTAGGTATATTGTCCACATCGGTTATGGCATATGCCAGCACTGAAACAGCGGATGTAAATGCATATAAAGATTACATCGCAATGGAATTGAATGCGGAACTGTTTGACTCCATGGGCGCAGAGAATGGAGTTTTTCCGGAGGAGTATGCAGGAGCATATATTGATGATTCAGGAAATTATCATGTATGTATAACAGAGGCTGATGCACAGCCGGTATTTGAAGCTGTCTTAAATGAAGATACAACATCTGCTATTGTAAGTGAAGCTACAGAAGGGGCACCTTTGGGCAGACGAGCGATCAATGAAATTAATTCAGTCGAAGTCCAATATGATATTAAGCAATTCTCCTATGAATACCTTAAGAGTATCCAAAATGTTTTGACTGAGCGAATGGAAGAACTCGGAATCCATCGAATTGGGATTAAACAGAAGGATAATGTTGTAGACGTTTATATGAACAGTGATGCAACAGAAGAAATCAACGATTACTTGCACCAGAATATTGAAAATTTTGATGCTATGGCTGTTCGTGTACACGTAGATGATCCTGAGATGGACTTCATGGCAGCAAAAACGGTTACTCCGTATTCTGGAAATGAAATTAAATGTACGTTAAAAAACACGGTGTATACGGGTACAATTGGTTTCCATGCCGTAGATTTTTGGGGAGAATCAGGCGTTGTAACTGCTGGACATGGTGCACCAAAAGGATCTTCTGCAAAATATAATGGCTATTCACTCGGCACAACAGAGAGTAGTTCACTTAGCGGAAAACTCGATTGTGCATTTATTCCTTTTACGGATACATCTTCTGTAACATGGCAGACGTCTTCGTCTGTAAATGAGGTGGATACAACTATTTATAATGGCCTGTCCGTAATTGCAACGGAATCCAGAATTGTTGAAGGAGCAAGGACAGAAAAGTATGGCATTATTAATGGAAAGACATACGGAACAATTGAAAATACAAGTGCATCCATTTCTGTGAAGGATGGAGATGTAGTAACAAATCTTACAGATTTTGTGACGATTAATGATAGAAGTGATAAAGGGGATAGTGGTGGTACTGTTGGACTTAGAGCAAAAACCGCAAAAGCTAAACTGTATCTTTTAGGAATCACATCATCTGGAAACGGTTCAATTACGGCTGTATGTAAGGCATCGAATATTTGTGATGCATATGGACTTGATGCTGTAACGCAGTAAGATACCGATAAATTAAAGAAAAGGTATTGGGAACTTTACAATCGAGCGCATGAATAGATTGCCACAAATCTCTGAAATAATTATATTATTGCTGGTTGGCATTACCGCTGTTTTATGGTTTTACATGGAAAGTAAAATAGGAAACTATTGTTTTCTAATTTTGCTGATTTATATGTTCTTTCGCTTTTATAAAAATGATAACGGTAACGGAGGTGTACAATGAAAGGTGTTGGAAAGAAACTTTTGGCGGTATTTTTGGCGTGTGCAATGATGCTTCCTATGACGGTTTCGGCACTGGCAATGGAGGAAGAAAAAGAAATTAACAATACTGACCCATTGGCGGTTACATCCGATGGTCAATCGATTGACTTTGAGAAATCCTATAACTATGGACTTTCTAACGCAGAGGACCCGTATTTCTATCTTAGTGAATTGCTCGAAAGCGCTGAAGTATTCTATGAAAATGAATCGCTTGGAGTAAAGACGTATTCGCTGGAAATTTCTAAGGAGCTTCCTATTGAAAATGCAGCTGAATTTGTAGAGATTGGGAAGTGGGATGATGTTTTTAGCATTACATATTATTCCGATGATGGCGAATTTGTAATTCTTCAGTATTTGCCTGATGGCACAATTAATACTTATGTGCGAAATGAAGAGATTACTGCTGAAGCGGAAGAACCCGAAGTTTCCCTTGTCGCTTTTTACGGCGAGGGGGAAGAGGTTGTAGAATTTGATCCTTCACTTGAGATTTCAGAGAAAGTGACCGCCGCGGCCAAAAAGGTTGAGTTCCCGACACCTGTAGAGTGTGGCCATCGGGATACAGGACCTGATGGCATTGTGGCAACAACGCAGCGAGTATATATTGATCAGTTGCGGCAGGATTTTTATGTCCGTGTTATGGAAGTCGAGAGTAACTATAAAAAACAAGGAGGCACCTTCAAAACATGGGCGGCAAATACAACTATTGCAGCGATTTCTTTGAAGCTTGCCCTTCCTACACTTGGTCTTGGCCTGTTCCTTGCGGCTGCAGGAGTTGCTATGACAACTTATGATGGGGTGAAGGCTTTGGCGGAGAGCGTTCAGCTTCCTAATTATACTGACTATACGGCGAGTGACGGAAAAAACGGAGACATCTATGATACAACGGTTTATAATGAATACTGTAGAGTGTACTATAATACAGGCGTGAGTAAATACATTGCGGGTGTTTTGGGTGACGGTACATTTAATTATGTAAAGAAGGGCTACACGGGAATCAAGACAAACGATTACATTATTAATAAAGTGGCGGATAATTTCAACACCTGTATTGCTACCAATGGAAGTAATACTATGTATTTTCCCGTTGAATAACCGAGGCTATGAGCAAGGAGAGACTTTGCCCCTATTGTTCTGGGGAACTACAGCCGGGGACAATTGAGAGTGTTCATGCGATTTACTGGTGTCCACAAACAAATGAAAATAAAAATGGTCTTTTGTTGCCGAGATCAAAAAAAGATGCTCAGTTGATTTCTTCTGGTAGAATGTTCTTTTATGCAAGTGCCAGAAGATGCCCGAAATGTAATGTGATTATAGTTGAGCCGTCAGGATGAAGATTGTTGTGAAAAATGTGGCCGAGAATATCGGCCACATTTTTTAACGGTTTACCCGTTTATATATGAACGGGTAAACCGTTTCTGAATATGTTGACCACCTCCAGTTTAGTATGGTAAGATGACCATGGGGAGAAATAGGCTGCGATAGGTGTTGGAGCTGTAGAAAGCGGCCCGGCAGAAAGGTGGTGGATGAAGCGGCTGCGGTCGATGTGAACAGCAGTGGATTTAGATATAGGCTCGTCTGGGCGAGTGTAAATAGTAATTAGGCCCAGAGCGTCTTGGTCGGGAGCTCCCGGCTGGGGGTTTAGCATTTTGCTAATTTAGAAGCCATTTTTAGGATTAATGTTCCTATATGATGTGCGGGTTTGCCATAGTCTCAGCCCTCTGCCAATGAAAAGGCAGAGGGCTGAGATTTAATCTACGGGTTTATATTTCGTCACAGTTTTCAAATGGGTTTCGGGGTTTCCGTTCAAAACAAGATCTGCATATCTATTTGGTCCAAGATTTTATCCGCATCCCCGGTTTGCTTACTCTTTGTATTCCTCTATTTCTATGATATTTGGGCCTTCCGGTGCGGCAGGCTGACCGTCTATCTCCGATTCAGCCCGGCACGCTCCAAGCTCCTCCAGCCCCAGCAGCGCACCATGGGGTATCCTCGCTTCCGGCAACTCGGCTCCGGGAGGGCTTTGAAGATAGACGCGGTAGCTGTTGCCGATCAAAAATTTTTGGCGCCGATCCAGCAGGAGGTCATGCGCAGCGCCGGAATCATCCATCAGGCGGATACGTTGGTGCCCTCCTATGGGCGCCCACCTGATGGTGACACACACGCCCTCCACCGTTTCATAGTCCCCCTGACGGATCGTGCGAAACAGTAAAATACATCGGGTGATGATACATCCGGACAGCAGAGCACTGAGCGGCAGGAGAACCGGATCGCGCAGGGCGATGCGGCCGGTAAGCCCTATCAGGAAAATGACCGGCCCTGCGGCGGCGGATAAGAGCCACCGCCGCAGGATCGGAGTAGGCCAGCTTTCAAACCCGCTCATGCGCAGGCCCTCTCAAAGATGATCTGCTTGCGGAGGTACAGGTTGGCAACCGCTGCTGTGACAGGCCGGCAGCATGCGGCAGTCCGCATTTCTGATACGCTGTTGTCACTGGTCGTTTCCTGATCGCCGTACAACAAATCAAGCATTTGCAGGTCACTGGCGGTATCCGGGACGCCGCGTTCCGCGCATCGAACCAACTCCGCCGTGGATAGAGGCGTGTGGCCGCTGAGCGCCATAACGCACCGCTCCAGCTCCGTGCGCCGGTCTCGCCGAAAGAGTGTCGCAGCCAGTGCGGGAGCGGTCCCGCTGCGCAGCAGTTTCAGAAAGGTCACCACCTTTAGGGGAAAGCTGCTTGAGATGGGAACAACATAAAGCCCGCCGAGAAGGTCATAGAGCGCGTCAAAATCCGTCGTGCCGCTGCCCTTGGCAACAAGCCCCCGTGTTACGAGCCGGTCAAGGCAGTCTGAAAAGCTGCGCCGGGGGAAAAGCTCCATTCCGTTGGAGAGCTGTTCATAAAAGTCCTCTGCACGCTGCCGTTCTGTCAGCCGCCAGCACAGGGCCGTCCAAAGCGTCATCTCCTGCGGGTCCATTCCAAACTCATGGTGATCCATGAGGATGACCGGATAACGCCGCCCCTTATCGTGCCGGCAGCGGAAATGTCCCAATGCCGTATAAAGTGTTTTTTCTGCCATACGAATTTCCTCCTTATGCACTCTTGAGATCCTGTTCCGTGCAGGCGATGTAGAACTCCCGCACGAGCCGCTCCCGGCGCAGCTTTTCCGCCGCCCGTGAGATGCAGGCTCCGATGTAGTTTGGTTTCTTTTGATATAGCTTGGCGATATCCGCACAGCTGTAGCCTCTGACCCGCAGCTCCATCGCTTCGATCCCAAGCCGGGCGGTGCCGTGGTAGCGGTTCCTGAAATGGGAGAGCAGGGTAGAGGAGGAAACGTCAGAGATCAGATCCTCCGTATGAAAAGGGCTGACCGGCTCCGGTGCTCCCATCTCGGTAAATGCGTCCAGAGATACCAGCGGCAGATTTTTTCGCGCGGATTGGATCTCCCGGCAGCGATCCAATAAATGATTCCGAATCACGACCTTGGCATAAGCGGGGAATGACCCCATTTCCTCCCGGTAGGAGACCGCCGCGCGGCAAAGGGCAATGCAGCCGTCCTGGTACAGATCATCATGTCCCATGCCATCTATGGATTCGTTGACGCTGATGCTGCGGCGAAGCACCTGTTCCACCAGCGCGAGGTGATCTTCCACTCTCCGGCGCTGGAGATCGTTCAAAGTGAACTTTACGTTCATAAGTTCCCTTCTTTCTAATGTTTGCTATGCTGCTTTGTCTGCGGCGGCGCGAAACCTGCGGCTGAGCGCAATGACCTCGTCACAGCGCGCAGCGGAAAATTTAGCGATATGTGCATCCTCGGCGGGAAGCCCCATAGACAGTTGCAGCAGGCGGTATGTTTCTTTTCGGCTCATGACGCCATTCTTCCAGAGACTGTCCAGGGCCACATGCGCATCGTGACGCTTTTTCCGCAGGGGCTTATCCGCCAGTGTCCCCATCGGCAAAAGCGTTTTCCGGTGCGCGGCCACATAGCAGTCACAGGCGGGATACCGTCCGCAGACATAGTATTTGGCATCCGGGTCTGGGGCCTTGTCACCGTAGACCACGCTGGCCGGACGAAGGTATGCCTTGGAACCGCAGACAGGGCAGGTGATGTTGATTCGTTTCATGTCAATCTCCTTTCTGTTTCTGATATTTTGGAACGAGGGTGCAAGGTGATGAACTCGCAAGGTATTCCATCGGACACTGCTCGGAACTGCTCATTTCCCAGGTCAGGTATCTGGAAAAGAGGGATGAGAAGGCGTCCTTGCTGAGCGTTCCGATGCAATCGCCCGGATCGATCCGCTCTCCGGTTTCTTCTTCAAACTCCCGAACGCCGACGAGCAACGGCGCGCCATCCTGTCGGATCGCCACGAGACAGCCGGAGCGGTCAACCTTGCAGGGATGTGGGCACGGCCCACAGGGGACATAAATGGCATTGCGCCAGTTTCCTTTGCAGCTGAACAGCAGTTCATACACGTTTCGTTTGATTTGATCCATGGGAGCCTCCTTAAAAATCCCTCATAGTATTACGCGCCGCTCAAGGGGGGTATCGTCCCCTTGAAATTTGAACTTTTTGTAAAGAATAGAAAAAGCGGTCCGCTCATAGCAGACCGCTTGACAGTTTCGAAAAAACTGCATATAATATAAACAAGATTATCATAATATGATTTATCATAAATGAATCGTAGATGCTGGAGGTGGCACAGGTGAACTTTATCGGACGAAAAGAAGAATTGAATACGCTGGAAAAGGAATTCCGCCGGGATGGCAGCTTTGTTGTGATTTATGGCCGGCGGCGTATCGGAAAGACAACGCTGATCAAAGAATTCATCAAAGATAAGCAGGCATTTTACTTCCTTGCGACAGAGGAAGTGGAGTCCCAGAGCATGAAGCGTCTTGCCGGCGTGGTAGCCCGGGTGACGGGCAACTCCATGCTGCAGCGGGTCACTTTCACGGACTGGCTGGACCTGTTCCGGGAGATTGCCAACTACCGGCCGGAGGAAAAGAAAGTGCTGGTCATTGACGAATTTCCGTATTTGGTCAAGACGAACGCGGCCTTTCCGTCCATTCTGCAAAATGCTTGGGACGAGATCCTGAAGGACAGCAATGTGATGCTGATCCTCTGCGGGTCGCTGATCAGCATGATGCAGAAGCATGCCCTCTCTCACGACAGTCCGCTTTATGGCCGGCGCAGCGCACAGATTCGCTTGAAGCCGCTGCCGTTTACAGACCTTTATGCCGTGCAGGGGCAGCTGTTCTCCCAGGCGGTGGAGCAGTATTCCGTAACGGGCGGCGTCCCGAAATATCTGGAGTTTTTTGAACCGGGAGAAGACCTCTACCGTCAGATTCAGGAAGTCGTGCTTTCCAAGAATGGTTTTCTCTATGAGGAGCCGAACTTCCTGCTGAAAGACGAGGTACAGGCTGCCAACAGCTATTTTTCTATCATTCGCGCCATTGCGGACGGTAACCACAAGCTGGGCAAGATCGCTGGGGCCCTGGGCATGGAAACCTCCGCGCTGACGCCCTACCTCTCCACGCTGATCGATCTGGATTTTCTGAAAAAGGCAACGCCAGTCACGGAAAAGAATCCGGAGAAGTCCCGAAAGGGCCTCTACTTCATTTCAGATAATTTTATCCGCTTTTGGTTTCGCTACGTCTATCCCTACAAGGGGGAGCTGGAACTGGACAATCAGCAGATCGTTCTGGACGAGTTGGAGAAAGACTTTATCCAGAAATTCGTTGCTTTTTCCTATGAGGATATCTGCAAGGATATTTTTGCATCCCTGTGCCGGAACAAGGCAGTGGACTTCGTTCCCTCCCGCATCGGCTCTTACTGGCTCAACGACATCAACGGCGATACGGAGATTGATGTGATGGCAGTGGATCATCAGAATAAGCAGGTGTTTGCCGGCGAGTGTAAATACCACAACAAGCCGGTGGATGCGACGGTCTATTATGAACTGGAGGAGAAGGTGAAAAAGTCTGCGGAGCTGCGCACGGCTTTCCCTGGGTATAAGGTGATGTACGGTCTGTTTTCCAAGAGCGGGTTTACCCAACGGATGCTCGACCAGGCCGAGGGGCGGGATGATATTCTGCTGATTCAAGAAGACCACATTTTATAAATTGCCAAAGTGGCTGCACACGGCCTTCCCTGCATAGTCTCCTTCTTTTGTGCGCAATAAAACGTATTAGGAAACACACAAGGACTAACTCTTGACTTTTTGCGTATAATAGAATATAATTGTATTGCAAACCAATACAATCATATTTGAAAGGAGTGCTTTTATGGCTACAAGTGTTATGCAGGTGCGTGTTGACGAAGATCTCCGCGCTAAGGCTGCCGCTGTCTACGATGAACTCGGCATCGACCTTCCTACCGCTATCCGAATGTTTTTGAAGCGCTCTGTCGTGGTAAATGGCGTTCCCTTTTCCATGACGCTGCCCAAGCAGGAATACAGAGCTGACCGGGCGATCCGTGCCGTGAAAAGTCTGAGTGAAGCCGCACAGCAGAACGGCACGGCCGATATGTCGCTGGATGAGATCAATGCTGAAATTGCAGCGTCCCGGGCTGACCGTGCGTCAAGAAATGCTCGGAACGGAGCGTAACCATGAAATACTATGTTGTACTTGATACGAATGTAGTGGTTTCCGCTCTGTTTAACATTTCCTCCGTTCCCGGTATGATTCTGCAAGAAGCTCTTGCGGGGCGTGTAATTCCTCTGCTGCATGAGGATATTCTGGACGAATACAACGATGTTCTGCACCGCCCTAAATTTAAGTTTGACCGCCGAGACATTGAAATTGCGCTGACAGGCTTAATTAAGCGAGGTATCTTTTTGGATGCTGCCACGATTGAGGACTATGTCCCCGACCCCGATGATGCAATTTTCTATGAGGTGGTTATGGAGGCGAGAGAAACTACCGACGCTTATCTCGTAACGGGCAACATTAAGCATTTCCCGGTCAAGCCCTATGTAGTGACGCCAAAAGAGATGCTGGAAATCCTGAACGAAAATGAACGCTGATTAGTTTATTTCATCGTGGCATTGTTAGAGAGGCACCTCAGAGATGAGGTGTCTCTTGCTATATTTGTCAGCAGTTTCAGCCGATGATCCAAAACGGCCCGCCGGCGCCGGCGCGTCTGCTGGCCTCGTTCAGAATGATGGACAAGTCCCAGACTTTTTGACTACGCCGGTAGCTGGCGGGATCAGCCACAAGGATTTTCTCGTCCTGTACGCCCCGCAGCACGATGAAATGTCCGGACTTCGTAAAATGCCCTTTGGTCATCAGGGCCACGACTAACTTCCCGTCTGCCAGGGCATCCAGAATGCGCTGCGGCTCCGTAGCGGTACACCCTTCAACAGAAAGTCCCCACGCCTGCGCCGCGCCGGGGATCAAAGTGTGGTAGGAGCCGCTTTTGCTGCACCAATAACCGTGCTCATATGCCCACCGCGCCATTTGGACCGGGTCAACTGTCTCGCTGGTCAGCGAGGAAACCACAATAGCCATGGAAGTTGGCCCGCAGCCATACCCCCCAATATGGTCGGTGCCATAAGGCTGATTGGCATAGCGTTCATCCAATTGGTTGAAATAAACGACATCTGTTGCGCCATCGGTAAAGCGCACATTGCCAAGAGCCGTAATGGTGTTGGTAGAAGGAGCATATTGAAACAGACCATCACCAAGAAACAGGCTGAGGTTTTCGGCGTAATTCTCCGCCAACTCTTTTTGCTTGTCGGTCAGTGCGAAGATGGTATCAGCAAAGTAGGCTTCGCCGTTATAGCGAATCGTGTAGATGTACCATATTTCTGTTGTGTCATCTGCGCCATCCTCTTCCGCAGGGATGGTACGTACTTCCCGTGTCCGACTGAAACTGTAAAGGTGCGTAAGACCAGCACGCAGGATCTGCTCCATATCGGCAAGGGCGATGGAAGCAAAGTCCAATTCTTTTGCCGCGCAGTATTGCGAGATGAAGAGGTTGGTGTTGTTGATAGGGTTCCCCTCATAGGGATTGATTATTTCATAGTGGTCCCCATCGGTCCCAGCAAAATCACTGGCGATGCGTTCCTTCACATTCTCAATACCTTCTCCGAGAATTTGGTTGATTGCAAAGGCGGCTTGGTTCATGTTTTCCGTAATAGCCGCATTGTCATTGAGGATCGGCTGCCCAGCTGCTCCGGACGCTCCGCTATCCGTCAAGCTTCCGAAGGCAAGCCCCGGCAGGAGCAAAATAAAAAGCAGCGGCAGCGCCAGTAACACCAGCGCGGCCGTCGCTATTTTTCCGATGTGCTTTCGTGCGGACAATGCCGCTCCTATGGCAACTCCATAGGGTCCACCTGCTGCAGCGCCCTTTGCCGCGGCGGAAATGGCCTTGCCAGTCCGTACTGCCTGCAAGGTATTGGATGCAACAGAAGCTGCCTCATCCAGTCCGGTATGATTGTGTTCGCTCATGTTCGTATCCTTTCAAGTCTAAAGGTGGTGCTTGCGCTTGCGGCAGGCCATTTTTGCAAGGTGGATCGGGGCTTTCAAAAATCCGCACTTCTCAATCAGCGCTGCCTGTGGTAGAATACCTTTCGTGTGTGATAGGGGGGATAGCATTGTTTTATACGCAGGAAGAGGCCGCTGTTTTGGGTGGCTTTCTTAGCAGCTACTTAAACCGCGGCTCCGCGTCAGGCCTCGTCAGAGAGGAGCTTGCACGATTTCAAGTCGGATTGGAGCAGGGTTGCTTACAAAAAGCAGAACTGCTATGGGCCGAACAAACGCTGCTTGCCTTAAAACCGTTCTGGTGGGAAGAATGGGAAGATCACCGTGCCTTGATGAGTGCGCTGCTCAAGACGCAGGCACTTCTGCGCGCCGATAAATGAGGTTTCCCGCAGACATGAAAAAAGCTCCTGCTGCACGCAGGAGCCAGCATATAAGAATGACCCTTGACTGTTTTCGCGTTCCACAGTCAAGGGTCATTCTATATAGGACTTGGGCTCTACCATCACTGGTTACCTCCAATTTCTACAGATTTGAGACTTATTGGTACATCGGACTCACCTTTCTTTCTGTACTTATAAAATAGCAGAGTTCTCGTGGTTTTACAATCCGCAAATTGTACGAAATAACCATAATGCAAACTGTGCATCCATCTGATTTTAGACGGATTGCTGCTAATTTGATTGACGATGCAGGATACGGTACGGTATAATAATAGTGTTGTGGGGTTTCAAGCAGCCGCGGCCGGGCAAGGACACCTATGCCGCCTGTTCGGTTGACTGCCAGTTATGTTCCTCCAATGCCAAAAGGTATGCATATGTTTTTGGAGCGGCGCTTTGAAACGCTGCCATTTTTTTGCCGTTATCGCGGTAAGTGATCCAGTACACGAAGCAGTCCGCAAAATACTCCCGCTCGTTGGTAAGCGCATACGGACGGAGCAGGACTGCCGCAGTTTCGGATTCCTCCTGATAAAAACTCTCCGCATGGGACGGAAAGCCCATCAGCTTATCCAGAAAGTGACCAAATTCGTGAACGGTAGCTTCTGCTGAGGATACAACGATTTGGCGATTTTCATAGTCCGTTACACCGATGCAATTCAGATTCCTTTGATCACTTATGCTTGCGAGATATTCGCAATCAATCATATACTGCCAGCCCTTTTCTGCAAATGCCTGCCGGATCGGCTCCGGGATCTTTTGAAGTTCCAGCAGATAACTATTCAGATAGACGCCCTCTCTATTGTTCAGAGGAAGACTTTTCAGGATGGGCGGCGGCGCAACGGTAAATTCCCTGGTCAAAAGAGCATAGAGAAGATCCGCAACCTCGCCTCGGGTGATGATGTCTGTCCCGGCGCAGGTGTCTTTGCATAAGCCAAAGCTCTTGGCAGCAAGAAGGACATTGTCCTGCGGAGACAGAGCCTCCTTATCCGGGTAGAGTTGAGAACTGTAAAGAGCAATGTCAAAGGCAGCAAAACTGCTTTCATAGATGGCATAGCGGCATATCCGCGAATCTGGTGCCGCAATAGCCGTCAGATTCAACCATCCATCCGCATAGCCTTGTTTGATACAGGCATCCCCACCAAAGAC
>ENA-ORLM01001738-ORLM01001738.1-human-gut-metagenome-genome-assembly--contig:-NODE-1738-length-12965-cov-3.122827_pt1 | contig 12965 bp, 3 predicted proteins | sample MGYA00243063_ERZ508815 | MGnify/ENA primary metagenome ERZ508815 (study PRJEB26277, sample SAMN04329768) | human gut metagenome | biome: human-associated habitat | host: Homo sapiens | place: USA...
GCAGACCTACTTTACCAGTGTGTATTGATTGTAAGCATTGCATGGTGACAGACGGTACAGTAACGGGACTAACTAATTTTGAAGATATTGGATGGGCTGATGTTGGAAATATTTCATGGCTTAAACTTCATGATGGATACAATGTTGTAAGTATTACAGGTGCGTGTACTTATAAAATTGAGTTTGATGTGCCACAGAAACGGATCGGTGATCTGTTATGATTAAACACAATGCAAAAATTTATTTATGTCGTCCTGACAGAACTGTTATTTGCGCTTTAAATGGAGTACAGATTAAAAGCGTTGAATATGAACAGCAATTAAAAGATTTTAACCATCTTACATTTAATGTAGACAGATATATAGATATTGATGGTGAATACGTTGAATCTGCTGGTTATGAGAAACTAAAAGATCATATGACGATTTATCTTGAAGGACTTGACTATTTTCAGCTTCAAGAACCTTCTCTGCAAAATGATAATGGTAGATATGAATACAAGGCATGTGAAGCGTATTCTGATGAGAAAACTTTTGAAGATAAAGATATGAAAGGTTTGTCTTTTAACAAAGGTACAACAGACTCTATGGAAATGTTGGCTACAAATAACGTAGACGATATGGGTTATGCGAAAGAATACATCACGTTTTGCAACGATAGGAACCATGAATTATCATTGATGCATTTAGTATTAGACAGAGTACCAGGATGGAGTGTCGGTTACATCGATCCTGCAATAAAGAACGAAAAATATTCGTTTGAGGCAGATAATACCAATGCCTATGCGTTCCTTAATACGACTGTTGCCAATGTTGTAAAATGCGTATTTTATTTCGATACAATCAACAGAACGGTAAGTGCATATGCTAAAGAAAACATAGGAAAAGACACGAATATCTTCATTGGATGGCGTAACGCACTTAATATGCTCAAGATGTCTCCTCAGACAGATACAATGTATAACGCCTTGACGGTTCAAGGGGATGAAGAGTTAGATATTACGAGAGTCAATTATGGTCGAAGTTATATCTATAATCTTGACTACTATTTGACTACAAACTACTTTCCTCAAGAAACTATTGATAAGATCAAAATATGGCAAAAGTGGCAAATTGATAACCACGCTAAATATATTGAGAACGGAAAGAAGTCTGCGGAATATCAGGCAAAGATAGATGAAATTTACTATCGTGTACCAAATGATGGAATCCAGATTGATCAATATAAAACAATGGATCAAGAAACTCTTGAGAAAACTCTAAAAATGTATGAGCAGATGCTTACTACAATCCAAGTCAGTGTTGATGCAAGAGATGATCATGAGAAAGATTCAAACGGAAATTATACAAAATGGGATAAACCAGATGATATTCAGAATCGTGTCTATAAACCTTGGACTACTCCTTCTGGCGAAGTTGATCATGAAAAATATCTTGCTTTGCTAAAAGAAAGCAACAAAGGATATTATACATATCAAGAATTAAGAGATTATATTATTCCAAATATTAAGGTAGCGATTCAAAACTTGCATTTAGCCGATAATAAGAAGATTGATTATAATGATGAATTTGAATCAAATTGGGATTTATATGGAATTAAAGAACTTGAATGTAAGCGTGATGAATATAAGAAACAGATTATGGATATTCTCGCTGCATATCAAAAAGAATGGAAAGACCTTACTGATGAAGAGATTGGTAAAGCTGGTGTAAAAGATGAGAAAACTTACAATGTATTCCATAAGAATTTTATTAAGTACAAAAATTGGCTTGGAGATGAAAATACAGAAGGTTCACTTCTATATAAATTAAAAGAGTTAAATGCACAGGGCGATGAACTTGAAACTCAGAAGAAACCATATGACGATGTAATGACAGATATGAATACTCATTCTAAACTCAATGATCCGCAATTTGGATTGACAGATAAAGAATACACCGCTGTCATGAACATTGTTCGTATGGGAGATTATACAAACAATAATATCTTTACTACTTCTCTTGATGACGCAGTAACATCTTACGAGCATTGCGAAGAATTATATCAAGATGGATTAAAACGTATCTCTGAAACTTCTCAACCACAATATCAGATTGAGACTTCTCTCGATAACATTCTCTCTTTAAATGAATATGCAGACGTAGATTCAGATAATAAACAAGGTTGGCATAATCAGTTTACGGTTGGTAACTTTATTCGAGTTGGCGTACGTGATGATTATGCAATTAAGTTAAGATTGTTGACAATCGCATACAATCCTTGCACAAAAAGTTCGGAAATTAGTGTGACATATACTAACATGATCACGAGTCTAACAGGTAGAGATGATTTCTCTTATCTGTTTGACGATACTGCTGCTTCGCAAAAAAATAGTATTTCTGTTGGAACAGGCGACTCTAAAGATTCTGTTGAGTATATGACTAATATGCTTCAGAGAATGACAAATAGTTCTTTGTTTGGAAATGCAGTGAACAATAGCGTACAAAATGTATTAAGCGATCAAGGAACAATTAACAAATTATTTGGCGATTACTTGAGTTATAAAGTAATTAATGTCGGGAACATCACAGGTGACAAGGCTGAGTTTAATGAGTTGTTTAGCAAATATATTAACTCAGAATATATTGCTGCTAATTCGGCTGATATTAAAAAGTTGAACACAGACGTTGCCAATATTAACTCTGCAATCATTGGTACTTCTTCTACAGAAACAGGTATCGTATTCAACTTATCCTCAGCAAATGCTAAATTTGACTCTGCATGGATCATAAACGGTATCGCAGGGAAAATGACGATCGGTGACTTAGCCGCAGGCGATATTACAATCTCTGATACAATGCGTATCCTATCTGAGAACGGCAACTTTATCATGAACGGGTCTGCTATGCAATTCTTAGATACTGAGGGCAATGTTGGAATCCAAATTGGTTATGATACAAACAAAAATCCTAGCATTATTATCAAAGATGATAAAGGCGCAACGATCATGACAAGTCAAGGCATTACTAAGGATGCGATTGCTGATGGATTGATTGTGAACAATATGCTTGGAGATAAATCTATATCTAAGGATAAGCTAAACTTCCCTATCGTTGAGGCGAATGAGCAAGGTGGTGTTGATATTACACAGATTTATGATGGCAAAGGCGGTTTGTGGGGAGTTGAGTATACGACATTTAAGGAAAGTGTAAATAGTACATTAGATGATTTTGATTCTCAAATGAATGAGATGGGTTATAATATCATTCTTACTTCTTCTACAGGAGCAAGGCTTGGTGTGGACGGAACATCTACATTGAGTATCACATTGACAAAAAATGGTACAGATGTAACAAACGAATGGTCAGAAAATCACTTTGAATGGTGTAGAAAATCATCTGATTTAGATGGAGATACTTATTGGAATGAACAGCACTCTGGTATGAAAAGTGTTGTTGTAAATAGACAAGATATTATGAATGGAGCGACTTTTGGTTGCTCTTTTGTTGTTGATGGAGAAACATTGGCAACTACTTTAAATTAAGGAGGAAAATTATATGGGAAAAGTGCTTGCCTATGGCGAGATTACAATTACAGACCTAACAGATGGGAAGCAGATACAAGCATATGTGACATCGAACCAACCAAATTTTGTATCATACGATCCCAATGCAACTACAAAATATAATCCTGACTGGTCAGCAAGTAAATTGGTACTTACGCCAGTCATTTTTATTGATAATAAACAGGTGTCATTAACTCAGACTGGGCTAAGCATTACTTGGCAGAGAAAAGTTGGATCAGCAGCATCTACAAATATTGTCACAGGAGAAAGTGTATCTAATGGAGTGTTAAGTGTTAGCAAAAGTATGTTAGTGCCGAATAGTTCAGAAATGATCACTTATATTTGTAGTATCGTTTATACTGATCCAGATACACAAATTAAAGCAGAAACAAGATGTCAGATGTCCTTTACTCTGGTGAAACAAGCTACTGAATTATCCGACTGTAGCATTACTGGAGATACAACATTTAAATACAATGGAGATGGAGCAATTACTTCTGCTTCTTCTATTACATTAACTGCTGTGTTAACAAATACTTCTGTAAAACAGTGGCAGTATAAGAAATCTGATGGAACATTCGCTGCCTACCCTAGCGCTGGCACAACTACTACTCTTACTGTAAATCACAATGATGCAGTGTTTGTAAATGATGTGGCAGTTATTAAATTACTTACAAATGATGATAATGTTTATGATATTCATCAGATTGTTAAGTTAAGGGACGGAGCGGCAGGTAAGGATGTTTATAGTTGTGTATTAAGTAATGATACACAATCTGTGCCTTGTAACGCCAATGGCGGATTATATAGTTCATCTCTTACAGGTGCTGATACTACAATTACTATCTACAAAGGTGGAGTTGACGACTCAGCAAACTGGACTATCAAAGCTACTCCAAGTAATGGTATCACAGGTACATGGGATGGAGACACAAGAAAATATACTGTTACAGGAATTACTGTTGATTCTGGCTATGTTGAATTTGTATGTACTAAATCAGGTCAGGCAAATATTACAAAAAGATTTTCTTTAAATAAAGACAGATCTGGTAGTGATGCAACTATTTATCAGGTAACAGCTGAAAGTAATATTCTTAAACTAAATGCTTCTAATGTACTTAGTCCAGCACAGGCTAAGTTCAGTGCCTATAAGAGAATTGGAAATACTACAGCTGCTACAGCTTATTCTGGAAGATTTAAGATTTCTGAAAGCACAGATGGAAATACATATACAGTGAAATACACATCAAGTTCTGATCAGACCAGTGTTGACTATACACCTTCTAGTACGAGTATTAAGACAATCAAAGCAGAATTATATGCTTCTGGTGGTACAACTACATTATTGGATACTCAGACCGTAACAATTATTGCGGATGGTAAGAATGGTGAGGATGGTAAAAACGGTACTTCTGCTGTAAGTACAGTTCTTGGAAATTACAGCGAAGTAATTCCTTGCAACCCTAATGGAACTGCCAGTGCAGCCAAAGATATTACAATTCCATATTCTTGCTATAAAGGGACAACAAGAATTGCAGGCAAAGCTACTGTAGGAACATTGCCAAGTGGAGTAACTTTAAAATCCAATACAGATGCAACTGCTTCTGCTGAAGGATCAATTATCTTAACTGTTGCGAATGGAGCTTCTTTAGCAAGTGCCATGAGTGGAGATATTACTATTTCTATAGTTGCAGCAGGATTAACATCTACGCACAAATTTAATTGGAGCAAAAATACGAAAGCTACAAATGGCGTAAATGCTATATTATTCCAAGCTTATGCACCTAATGGAAATCATATCATCAATGGCGAGAACACAGTTTCGCTACAAACAACATTGACAAATGGTACAGCTACCGTTACTTCTGGTGTTACATATCAATGGAGTAAATATGTTAGCGGAGCTTACCAAAATATCGCAAGTGCTACATCTGCGAATTTAACAGTAACGCCTAGTATGGTAGATTCTGTTGCTTCGTTCAGATGTAATGCTGTTTATGGTAATAAGACATATTCTGCATATGTCAGTGTTATTGATCAGAGTGACCCATGTTCAATTAATGTATTGAGTTCTTTAGGGGATCAATTGATTAATGGACAGGGTGCAGGTGCTTTATATGTAATCATTACAAGAAACGGAAAAGAAATTGATACATTGAAATCTACAACATTCTCTACTTCTGCTCCTAAAAAGCCTGCGAGCGGGGATTTTTATTATAATGTAGATGCTTCTGCTAAAACAGTTACTTTAATGAAATATAATGGAACAGCTTGGTCAGCAGCTACTGGTAACGATCTTCCAAAATATACTTACAACTGGACTCGAAGAGATAAAAAAGGGGTGGAATTAGACACAGCTTCTGATTATGCATCTGGAAAAGCAATTTTCTTAGATTCATCTGTTGTAAATGGGAAAATGATTTTCGGCTGTGAAGTCGTTGACGATAGTGAATAGGCAATAATGTCAGGGCGTACATTATTGTCTTTTTTTAATGTACGCCCAATTATCGTTAAGGAGGAAATATTTGAATGGGTAAAACTTTAGGCTATGGTGAGATTACTGTTGCCAACGTGACAGAACCTTTCACAGTTATGTTAACAAACGAAGCACAGCAATTTGCTACAGATTCAAATAGAAAAGTAACTTCCGCACAAAGTTACTATACAGACATTATTGTTATTCGTGGTAGTCAGGAGCGGACTGATTACACAATTGGAAATATTACTTCTGGTAGTGGGATTACTGTCAGTAAAAACAGTAAAAGAGTTACATTTAGTGTGAATGCTGGTACTACTATCGGAGCCGATACGGGAGTAATTGAGATTCCTATTACGCTTGATGGGCAGACTGTTAAGAAACAGTTTTCTTGGAGTTGTGGGAAACAAGGACCTCAAGGTGTTAAGGGTAATGATGGGAATAGTTTTGCTTGGAATATGTTAAGTGAAACAAATTGTGGTAAAAAACATTGGGGAACAGAGTCTTCTGGCGGAAAATATTCTGTTGAAGATTTTATTACAGAAGATAATATCGATGCTGTAAAACTAATTTGTACTGAGGCTATATCTACATCAAATTGGTCTTATGTTTCATTTAAAGATATTAAGATGTTGAAACAACTGAAACCATCTACAAAATATACATTAAGTTACGATATTAAAGCAAACAGATCAGGAGCTATAAGTCACTCTATATGTAAAGGAGATGCAAGTAATTTTTGCACTAATACTGTCGTTGTAAACAATATAATTGGGAATGAAACGTGGCAACACATCTCAGTAGTTTTAACTACGAACGATTTAAAAACAACACCTACAAACGAAATTCTATATCTAGGCAGAAATGCTTTAAGTAAAGTAGGTTATTCTATCATCAAAAATCTCAAACTAGTTGAAGGAGATATCGACACTCCTTGGAGTCCATCTCAATCAGATATCGAAGGAAAAGGCGTTGTAGAAACAGTTCAATATTACTTAGCAACATCTCAAGCCTCTGGAGTAACTTCTTCTACTTCTGGTTGGAGTACAGACATTACAACTCAAAAACTCACTGCGGATAAAAAATATTTATGGAATTGTTATCAGACTAAGTATAGTGATGGTACGAGTGAACCTATTAGCACACCTAAGGTTATTGGTGTATATGGGGATAAAGGAACGAGTACAAAGATTATTAGGACTGGTTATAAATACACTCAAAATAATATTGATACATTCTCTGCTTCTGGATATTCAAGAACTTGGGGTACCGCAGACGCTACAACAGGACTGAAAGTTGGAGACAATGTATTATTAAGAGTTAAGAACACTACAAAAGGCTCTGACTGTTTAATCTTTGCAAGTATTACTGCCATTCCAAGTAATTATAGTCTGACTTGTACAAGCTATGGTTTAATTGATAATGGAGCTGATGGTCAGGATGGTGAAGATGGGGCTGGATTTCATTGGAATTTGTTAAAATATTCTGGTGATTTGTCAAAACAAGTTCTTGGTGGTGCAGGAACCTACACTGCTACAGTAGAATCAATTGAAGACAAGACAACTCCTAGCGGACAAGCAGAAAAAATCACTTATACTGTTCAAGGTACTGGTGGTAAATTTATTCAAACAGGTAAATATATTAAAGAGGGTGACATCAAACAAGGTAAAACTTACACTGTTTCTGTATGGTGCAAATGTAGCTCAATTAAAAGCACTGGTGTTATTAATGCTGAGTTCTTAGATAATAAAACATATGTAAACCCTACATTATCTACTGAATGGCAACAGTATGTAGTTACAGGTGTGGCAAATAAAGATGTTACTTCTACTTCTTCAGCTTCTGCTATTTCTTTCTACTATAGCGATAATATGTCAGTTGGAGATATTTTCTATATTTCTTCTCCTAAAGTTGAAGAAGGTGATAAAGCTTCGCCTTGGTGTACAACTTATGAAGAAACTCTTGCCAAAAACCTCTCTATCACACCTTCATCTCAATACTTCAAGTCTACAGACGGTGGTAAAACATTTGCACCAAACGCAATCACAATTAAACCTACTATTCAAGGAGAAATCAGTTTTGGTAAATGGCAATACAGCATTGATGGTGGAGTTAGCTTCACTGATGTTGTGAGTGGACAGAAAGGCTTGACGATCAGTAATAATATGTTGGCTGTTAGCAAAGATAGTAGTTTATACAGTGATGCTGTAACTATGATTACTTTCAGAGCGGTTGCCGATGATAGTAGTTTTTATGATACTTGTAGTATTGCTAAGATTTATGACGTGAGTGATATTGGTGATGGTAGGAATTTATGGATTACTAGAGATAATATTACGTTACAAGCTTGTGAAAAAGATAAATATATATATATAACGACTGGTACTTCAACTGTTTGCATTGGAGCCGATGGTAGTTCAGTAGGTACAAACACTATTGCGTTACAGACTGGAACTAAGTATACAATTTCATTCGTAATCAGTTCTCCATCTGAGGTAGGCAATGCTCGGTGGTATTTTTGCACTGCGTTAAATAGCACAGGTGTTAAAAATTATGGTGGATATGGTGTAAAATTAGTTACAGGCGAGAATATTGTTAGCCAAACAATTACTGTAGATACTTCTTGTGATGCAGCTGGGTTAGTCTTGTATCATCTTCCAACTGGTTGTGTTATTAAAGATATTCAAGTAGAAAAGGGTTCTTCTCCTACTGGTTGGACACCTGCTCCAGAGGATCTTCAAACAGCGATTTTATCTACAAAATCAGAAATATCTGACGTGAGTTTAAAGGTGGATAAAAACAAGCAAGCCATTGAACAAAGAGTGGAAAAGACTACTTATCAGCAAGATTTGAACTTGGTCAAAGGTGATATCAGTAAAGCAAATGAAGGACTGAATAAGTGGAGATATGAGATTTATCCTAAGAGTTTGTTTGCTGACAAGCCAGAGGATCAGAGTAAATATGACATTGGTGTTTTTATAAGGAATAAAAATCTTACACCTAGTCGCACTTTGGTATTTGATGATAACAAGTGGACGCTTTTAGATTATGAAAATAATTATATTGGCTATGGTTTAACTTTTGTTAAAATGTCTGCTAAAAAGACATTTTCGACAAAGTGGGCACATAGTAGTTCTTGCTCAATATACGTTAATGGAAAATTAATTATTTCAGATAAAGGAACGGTACGACTTGATAGCAATAACATAGGAAGAGATTTTAATTGTACATTTATAGAGGGTTGGAACTGTATTGAATTTGTTATGCAAGAAACAACAGGAAATGAATGGTTTTTCTTCAAAGATGCTATTTCTGCTATCTCAGAATGCCAACTCATGAACTGTTACTATGGTACTCCTGTTGCTAGACAATCACACATTACAAATCAGTTAGTCCAGAATACTACTGATATTGATGGTGTTAGTACGAAAGTCAGTAAAGTCACGAGCGTAATTGGTGACAATGGTGAGAACTTCACAAGTTTTAAAAATGACTACAGTGATTTTAAGCAGACGATGAACGGATTTAAAACGACTGTTGGTCAAACTTATGTGACTAAGGATGATTTTAATGGACTTGAGATTGGTGGTAGGAATTTAGTAAGGTTAGGCGGGCTATCAAGTAATGGTGCAACTTCTTTTTCTTACGATAAAACAACAGACATATACACCATAGTATCACCCGTTGTCTCAACAGTATGGGGAATCGGGGCTGCCGTAAAATATGACGATAACCATAAAGTATTAATACCATATGGAAAAACATACATATTATCTTTTGAAGTTAAAGTGCCACAGGCGTTATCCATCAACATTGATATAAACAACTTTGCTGTTTCTGGAAGTTCCTGGGCAGGGAATGATAATGATGATGGTTCTATGAGAGGTCAGTCTTCTTATAACATTCCTGCAAACACATGGACAAAAGTATGGGTTAGATGGGCAAACACTAATACTAAGAACACAAATAAAGTTGATTTATATGATAATTCTAGTATTGGATTAGTAACTAAAGATTGCACTTCTGCTATTACATGGCAAATCAGACATGTAAAAGGTGAATTGGGTAATAAACCTACAGACTGGACTCCAGCACCAGAAGATGTAAATGGAAAGATCGTAAATGTAGAAACTATTGCTAATCAGACCGCTAAGAAGTTTGAGTGGATTGTTAAGGGTGGAGATAGTTCTAGTAATTTTACTTTAACTGATCGTGTTGCTGATCTTGTTGCTGAGAGGATTAACTTCAAGGGGTTGGTTACGTTTAGTGGGTTAAATACAGATGCCAAAAACGAGATTGGAAAAGTAGCACAGAGTAAAGTCGATGGTTTAGAAATTGGTGGCAGGAATCTAATTATCAACAGCAATCTTTCTAGGACCTTAACTAACGTAACTAACGATGGATGTTCAAACATGACTGTTGTTTCTGATTCTGTATATGGACATGCTTTAAAGTTTACTGCTGTTAACCAAAGAAGAGTTTTTTGGGCTACAAGTAATGTATGGGTAAAAAATAAAACTTACACTGTTTCGTTTGTAGCAAAATCAAGTGTGACAGGGCAAAAAATTCGACCAAGCAGATCAACAGCAGATTGGGGCGATGATATTACTCTAACAACTTCTTATGCTAGATATACAACAAAAATTACAAGCCTGGACACGAACGCAGGAGGTACATTGTCGTTTAGTTGTACAAACGCAGTGGGCGATATTACGATTACAAATGTCAAGCTTGAAGTTGGTAATAAAGCTACAGACTGGACACCTGCTCCTGAAGATGTTTCTCAGGATGCAACTAATAAAGCAAGTCAAGCTTTAACAGATGCCAAAAACTACTCTTCTAATGCTGTTAACTGGGTCACTAATAATGGTTCATCAACAACGAGCCTTAACTCAATGGTTAAAAAATGGACAGATGGGGCAGTAAGCGATACAGCACAGATTAACGGTGGATGGATTAAAGCGAATACTATTACTGCTAGTAAGATAGCATTAGCTGACTTTACGAACTATTCTCAGTTGACCAGAGATACAGCAGATGCATACGGATTCACAGTGACTGACGATACAGATGGTACATGGTTTAGTACGAAAAATATTAAGCGAGATCAGTTTATTTCTGAAATATTCCCTTGCAATGGTGGTGAAAGTTATCTTATCGAATATGATATTTCCACCAATGCCAAGGGAGCAAATAATTCAACTGACACTAAAAATTATATTGGTGTAGCTATTGGTGTTTATGGATATACAGGAACTGTTGGTTCTAATGGGCTTCCAAACAAAGCAACAAATATTTGGTATGCAGATAGAATTACTGGATCTGAAACCGCTCCATCAATACATGTAAAAACTACAATTACTACTTCTACAGCTACAAAACAATTCCGAGTATTTTTACAATCAAACGGATATTACTTTGAAGGCACAACAAAGATTAGAAATTTATCTGTTCGTAGAATGTATGGCGGAACTCTTATCGTAGACGGTTCCATTACAGCAGACAAAATCGCAACAGATGCAATTAAATCTCGCAACTACATCTCTTCTGGTGGTACGCAAGGGTCATTTTTGAATTTAAGCGATGGTAGTTTTCAGAGTCCTAATTTAAGTTGGGATGCAAATGGTAATTTGATTGCCAAGAATGCGAACCTGAGTGGTGAGATTACAGCTACGAATGGTAGTATTGCGGGATGGACTATAATTAGCAATAAGATGTATACGACAGGATCTGGTAAATATACAGGTATTGGTAAGTACGGAAGTGCTTATGCTTTCTGGGCGGGTGCAACAAGCAATGATAACGGAAATAGTGCCGTATTTAAGGTTGGTCACACTGGTAAATTAACTGCCACAGATGCAGATATTACGGGAACAATTACTGCTACGAATGGTAAGATTGGTCGCTATGATATTACGTCAACATATCTGATGACAAACAGCGGAAGTAATGCATCTGGTATTGGTGGAAATCAGGCTTTCTGGGCTGGTGCTGAAGATAGCAATTCTGCTCCTTTTAGAGTTGGGTATGATGGAGTTTTGTGGGCAGAAAATGCCGCCATAAGAGGAAGTATCGAAACTGGAAATTTAGGAGATGAAGGAGATACTGTCTCTATAATAAACGGACATATAGGAATACAAGGTACGTCAAATAATGTTGAAATTTATTCAACTGGATTTAAATTTGGTATTGATGGGGACTATTATTTAATGTCAGTTTCAGAAGGAGTCAAATGCTATCGAAATTTGTATGCAACAGATTTTGTAGCGGACGGTTGGCTTTATTGCTCAGAAGTGCATAGTTCTGGTGCAGTTGTCATTGGTGCTGATAGCGAATCTTTTTATTGGGCGCATGGGTACCAAATTGCACGTGGAACATCGTGGGGAGGTGTATGTGTCGGTGATGATAGTCAACAATTGCGACTTTATGGTTCGTCTATCTGGGCATCACACAGCATTTCTACTTCAGACGAAAATCTTAAAGAAAACTTTACTACTCTTGATCAATATGAAAATTTCTATATGAATCTAAATCCTATAGGGTTCAATTACATTGGAGATTATGATGGTAAGAAAACTCATTTTGGATTTGGTGCTCATAAAACAGAAGACGTCTTAGAATCCGAGGGTTATGATGCTGATAAATTTGCTGTAGTAACACATAGACCTCTTGTACAGGAAGATATTGAAAAGCGTTTTGGCAAAGATGTTGAGGTCGATATTGAAACGGAATATGGTGTTTCTTATACAGAATTTATTGCATTAAATACCCATATGATTCAAAAGACACGAAGAGAACTTACCAAAGTCAAACAAGAAAAAGCCGACCTAGAAGTTCGATTACAAGCAATCGAAGCAAAGCTTGGACTTTAAGAACGGATAAAAACAACTAAATAAAACATAAATTTGATCGCACATAGAGCAGTTTTCGGACTGCTCTTTTTGT
>ENA-ORLM01001742-ORLM01001742.1-human-gut-metagenome-genome-assembly--contig:-NODE-1742-length-12947-cov-2.128827_pt1 | contig 12947 bp, 7 predicted proteins | sample MGYA00243063_ERZ508815 | MGnify/ENA primary metagenome ERZ508815 (study PRJEB26277, sample SAMN04329768) | human gut metagenome | biome: human-associated habitat | host: Homo sapiens | place: USA...
TTTGCCCATCTTTATAGGAAGCAATACCGGTCAGTTGCCCGGCTTCGTTATAAGTACGCCATTCTCCATGAAAAATGCCGTGATAGTAAGAACGGACTTCCGCAATCTTGCCATCAGGATAGTAAATCACATAAGTTCCTTCGGGACGGCCGTCTTTGAGGAAAAGCTCCATCTTCAACATACCATCATCGTAAAACTCGGTATAGCGGCCAGTGTAAGGAGTTGTTTGAGACTCGTCCGTATAATACTGGCCTTCACTAAGGAACAAGTCCTGCGCCTGGATTGCCAGGGCAGAACTTGCCAATAATGTTGATGTCAATAATAATCTCTTTATCATCTTTTTAATATTCAGTGTTCTGAGGATCCCAGTTTGTCCAACCGGCTGTCCAATCGTTTGTTCCATCAAAAGCTCCTTTGTAAGTTACTTTTTCAAAAAAGCTGTTATTCAAGACTTCATAAACAAATTCGGCTCCTTGTACGGCAGAAGCAACGACAGAAGAATAGTCACCGTCTTTTGAAATAATTTCGTTGGTGGTTGCCAAAGTAGTATTGTTACCAGCGCGGTTGAAGAAGTTCTCGCTTACCTTTTCGTCATCGTAGAAGTTCTTCCACATACCGGCAAAGATTACATTCTTAACGGCGATACCATCATTTGCCGTACCTTTCTTATCCGTTGCACGAAGTCCGTAAGGCCATCCCGTGAATACGGAGTTGTAGACATTCAAACTCGAATTACGGCGCAGATGCATGGCAGCCTGGAATTTACCTCCTTTGGCTCCATTAGCGGCATCGGCTGTCTTTGCTTCAACCTCGGCTTGTGTCATATCAGAAACCTTTCCATAGAACGGACCGATCAAAGTCACGTTGGAGAAGACAGGCTTCGTAAGCGGGGTATTGGAAGAACCACTTGCATCATTATCGGATTCGAAGCCGTTAGAGTCGGAAGTATCAGCGATGTCCTTGTCACGCACACTCAACAGAAACTGCAAGTTACCCGTATAGCCGTAATCGGTATCGAAATCATCGTCCCAACCTTTGTAAGCAACCAAATGCTTAGCATTGACCGTTCCACCGAACCATTCATACGAATCGTCATTAGAATAAGACACCTGTACGAACTCCACTTCCGTACCACTACCGACACCACCGAATGTCAGACCGTTGATCTCCTTGTCGGGTTCCAAAGGATAGCCAGCAAATTCAATACGGACATATTTCAACTTACCAGAGCTTTCTCCATTAAATTCATCGGAGGTCGTGTTACCATATTCCGTTCCGGGTCCACCCTCGATAACCGGTCTTTTTGTCTGGTTTACACGAGCATTACCGCAGATAATCAAACCTCCCCAGTCTCCCGTCGCACGCTTGCCCGGTTCTTTATCGGAAGTAAAGACGATCGGTTTGTCAACCGTACCTTCAGCCATGATCTTCGCACCCGGTTCGATAATCAAAGAGGCAGCCTTTTCACCGGAAGAAACAGATATACCCTTGATGACCGTTCCAGCTTCAATTGTCAACGTAACACCCGGTTTTACATAGACAAAGCCTTTCATATAGTTCTTATCAGCAGCATTCAGCGTAAGATCGGAAGTTATCTCTCCCTCCAAGATCACTTCTTTGGAAGACGGAGCCTCATTAGAAACAGTCACAGCACAAGTTGCCGTCTTATTGCCATCTTTTGTCGTAGCGGTGATCGTAGCAGTACCCTCGGTAACCCCTGTCACCTTACCGGCATCTACTGTTGCCACCTTTTCATCGGAGGAACTCCATGTTATCGTTTTATCCGTTGCATCGTCCGGAGTAATGGTGGCAGACAATGTCACGGACTCGCCAACCTTGACAGTTGCAGTCGTAGGACTTACGGCAACAGCCGATACAGCTATAGAGCCATCAGGCTTGTCATCATCACTACAAGATACAGTTCCAAACATAACGGCCAACGCACATACAGAGGCCAAACCTTTCAATAGAAATCTGTTCATAATAAAAACATTTTGTTTGTAATAGAGATATATTCTAATTCACTTTAAAACTTGAGGGAAACACCGACATTAATATCCACTCCCGGACGGTAGCTGCGTACCAACTGTTCACGTTCACGCTTGCCGCCGTTCTTGTCCGTCAACTTCACGAACTGTTTGTATTCGATTTTAGAGTTCAGCATATCCTGAATCCCAGCTTTGATCTCAACAGCTTTGCCGATCTTCTTCGAAAAAGTCAAATCCAGGGAATTACGAGGCATCTCATATATGTCGGGAATATCTTCATTCTGGTCCTGCATCGGGACACCGACCGACTCGATGCGCTTCCCGATACGGTTGTAAAGTAGCGAAGCGGAGATTCCCTTGTCATCGTGCTGATAAAACAGACCGGCATTCACCAGATAAGGAGATTGACCCGCCAATGGCCGGTCACGTTCAGGCGCTCCTTCCTCAAAGCGGACACGGCTATGGATATAGGCGGCATTACAGACCAAGCTCAACCCTCTTAATCCGATAAAGTCAAGGCTTTTCTTCATATCCAACTCAATGCCGAACGTCTCGGCATTCTTCGCATTGTGATAGGTATATTGTAAACCGGAACCCGCCTCGTTATAGGTTTCCTCGATCGGATCCTTGAACCGTTTGTAGAATGCACCGACTGTTATCATCTCGCCGGATGCCGGATAGAATTCATAACGCACCTCCAGATTGTCCGCATAAGCATTCTTCAATTCGGTATTACCGACTATATTCGCATCCCGCTCGAAATTAAAATACACATATGGTACTACCTCTCGGAAGTCCGGCCGGTTGTCCGTACGGCCGTAAGCAGCACGCACAAGGTGTTTCGCAGACAGGTTGTAAGAGATATTGACGGAAGGAAAAAAATCGCTCGTCCGGTTATCCAAGTGAACAGGAGTCGTACCGTCTGAACTGTAACCATCCATTTTAAGGTTATAATATTCCATACGGACACCGATATTGGCATTCAGCGCCTCCCCGTAGTTCAACTTGGCAGAGACATAAGCGGCTCCCAAGATATTTTCGGAAGTATAGGAGTCGCTGTTCGTCGTCGTCTCACGCATCCATATCCTGTCTGCCGAAATGTTCTCATCACAGAACAGCCCCGTATAATCCCAATCGGCATACCGGTCATACCCTTTACCTAACAGATTGTAACCGAATCGGCGAGCATCGAACGTACGACTCTTATATTCTCCATAGACACCACCGTCAAGAACAGGGGCGAACTTGTCGGAGACAGTGAACTTATGTTCATAATTGGCAGCGAGCGAAACACCGTGATCCTTCAAGTCCTGGTAATAGCGCATCGGATCGGAGACGTAATAATTCGGTAAGTCCGTCTTCGTCTCGTCGAGGATGGAATTGACGATCTTGCGGTCCGGTTCCCGATAGGCAGCAAAAGCATAGCCGGCAGTCCAGTCCACTTTGTTGATATCCTCCTGTAACGTATGCGTGCCGCCAAGCTGCCCTGAATAGGTCGTACGTCCGGTATAAAGGGATTCCCACTTGCGGATCGCCTTGTCAGAATAATAGTTCATCCCTTCCCTCTGTGTCAGGGCGGAAACACCACGCTGGCTAAAAAAGTTACGAAACTCGTATTTATGATCGCCTTTCATAAACGACCAGTTGAACAAGGCTCCTAACTTGGAGGTATTCTTATAGCGGACATCGTTGTACTCAAAGCGCGGACGTGAGAGATCGTTCGCCACATCATAGGCGATATAGTTATTATTCACCGTCTCCGAATAATCGTAACCGGTACTCCAGTTCACATTCGCAATATTCCCGATCTTCCAGTCGCCTGCATCGAAGGAGCGGTGTGAAGTGAGCGAAATCTTTTGGTCCGGAATAGCCGTGAACCTGTTGATTCCCCACCTCTGGTTGATCCGCCGTGTAAAGGCAGCGGCTTCCTCTGTCGAATAATCCCCTAAATGAGAAGGGAAAGAAGAGGGCAAACTCCGCACCCCGGCCCCAAATCCGAGATAGTCCTTCCAACTCCCGTCCGTCAGCTGGAAACTCCGGAAAGTAGCATTCGTATTAAATCCCATCTGGTAAGATACGTTGAAGGTATTCCCGTCCGGTATATTCTTGGTCATCACTTGCACGAAACCACCGGAGAAATCGGCCGGCAGCTCGGCAGACGGACTCTTATAGACCATCATATTGTCGATCAGCGAAGAAGGAAGCACATCGAACGAGAATGCCCGGCTGTCCGTCTCGCTCGAAGGAGTGGTCGCCTCGTTCAGCCATACATTATTATATCGTTGCGCCAGCCCCCGGACCACCACAAAACGGTCATCCACGATCGTAAGCCCCGGAATACGGCGCAACACCTCGGCGGCATCACTGTCCTGTGTCTTGCCGATCTGTTGGGCTGAAATACCGCTTACGACCGGCAGGCTTTTCCGTACCGTATTGATAATGGCGGTTTCCGTTCCCAACTTTCGTTGTGCCACGACCACCACATTCTGAAGTTGCAGGTCGGCATCGGACAGTTCGATTCTCAGCACCGACTCCTGATGGGCTTTCACCACGACATCACGAATGGTTTCCGATTTATAAGAGACATAAGAAGCGACAATCGTATATTTTCCCGGTTTGACATTCTCTATACGGAAGTTTCCCTCCACGTCGGCAATGGCCCCCACCGTAGTCCCTTCGATCACGACCGAAGCACCGATCAACGCATCTTTGAATTTGGCATCCGACACCGTTCCGCAAATAACGCCTGTCTGCGCCCAGGCAGACAACGAAAGAAAACTCCCCAACAACAAAAGAAAGAACCTCTTCACATTTCCTGTTTCACACTTGTTTCCCATTCCTTATTACTTGTTACATTTATTTGCCGGCAAAAGTAGAAGAGACGTATTGCAAGAAGATGTAAACAGAATTACATTGTAAAAACGATTATTACAATCCGTTGACAACAAAAAGAAAGCAACCATTTGACAAAGCGACCACCCATAGCAGATTTTACGAGAAAAAAGACTGCTAAGAAACTATTTATAGTATCTTTGGAAACAATTAAATAAACAATATACGATGAACTAGGTCATGCGCAAACTCCCAATCGGAATACAAACCAGCCTCCACAGGTTCGGCAAAAGAAGCCTCATCCCCTACCAAAGTGACAGACGTGACATCGTCAAAGTCTGCATGGAATTTGCCGAAGAACAGAATATCACAAGATGGCTATGTGAATAACAAAACTATCACAACGACCGCAGAATGGACATACACACTTTATACATCATCGCTTATGCCACCAGCACCACTTCCTGCCTGGGCAGTTGCGCCATCCTGCTGTTCTTGAACTACGGCAATATCGAGACAAACCCTGTTTACCTGAAGGCACGGCGGATCCTCGCATTTGCGACCTTCCTCGTGGCCATCGGTCTCCTCATCTCGCTTACCACCAGAAAATGGCAACCCGTCGGATGGGACATCGCCTCGTTTCCCGTCACCCTGATCGCCTCCTCGCAAACCCTGCTGTTCACATTCTCACTGATCCTGCTGTTCAACGAACAGTATGCCACCCGGCAGCGGATCCTGCTGCACGCAACTCCTTCCCTCCTCTTCACCCTGGCCTACGCCGGAGCATGCCTGATCTGGAAAGACCACCCCGTCTATGCTTACTCGGAATGGAAGTCACTGGTCACGAATCCGCCTTCCCTGATCCGCACGCTCTATCTGCTTGCCTACATCATCCAGTCAGGCATCTATGCAAAACTATTCCTGCACGAACGACATACTTACCTCTCCCTCTTGGGAGGAGTGAAGACAGAAGACAGGTGGCTCAAACTCGGACAGGTGACAAGCGCGTTCTTCCTTGCCTCAGGCATCGGCCTTTGTACGCTGAGCCTCGCCTTGAATCCTCACCTGCCTCACGAAATCACCGTGACCTTCCTATTCACCGTTTTCTATTTCGCCTTCGGGATCTTCTACGCAAACTTCAGTTCCACCTATCGGGATGTCCGAACCCGCATCCGTGAACAGAACTCAGCCTTTTCTCCTCCCGCCGGAGCGGACATGGAAGAATTGATCTGCTACCTCCAACCGGATGACGACAACAACCGTCTCTTCAAGGACATAGAAGCCTATTTTCAGAAAGAGCAGCCCTATCTGGACCCTGACTTTAGGATATCCGACCTGCCCAGGACCATCGGTGCAAACCCACACAAGCTCTCGACCGCTGTCGGCCGTGCCACCGGGCTGACGGTCCAAGACTACGTACTCCGCCTCCGCATCGGCCACTCCGCAGACCTGCTGCTACTGCCCGAAAACGCCGAGCGCACGATCGAAGACATCGCTTTCTCGTCCGGTTTCCAGTCTACAAGCACCTACAACCGGAATTTCCTGAAACTGATGAAAACAACCCCTTCCCGGTTCCGGAGCCGCACATGACAGGAATACCCCCGCCCTCCCGAGAGGAACACCCCTGTCCGCCCGACGGACAAAACTACATCATACTCATCATTGCTGATTTCGGGCACAACTTTACGGATTTTGGGCATCCTTTCTGCCCTTCTCTCCCCATCTTTGCCTCCAAACGGTTAACGCCCGGCCAACCACCGGGCACTTAAACATTGGAATCATGACCAACGAAGAAGAACAGATCACTCTCAACATCGATCTCTACGACAACATCATGACGGAGAAGGAAGGCGACTACACCGGCCGCCCTCGTATCACCGGCACTCTGTACAACAAACAGATAGCCGCCCGTATCGTGAAAGCAGGTACGGAGTACAAACAGGAAAGCATCGAGTATATCCTCGATCGTGCCGACAAAGCGAAAGTAGAAGCCATCGCCGAAGGTAAGAGCGTAATAGACGGCGTCGGGCAATACCTCGTCACCGCACGCGGCTCGTTTATCGGTGAAAACGCGCAGTTCGATCCTGTCAAACATTCCTTAGGCGTTTCCTACACGCCCGGTCAGCTTCTGCGCAGCCAGCTGAAAAAAACCAAAGTCGTCTGCAATGGCACAGCCCAAACAGGTCCGGTCATCAATTCCATCACCGACAGCACGACCGGCAGCGTCAACGAGATCATCACCTCGGCAGGCCCCGCCGTGATCAGTTGCAGCAATGCCAAAGTGATAGGCGACGACCCGTCTGTCGGCGTCTTCCTGACCAAGGACGAAGAGGGTGCAGCTCCGATGAAATGCACGGTCATCATCCGCAACGCCCCATCCGAACTCACCGTCATGCTCCCCGCCATCGAAACAAAGGTTCTGTACACGCTGAGCGTGACAACACAATACAGCAGCAGCAACAAGATGCTGAAAAACCCGCGCACCTACCGCTTCCCCATCCTCTTGAGCGACGGGAAAAGCAATGACGAGGAACGCCCCGGCGAACTCTGACAACGATGGAGACGTTTCCTTCGAGCCAAGGGAGAGACTCCCTCGCCTCGAAGGAAACATCTCCACTACCTCCAAGTGAATCTCTCCCTTGCATCCAAAGGAGGCATTTATCAAATTGGATGCTTTTTTCATAACACCTAAATAACTACATACACATGAATAGAGATTTAAATATTAAAAGTACAATACGCCAGATTCTTGGCGTATTGATTAGTATCATGATACTAATGCCATTTACGGTATCCTCTCAAACCGTCACAACCACCATTGACTGCGCAAACGCTACAACAGACATAAACGGCAACGGATATCGTTGGGACCTCAGCAACAAGATACTGGCTCTTGACGGAATAGACCTAAGGACAAGTCAGATGATGGGCATAGAGCTTCCTCCCAATTCAACAATCACGCTACAAGGAGACAATTACATCGAAGGAGCAAGCAGGGCCATCCTCTTCAATATCGGTTCCACAGAGCAAGACCCAGGCGGAACCCTGACTATAAAGGGAGACGGGACCTTAACCCTGAACAGCACGAACACCCCCAGCGCCATTTTTAACGCAGGTACGAGCACGATCAAGAACAAAGCCATACTTGTGATAGAAAGCTCGACCGTCATCACAAACGGCCTGTCGGTAGGAGGCAATGCCAAAGACGAAAACGGAGAGTGGGGAAAAACGGGTGAAACAATCCTCAGGAACAATGCATGGTTGGATATCACTTGGGAAAAAACGACCAATCCTTCCGGTTTACCTCTCTACAACCACAACATAAAGGTGGAAAATTCCGTTCTGTTCTACAACTACCGGAACACCGGGACATTAGGATATTATGGTGAAGTATACGGAGACGTGACGCTGTCAGGAGACTGCACCATCAAGAACGGACAGACGCTTTTCATCCCGACAGGCTGCTCGCTCACCGTAAACGGAACACTGGATAATCAAGGAACCATATATAGCAAAGGCGCACTGACCGCAAACCAGATAACAGGAAACACGGTGACCAAAGACAAGGTTGACCTCAACGGGACAAGTTACAAAACATGGGCGGAGGCAACAGCTGCACTCGCAGGTTCCGAAGAACCGATCAATATCATCACTCTGTTAGACGACGAAACAGCTACAAGCACACCTCCAAAACCCTGTATCATAACAGGCGACGGAAAAACGTTGACATATGCCGGCGACCTCGAACTGCAAGCCGCCCTTACCTTCAAAAGCATCAAACTGAACATGAGCACCATTTATGCCAACGGCCACGATTTGACATTCGACGAGTCTGTCGATTGCCGCCCGTCGACATACACCAACAACGGCAACACCCTGACCGGCATACGTAACATCTGGGGAGGAACTAAAGACAACAATACGATCGACAAAACCAATATCGTAATCAAAAGCGGACAATTCGGCTGGATCTACGGCGGCGGCAATGCCGGTAACATCACAGGGACAACCAAGGTGACCATATCGGGCGGAACCGTGAACAACTCTGTTTTCGGTGGAAGCCATGCCGCAGGAAGCACAGTCGGCAATACCGAGTTGAACATTACCGGAGGAACTCTAAACCATATCTACGGAGGTGGCTGGAACGGGGACGTCACCGGTACAGCCACGACGAATATCTCTGGCGAAAACACGGTTGTCAGCGGCTTTATCATCGGCAACACGGAAGGAACCGGCACGGCAGGCAACACGGATGTGACACTTGACACATCCGCAGATAATCCCATCCAGGAAGTACACGGAGCTGGTATTAACTACAATAATACAGTACACGGGAAAGTTTCGGGAAATGTCAATCTCACCGTTCTGGACGGCAGAATCACCGGGAGCCTGATCGGTTGCTCCTCAGCTGTCGAGGGGAAGATCAACATAAACGTGAAAGGAGGAGAGGTCAAAAGAATAAGTGGCATCGACTATTCCTTGTCTGCAGATTCACCAACTCCCACTTACAGCGGAATAATCCAGATCACCATAGAAAAAGGCCATACCACCATCGGACAAATAGACAGCAACAATAACCACAAAACACATGTAACCTACAGAAACTGCGGAACAGCCGACACTCCCTATCTGATTTCCGAACTGCGCTCCATCGATAAAGTCATCCTGGAAAACTCTTTTATCAAAGAAAAGGACCGGACATCGGCATTCAGGCTCGACATGGGGAACGGAGAGACTATGGAAATAGAAGGGACCGGACTGACCGGAGATTTCCATCTGGTCAATTTGAACGGAAAAGCATCGGATAATCAGTCGATTATCACGGCTTCCGAACTGTCGGGTACATACAGTTTCACCCATAAGGCCGACAATAAGATGCTCTATAAAGCCGGTTTCAACTACCGCTATCCGGGTGACGCCACATTGTGTGCCATCACCCTTCCGACAACGGTCGAGAACGGCACGCTAGCTCTCAAAGGCACGATCGGAGCCGACCAGGGAGAAACCCTCTTTGAAAACGGTGACCAAGTCCCAGCAGGCACACCGATGACTATAATCGCCACTCCTTCACCAGGATATAGTATCAAAAGCTTCTCTGTAAGACAGGGTAATAACAATGTGACGGTTGATACAGATGGCAGCTTTACTGCTCCCGACGGTGATTTTACAGTCGCTGCCGAGTTTAAGAGGATATATACTCCGCCGGCAGCCACCTACTACACCGTCACTCTCCCCTCCGTAGAAGGTGCGACACTCAGCAAGCAGGCAGGTGACCATACGGTCGAGGAAGGATACAGTTTCACCTTCGCCATCACCTTGGATGAAAACTATAGTGAGTCCATCCCTATTGTCACCACCGATCGCGGCGAGACGATCATACCGGACACGAATGGCAGATACAAGATCAACAACGTGGCTGAAGACATTGTCGTCTCTATCTCCGGCATCGTGAAGAATCTTCCAACAAGTATCAAAAGTATCGAAACAGACACGAAGATATGGACCGCCGACGGCACGATCTTCATCCACACCTCTTCCCCGCAGCAGGTACAGGTGGTAAACCTCGCCGGAAGCACTCTCTTCTACCGCAACATTCCGGTAGGCGACACACGGCTCAATGGATTGGCAGCAGGAGTCTACATTGTACGCTTCTCAAGAGAAATGCCACGGAAAATAATCGTACGCTAACCCTGTTTATTATATGCAAACTGAGGGCGATCGCGACCGCCCCCACATAAAAATCCCCCTCTCTGCACACAGCCGGGAGGGGGATTCACGAACAGTTCAAAGACGAGGTGCTGCCGAACAATAAATTGTAAAATATTTGTTACATTTGTGACCTTAAAATTATTGCTCGATTGGGCACAAATAATCTATAGTATGAAGAACATTAAAATCTATCCGAAAGATTGGTTGCAGTTGCACCCTTATAAACAGTCAGATCCGACAGATTCCTATTATACCAATATTGCAAACCGTATTTACGGCATGTTGGAAGAAACACGTCTTGCCTATTCTTTTGAGAAGGACGAGGTCAAACAGATCAGTATACGCATGGCTGCCTATTTCGAAGATGTGATTTCCGGTCTGAATATCTGGCGATCGTTCATCACGGAACACAAAGCCTTATACGGTAAATTCCTGCCGTTTTATACACCTGACGATCACTATTATGATGACGAGGTCAACTACGAAGATATCCGGTTCTTGCTTTGGCATTACACACAGCAGTATCACGGGTTTCACAAAGGCACATTCGTCAGTCCCGACAATGCGGCAAACGGCAACAGCTCTTTGCCCCGGAAACCCGCTATGAGGATGTCGACAAATATAACGAGTTGCTTCACTGGTTTCATTACCAATGTTACCTGTTTACCGATTCACACCAGGAACTGACAGATACAGTTAAGGAATATTGGGAACAAACGAAAGAGAAAGACGAGCAGTTCATCATGACCGCCTACGAGGCTCTGGCACATATTTCCAAAAGTGCATTTTTGGCTTACACGGCTCCCAAATGGCTTTCGCTGATCTTTCCGGCAGACCATCCGGATCACAGCTTGTTCGTTGAAGAAGGTGAAAAGTCACAGGCATTCAAAGAACCGGTGTCCGAAGAGAGCAAGAAAATGCTGACCGAGCACTTTGAGAAATTCACGGCAGCGGCAGAAGGAAAAGCACTCCTTTATTTCCAAAACAAGCGTGAATTCCTCGACTTCCTGACGAAGATCGGCATCGAGACGGAAGGAGCGACAGGCGATACCGCCTCCCGGAAATTTGCCGTTTATGCCACTCAGTCAGAAGGTTTGCAAGTCCTAACCGACGGTGTTGAGTATGTCAAAGACGAAAACAATCCTTTCTACAATCAGAAAAAGGCGGAAAACCAAGGTTTGTCCTTCTTCATGATCCGGAAATGCAGCCCGTATCTGCTGAGAATATTGGAAGAAAAAGGCATGTTAGCCGATGCGCAAGCGAAGAGCCTGGCCGGTGAAGAACGTAGCAAAGCGATCGTTCACGAGAACTGGGAGTTCCTGATGCGGTATTTCCTTCGGGAATATTGATTGTTACTTTTCTCTTGGGAGAAAAGTAACAATCAATATCGATCAGCCGGATACCGGATTCCCAACTGCCTGCGCACCTCATCGATGATCTCCAACGTGATCAGGGAGTGTTCGTGGCTGTTGATTCCAGACTGGCGTTTGCCGGACAGAACCAGATCGATAAACTCCGCCACCTCATAATAATATTCATCCTTGTCCGTCACGACGCTTATATCCTGAGCTTCGGCAGAGGGACCTCTACCGGAAGCGGCCGCCAGACGGGGAGTATATTTTACCTCTCCGATTATATTGATCCGGTCGAGCGTTATGTTTCCCTCTTCTCCCTGTATCTCTGTCGGCAAGGATGAATTGGCTATCTTGGAATAGAGAACGGTCGCATTCATCCCTTCGTATTCGAAATTGACGGCTCCCTGTCCGTCCGCACCGGATGAAAGAACGATTCCTGAAGCATCTATCTTTTTCGGACGTCCGAACAAAACGACCATCGGATAAACAGTATAAATCCCGATATCCATCATCGCCCCGTTCGACAATTCCGGCCTGAATGCGTTCAGCACAACTCCCTCCTTGAACTTATCATAGCGGGAAGAATACTGACAATAGCAGGAAAAATAACGCCGTATCGTTCCCAAGCGTCCTAAGTTTTCCCGCACAGACCGGAAATTCGGGGTAAGGGTCGGTTTCATCGCCTCCATCAGCGTAACGTCATATTTTGCAGAGGCTGCGATCATCTCTCTCACCTCCCACGCATTCGAAGCGAAAGGTTTCTCACAGAGTACATGCTTTCCATGCTTCATGCACAAGATACTCTGTTCCGCATGAAGGAAATTAGGCGATGCGATATACACGGCATCGATCAACGGGCTTTTTGCCATCTCTTCCAAAGAGGTAAAAGTATAAGGTATCTGATGTTTGGCGGCAAAGGCATCCGCCGTCTCCTGCCTACGGGAATAAACGGCGACCAATTCAAAACGTTCATCCTGCCGTGCTCCGGCAATCACCCAGTCGGTTATAAAGTTGGTTCCGACCACTCCAAAACGAACTTTTCCGGTATGTTTTTCCATATATT
>ENA-ORLM01001744-ORLM01001744.1-human-gut-metagenome-genome-assembly--contig:-NODE-1744-length-12940-cov-2.953199_pt1 | contig 12940 bp, 8 predicted proteins | sample MGYA00243063_ERZ508815 | MGnify/ENA primary metagenome ERZ508815 (study PRJEB26277, sample SAMN04329768) | human gut metagenome | biome: human-associated habitat | host: Homo sapiens | place: USA...
CCCCAAAGCGGAAGTCGGAAGGGGCGGGGGCTAAACGAAAGCAGTATTACTTTTCGTTCTTAACGCCCCCGCCCCTTCCTCCACTTTAAATTCGGGTGTTGCGGGGTTGCGAGCGCGGGGCCACAGTTGAGCGCAGCGAAACTGGGGAGCGAGCAATGTTTGCCCCTGCGGGGCAAACAACCGCACGAGCGGGTTTGCGTAGCAAACTGGCGGCGCTCGTTGTGCGCCGCCAAGCGCCCCCGAACCCCCGCAGGGGTAAACGGCAGCTCTGTAGGGGCGGCATATATGCCGCCCGCAGCCTACCGCGGCAACCCGTCAACGGGAAAGGGGGAGGGCTGCCGCCCTCCCTTGCCCCTCTCGTGCGTAAATTTTCACAGCAGTCCGTAGGGGCCGGGCATGCCCGGCCCGCAGCTTTGCTATGCCACCCTTTTGCCTTTTGCCTCGTAGGGAGGGGTCTTGACCCCTCCGCAGCCTCCCGCCGCCGCCCCGTCACCCCTTTGCCGCCCAATCCACTCCTAACTCCTCTCTCCTAACTCTACCCCACACCCTCCCTTTCCCCAAACTTTACAAACTTTACACGCTCTACACAAAACCTGCCCCCTCTTTGCAAAACCTTTACCGCGATTGTACCGTACTATGGTCGAAACCGGCGCAAAACCGCGGTACAATTAGCTTGCTTCCGGTGAAGCACTGGCAAAACATCCAAACTATACCATATAAATTTGGGAAAAAGGGAGAATACACACATGAAACGTACTTCTGCAATTGCTGCCGTTACCGCTGCTGCGCTGGCTCTGAGCCTGGCTGCCTGCGGCTCTGCCGATTCCGCCGCTGCTTCCTCTGCCCCTGCCGGTGACTTCGACGCCGACCAGGACATCACGGTCATCTCCCGTGAGGACGGCTCCGGCACCCGCGGCGCCTTCATCGAGCTGACCGGTGTCGAGGAGAAGAACGCCGACGGCAAGAAGGTCGATAACACCACCGAGGCCGCCGCCATCCAGTCCAGCACCAACGGCGTCATGACCGCCGTCGCCAACGATGAGACCGCTATCGGCTACATCAGCCTCGGCTCTCTGAGCAATGACGTCAAGGCTGTCACCGTCGGCGGCGTCGAGGCCTCCGCCGAGACCGTCAAGGACGGCAGCTACGTTCTGTCCCGTCCGTTCAACATCGTCACCAACGGCGACGCGACGGACCCCGTGGCCGTCGATTTCATCGCCTATGTCTTGAGCAAGGACGGCCAGGCCATCGCTACCGACAACGGCTACATCGGTGAGGACGGCGCGGACTTTACCTCTGCCCAGCCCGAGGGCAAGATCGTCGTCGGCGGTTCTTCCTCCGTCTCTCCGCTGATGGAGAAGCTGATCGAGGCCTACAAGACCGTCAACCCCAACGCCGAGCTTGAGCTGCTGACCACCGACTCCACCACCGGTGTTTCCGGTGCGCTGGACGGCACCTACACCATCGGCATGGCCAGCCGTGAGCTGAAGGACTCCGAGGTCGAGGGCGGCGCCAAGGCTACCGTCCTGGCACTGGATGGCATCGCCGTCGTCGTCAACCCCGGCAACACCACCGACGACCTGACCGTTGACCAGATCAAGGGCATCTACACCGGCGAGCTGACCACCTGGGCGGATGTGCAGTAAAAAGAAAAAGGCTTCCCCCTAGGGGGAAGCTGTCCGCGAAGCGGACTGATGAGGGGCGGGTTTCCCAAGATAACCCGTTCACGGGTTGGTAAGGCAAGGCCGCCCCTCATCCGGCGCTGCGGCGCCACCTTCCCCCCTAGGGGGAAGGCTTTTTGGGTATCATAACCAATCTACGAGCATAAGGAGTATAGGAAAATGACCTCCAAGCTGAAAGAAGGCGTTATGCAGGGCGTGTTCACTCTCTGCGCCTGTGTGTCCATCCTGGCGGTGGCACTGATCTGCATCTTCCTGTTTGCCAACGGCGTGCCCACCCTGTTCAAGATCGGCCCGCTCAAGTTCCTGCTGGGCACGACATGGAAGCCCGGCAACGACATCTTCGGCATCCTGCCGATGATCCTGGGCAGCATCTACGTCACGGCGGGGGCTATCCTCGTCGGCGTGCCCGTCGGCCTGCTGACGGCCATCTACATGTCCAAGTTCGCGCCGCCCCGCATCAATAAGGTCATGCTCCCGGCGGTGCAGCTGCTGGCCGGCATCCCGTCCGTCGTCTACGGCTTCTTCGGCATGATCGTGCTTGTGCCCGCCGTGCAGGCCATGGTCAAATCGCCGTTCTTCAAAACCGTGCTCCACGTCAAGAGCGGCAAGGGCATGAGCCTGTTTACTGCCGCCGTGCTGCTGGGCATCATGATCCTGCCCACCATCATCACGGTCAGCAAGACGAGCCTCGACGCCGTGCCCGACAGCTACTACGAGGGCAGCCTTGCCCTTGGCGCGACGCATGAGCGCAGCGTGTTCTACGCCGTGCTGCCCGCCGCAAAATCCGGCGTGCTGTCGGCAGTCATCCTCGGCATTGGCCGCGCCATCGGTGAGACGATGGCCGTCGTCATGGTCGCGGGCAACCAGACCTGGATGCCCAAGGGTCTGTTCCAGGGCCTGCGCACGATGACCTCGAACATCGTCATCGAGATGGGCTATGCCGCCGACCTCCACCGCGAGGCGCTGATCGCCACCGGCGTTGTGCTGTTCGTATTCATCCTGCTTATCAACCTCTGCTTCAGCCTTGTGAAAGGGGGGAAGGACTATGCCTGAGATTGCCGCAGCGCAAACAGCCGCCGATATGACCTACGCAAAACCGCATGAGTTCATGCCCACCGGCGGCAGCAACCGCCGCACCGCCCGTATGCAGGCCGCCGCGCTGCGCTGGCTTGTGCGCATGGCCGCCCTGCTGACCGCCGCGGTGCTGGTGTTCCTCATCGGCTATATTCTGGTCATGGGCATCCCCAATTTGAAGCCCGAGCTGTTCGCCTGGGAGTATAACTCCGAGAACGTCTCACTGACGCCCGCGCTCATCAACACGGTGTTGATGACCGCCTTCTCGCTGGCGATCTCGACGCCGCTGGGCATCTTTGCGGCCATCTGGCTGGTCGAGTACGCCCACCGCGGCAGCAAGCTGGTCAAGGTCGTGCGCGTTACCACCGAGACACTGCAGGGCATCCCGTCCATCGTCTACGGCCTGTTCGGTATGCTGTTCTTCGTCACCAAGCTGCACTGGGGCTATTCGATGATCGCCGGTGCGTTCACGCTGGCCATCATGGTTCTGCCCGTCATCATGCGCACGACGGAGGAGGCGCTGATCGCAGTGCCCGACTCCTACCGCGAGGGCAGCTTTGGTCTGGGCGCGGGCAAGCTGCGCACGGTGTTCACGATCGTGCTGCCGTCCGCCATGCCCGGCATTTTGTCCGGCGTCATTCTGGCCACGGGCCGCATCGTCGGCGAGACCGCCGCGCTGATCTATACCGCAAGCTCTGTGGCAAAGATCCCGTCCGGCGTGTTCAGCTCCACCCGCACCCTGGCCGTACACATGTACCTGCTCTCGAACGAGGGCCTGTACATCGGCCAGACCTACGGCACGGCAGTGGTCCTGCTGGTGCTGGTGCTGGTCATCAACGCCCTGTCCGGGCTGGTAGCCGGGAAACTGGCAAAACGGTAAACGGCAATGCCCTGTACCGTAGGGGCGGATTCCATATCCGCCCGTGGGAGTATGCGGCAGCGCAAACCCCGCGGAGGGGTCAAGACCGCTTGGCGGCGCACAACGAGCGCCGCCAGCCAGCAAAGCTGGCCCGCTCATGCGGTTGTTTGCCCCGCAGGGGCAAACATTGTTCGCTCCCCGGTTTCGCTACGCTCAACCGTGGTCCCACGCTTACAACCCCGCACCTCCCTACGATTCGCCGTTCACGGGTGCCATGTAGGGAGCGGTCTTGACCGCTCCGGGAACCTTCCGTCCGGCAGCCCCTTCCCCGGCGCCGCGCATGTAGGGGCCGCATATATGCGGCCCGCAGGTGTACGGAAAACGGGTGCTCGCGGTCCAGGCCGCGGGCCGGGCATGCCCGGCCCCTGCCGACACATGGAACAGAGCAGAGATAAAAATGTGAGGTCATTTCATGAACAAATTTGAAGTGCGCAATATGGACCTGTACTATGGCAGCTTCCATGCGCTGAAAAATATCAATATCGACATCCCGGAAAAGGAGATCACCGCGTTCATCGGTCCGTCCGGCTGCGGCAAATCCACGTTTTTGAAAAGCCTGAACCGCATGAACGACCTCGTCGAGGGCTGCCGCATCTCCGGCGGCATCAAGCTCGACGGCGTGGACATCTACAAGGACAAGATGGACGTCAACGTCCTGCGCAAGCGCGTCGGCATGGTGTTCCAGAAGCCGAACCCCTTCCCGATGTCCATCTATGACAACATCGCCTACGGCCCGCGCACCCACGGCATCCATAATAAAGCGCAGTTGGATGAGATCGTGGAAAGATCCCTGCGCGGCGCGGCCATCTGGGACGAGGTCAAGGACCGCCTGAACAAGAGCGCTCTGGGCATGTCGGGCGGCCAGCAGCAGCGCCTCTGCATTGCACGCGCTCTGGCCGTTGAGCCCGAGGTCCTGCTGATGGATGAGCCGACGAGCGCTCTGGACCCCATCTCGACGTCCAAGGTCGAGGAGCTGGCCACGGAGCTGAAAGAGAATTACACCATCGTCATGGTCACCCACAACATGCAGCAGGCCGCGCGTATCAGCGATAAGACGGCATTTTTCCTGCTGGGTGAGCTGGTGGAGATGGGCCCGACGGAGCGTGTGTTCGCCACGCCCGTGGACAAGCGCACCGAGGATTACATCTCGGGCCGCTTCGGCTAAGGAGGTACGACAAATGGGTACGAGTGTACGAAAAATGTACGACGCCGAGCTGCTGCAGCTTGACACGATGCTGGCCCGCATGGGCCACGCCGCCGGCGGCGCGATCGAGAGCGCCATGACCGCCCTGCGCTCCGGCGACACCGAGCTGGCCCGCAGCGTTATTGCCCGGGACAGCGAAATCGACTCCGCCGAGCATGAGATCGAGCACCGCTGCTTAACGCTGTTTCTGCGCCAGCAGCCCGTGGCGGGCGACCTGCGCAAGGTCTCCACGGCGCTGAAGATGGTCACCGACATTGAGCGCATCGCCGACCAGGCCAGCGACATTGCCGAGATAACGCTCCATCTCCACCCGGACGGCGCGCGCACCGTCGGCGTGCTGGACGACCTGTACGCGATGGGCGACATTGCCCTGCACATGGTCAAGGACGCCATTGCCGCCTACGTGCAGGTGGACCTGTCCACCGCGGCGCAGGTCATTGCCCGCGACGACGACTGCGACGCGATGTTCAGCCGCATTTCCAAGGAAATTGCGGCCTACATCGCCGCCCACCCCGACGATGCCGAGACGGCGCTGGACTTATTTATGATTGATAAGTACCTTGAGCGCCTGGGCGACCACGCCGTGAACATTGCGGAATGGGTCGAGTTCCTCAAGACCGGCGTCCACAAATCCCGCAAGATCGTGTAATGCGGGGATAAACAAGCCATTTTCTTATTATTTTCCTATACCAACCAAAACGGGACCTGCCGAAAAGCGGGCCCCGTTTTGGCGTGGAGGGAGGGTTTTTGTAGGGGCCGGGCGGCAGACACCGGCTGCCCGGAGGGGTCAAGACCCCTCCCTACAAGACACCCGTGAGCGGCAGTTTGTAGGGAGCGGTCTTGACCGCTCCGGGTGCTTTGCGGCAGCGTCAGCTTCCCTGTAGGGGCCGCGCGGCAGTAAAAAAAGCAGCCGTCCCTTTCCGGAACGGCTGCTTGCTATCATTTCGCCCCTTTCCCCGCGAACACAACGTAAATCGTTTTGAACAAAATCTTTACGTCGCCCCAGAGGGACCAGTTGTCGATGTAGGCTACGTCGAGCTTGACGACCTCCTCAAAATCCTCGATGTCGCTGCGCCCGCTGACCTGCCACAGGCCGGTGATGCCCGGCTTCATCGACAGGCGGCGCTTGTGGTGGCTCTCGTACTGCTTGTACTCGTCCACCGTCGGCGGGCGGGTGCCCACAAGGCTCATATCGCCCCGCAGCACGTCAAAAAACTGCGGCAGCTCGTCAATGCTGGTGCGGCGGATGAATTTACCCACCTTGGTCACGCGGGGGTCATCCTCCATTTTGAACATCAGGCCGTTCATTTCATTCTGGGCCATCAGCTCCTTCTTGCGGGCCTCGGCGTCCACGTACATGCTGCGCAGCTTGTGGATGTAAAAATACCGCCCGTTGCGGCCCACACGCTTTTGTTTAAAAAACAGCGGGCCGGGGCTTTCGAGCTTGAGCGGGATGGCGACCACCGCGATGATCGGGATGCTGATGATACAGCCGATGACAGCGCCCACCACGTCCATGCAGCGCTTGGCGATCTGGTCGCGCAGCTGCAATTCAACGGTGCCCATCGTGACGATGTTGCCCCCGGCGCAGCGCCCCAGGGAACGGCTCAGCCGCGCGGCGCTCGTCTCGTCGCAGCAGGCTTCCTCAATGCGGTCCAGCAGCGGCAGGCGGAAGTGTACGGTCAGGCCCATGCTCTCCATCTCGTCCAGATAGGGGATGAAGCTCTCGCCGCTGTCCATCGGCACATCGACATAGACCTCGTCGAGCGCCTCGCGCCGGATCCAGTCCATGAAGTCGTCGAACGTCGCCTTGACCTCGACGCCGCAGACTCTGGTGGAGATCGCGGCGGGCGTGGCCTCCAGCAGCGAGACGCCCACGACCCGGCGGGACCAGTCCTTTTGGATCTCGGAGATCAGCCGCTCGGCCCGGTCCGACGTTGTGACGACGCCGACGAGCGTCTCCATGCCCCAGCTGCGCTGGAACCGGATGAGCAGCCGCTTTAAAATCGCATGGGAGAACGGCAGCAGCACCGCGTTGACCGCGGGCACTGTGACCGCAAAATAACGGGAGTCCAGCATCGTGGCCTTGGCCAGCAGCATGCAGCCTGCATAAACAAGGCCGAGCGCGATGTTGAACCGGAGAGAAAGGCTGATTTCCTCATTTTCAGACCGTGTTACGATGTTTTTGTCCTGGTCAAAGAAGAAGAAGGTGACGACGAACGCCACAAACAGCAGGCACAGGGTCTGCAGCCAATCGGTGCTGGTGTAGGGGATCAGCACGCCGAACAGCCCGTCGGTGATGAGCCACGCCAGCAGCACGCTGACGGCCATCGTGAGCAGATCGGCGAAAAATACATAAGCGTATTGCAGCTTTTCGCGTTTACTTGTCATGAAGAAGGAGAAGTCCTCTCTAATAGTTATCTTCTTATTTTACCATAGACAGAGGATATTTTCAACAGAATCCGCAATATCATAACAATTACACAATTTATAGTGGCGCGGTAGGGGCCGGGCATGCCCGGCCCGCGGGTGTCCCACAGGCGGGCGCCGGCGTAAAGGTGCAGGGCGGGGCATGCCCGGCCCCTACGGCGATGCAAATTTTACCCTTCTTCGTTCTCCCGCCCCACGATCTCGGCCTTTAAGACGTCCTGAATATCTACCAGGCATTCCAGCAGCAGGGGGTTGAACTGCCCGCAATCGCCGTGCAGGATCAACTGCACCGCGGTGTCCGGTGAGTAGGCGGCCTTGTAGACGCGCTTGCTGACCAGCGCGTCGTAGACGTCCGCCATCGAGACGATCTGTGCCGAAATCGGGATGTCGTCCCCGGCCAGGCCGTCGGGGTAGCCGAGGCCGTCCCAGCGCTCGTGGTGCCAGCGGCAGATGTCGTGGGCGGTCTTGACAAGCGCTTCGTTTTTATAGCGGCCCAGACGGTCCAGCATGTTCGCGCCCACAACGGTGTGGGTTTTCATAAGATCGAACTCCTCCGGGGTAAGCCGCCCGGGCTTGTTCAGGATCTTATCGTCTATCGCAACCTTTCCGATGTCGTGCAGCGCCGACGCCATGACGATCAGCTCCTGCGTTTCGGGCGGCAGGTCATACTTGTCGGTTTTCTGCGTCAGCCGCTCCAGAAGGCGCTGGGTCAGCGTGCCGATGTGCAGCACGTGCTGGCCGCTCTCGCCGTTGCGGAACTCGACGACCTCGCTCAGGATCGAGATCATCATCTTGGTGTTTTTCTCTTTTTCCTTGATCTGGCTCGTCACCAGCGAGGCGAGCCGCCGCTGCTTGGCGTAGAGCTTGATCGTGTTGAAAACGCGGCGGTAGACGACGCCCGCATCGAACGGGCGGCTGACATAGTCCGAGACGCCCAGCTCGTAGGCGTGGCGCACAACGGTGTCGGCGTCCTCGCTCGAGATCATGATGACGGGGATGTCCTCAATCCAGTGGCTGCGGTTCATCTCGCTCAGCACCGCAAAGCCGTCCATGACCGGCATGACGATGTCCAGCAGGATCAGCGCAATGCCGGTGCCGTACTGCTCCAGCATGGTCAGGCATTCCCTGCCGTTCGTCGCCTCCAGAATGTTGTAGTCGCTGCCCAGGATTTCCGCCAGAATGGCGCGGTTCATCTCGGAGTCGTCCACAATTAAAATGCTCTGGCGGGAATGGCTTTCGCGCCCGGCAGCGCTCAAAGCGCCGTCCCGGGCGTTGTCCTCGGTCACGACCATGTTTTTGCGGTTCTTGGCCTGGTACATCAGCTTGTCGGCGCGGGAGACTGCCTGCTCCACGGTCTCGCCGGGCTGCGTTATCACGCCGCCGATGCTGGCGGACAGCTGCAGACGGGAATACCCCGGCACGCTGGCGGTGTGCAGCTGCTCCCGGATGCGGTCCAGCTTGGCCAGGAACGCCGCGCGCTCAATGCCCGGCAGCACCAGCAGGAATTCGTCGCCGCCGTAGCGGATGAGCACGTCCGATTTGCGGATGCAGGCGCGCACCACGTCAACGCAGGTGCGCAGCGCCATGTCGCCGGCCTGATGGCCGTAGGTGTCGTTGATCAATTTAAAGTCGTCCAGATCCATCACGACCACACCGGCGGGGTCGGTCTTGTCCTTGAGCACGTCCTCAAAGTAGCGGCGGTTGTAGCTGTCGGTCAGTGCATCGTGGTAGAGCTTGGTGTGGTAGCTCGTGATGCTGTCTATCAGGCGGTCCCCGTTTTCGGGGTCAATGAGGGTCTCGGCGTCCAGCTTCTGGACCAGCTCCATGATACAGGGAACGCCGTCGACCTCGCGGTAGACGGCGGTGACCTGAAAGACCTCGCTGCCCCTGTATTCCAGCTTGGTGCGCTGGCGGCGATCCTCCAACACCTGCCGGGAGATGCAGTTCCGGCAGGGGGGGTTGCCCCAATAGCTGTAGCAGCTGCAACAGCTGTTGACGGACTCCTCGCCGCCGACCTGCGCAGCATCCAGCAGCCGCACCACAGTAAAGATGTTGCGGTATTGGGCCATTTCCGTTTCGACCTGTTCTCTGGTCATAGTGCTCCCGCCTTTGTGTGAAGGAATGGGTAGATAAAAATCATGTTATATATAGAAATATTATAGCATTGCAGGGCGTTTTTTGTCAATGTGGTAGAGGGGGACCCCATGACCGTCAGGCAACGGATTGCCTCCCGGCGGCCCTGTCCTACCCGCTGCCCGCCCCGCATATACATACCGCAGGAGGTACATGCCATGCGTCGGATCGGATTCTACTTATTTATAATAATAGCCGTCTTTCTGCTTGCGCCGCTGCTTGCACTGCCGCAAAAGGCTGTCCCGGCCCCCGCTGCGGCGCCGACCCCCACCCCAACCGCCGTCGCCCGGGCCGCCGCGCCCTACCGCGCTGTGTGGGTCAGCTATCTGGAATGGGAGCAGGTCGATTTCTCGTCGGCGGAGGCGTTCACGCAGGCAATCGGCACAATGCTGGACAATATACAGTCGATTGGCGCAACAGTCGTGCTGGCGCAGGTGCGGCCCTTCGGCGATGCGCTCTACCCCAGCGACTACTTCCCGTTCAGCCACCTCTGCACCGGCACGCAGGGGCAGGACCCCGGGTTTGACCCGCTGGCACTGCTGGTGGACGCCGCCCACGCGCGGGACTTACAGCTGGAAGCCTGGGTCAACCCTTACCGCATCCAGGCCGGGCAGACCCCGGCGCTGTGCGGCGCAAGCCCGGCGCGGCTGCACCCGGACTGGGTCAGGTACACCGACACCGGCGCGTATCTCGACCCCGCCAGCGCAGACGTGCGGCAGTACATTGCCGACGGGGTGGGAGAGCTGTGCGCAAGGTACGCTGTGGACGGCATCCACTTTGACGACTATTTTTACCCCACCACCGACCCGGCCTTTGACGCGGCGGACTACGCGGCCAGCGGCAGCACACGGACGCAGGACGACTGGCGGCGGGAGAACGTGAACGCCCTGATGGAGCTTTGCCACGCCGCGGCCCGGCGGTACGGCGTGCGGTTCGGCGCAGCCCCGGCGGGCGACCCGGAGCAGAACTACACCCTGCAATACAGCGACGCGGCCCGCTGGCTGCGGCAGGGGACTGTGGATTACCTGATGCCCCAGCTTTATTGGGGGCAGGAATATATAAAAAACGGCGATGCGTCGCACAGCTTTGCGCAGCTGGCCGCCGCGTGGGCCGCACTGCCCCGCGCGGCGGGCGTGAAGCTGTACGCCGGACTGGGAGCCTACCGCGTCGGCGCAGGGGATGGGTCCGATGCCGGCTCCGAGTGGTTTTCCGGCCATGCGCTGGCCGACCAGCTTGCTTTGCTTGCCCGCTTAGGGGTGCAGGGCGCGGGGCTCTACCGCTACGGCAGCCTGTTTGCCAATTCCGACGCTCCGGCGCTGGCGGAAAGTGAAGCGGAGGCAATAAAAGGCGTCTGGCAGGGCTGACCGGAAAATCCGGTGCAGACTGTCGAAAAACTCTTGTAGGGGCGAGCATTGCTCGCCCGTGCCCGTTTGCCTTGTAAGCAAACCACCCGGAAAAATGCGTTGCTGCGGTAAGTTGGCGGGCGACCAATGGTCGCCCCTACATACGCAATAAGGCAGGAATGCAATTTTTTGACAGTCTGGACCGGAAAATCCGGTGGTGCCGACAAAGATTTGGTACTTGCAAAAGCGGTAAAAATGCAAGATAATAGAGAGGCGGGCGGCTTGCGGCTGCCCGCAGGACCCAAGGGAAGATAAAGGAGAAACTCCATGAACAATACAAACGACCTCTATAACCGCTGGCTTGCCCAGCCGGATCTGGACGACGCCGTCAAAGCCGAGCTCGTCTCCATCGCGGGCGACGCCGACGCCGTCACGGACCGCTTTTACCGCGATCTGGAATTCGGCACCGGCGGCCTGCGCGGGGTGATCGGCGCGGGCACGAACCGGATGAACCTCTACACCGTGCGCAAGGCAACGCAGGGGCTGGCGGACTACCTCAATGCGTCCGGCCTGCCCAAAAAGGTAGCCATCGCCCACGACAGCCGCCATAACGGTGCGCTGTTCGCCCGCGAGACCGCCCGCGTGCTGGCCGCGAACGGCATTACCGCCTGCATGTACCCCCGGCTTGAGCCGACCCCGGCGCTTTCGTGGGCGGTGCGGTACCTCGGCTGCGGCGCGGGCGTCTGCGTGACGGCCAGCCACAACCCCGCTAAGTACAACGGCTACAAGGTCTACGGTGCAGACGGCTGCCAGATCACGCTGGAGGCTGCCGAGAAAATTCTGGCAGCTATCGATAAAATTGATTGCTTTGACGATGTCCGGCTGGCAGATTTTGACGCTGCCGCCGCCGCGGGCCGCATTGTGACAATTGACGAAAAATGCCTCGATGATTTTGTGCAGGCTGTCTATGACCAGCGCGTCGGCGACGGCGCAGGCATCGACGCGCTCAAGCTCGTCTACACCCCGCTGAACGGCACGGGTCTGGAATGTGTGAAAAAGCTGCTGAAAAAGCTCGGCGTGACCCATGTGACCGTTGTGCCCGAGCAGGAAAAGCCCGACGGCGACTTCCCGACCTGCCCCTACCCGAACCCCGAGATCCGCGAAGCTATGCAAAAAGGCTTGGAGCTGTGCGACAAGGTCCGCCCCGATCTGCTGCTGGGCACCGACCCCGACTGTGACCGCTGCGGCACCGCCGTGCCCGACGGCAAGGGCGGCTACCGGCTCATCAGCGGCAACGAGATGGGCATCATCCTGCTGGACTATATCTGCCGCACCCGTCTGGCACAGGGCACGATGCCCGCCGACCCCGTGGCGGTAACGACCATCGTCTCCACCGATATGGCAGCGCCGGTGGCAAAAAAATACGGCGTCGAGCTGCGCCGCACCCTGACCGGCTTCAAGTTCATCGGCGAGCAGATCGGCAAGCTGGAGGCCGAGGGGCGTCCCGAACGCTATATCTTCGGCTTTGAGGAGAGCTACGGCTACCTGTCCGGCGGCCACGTCCGCGACAAGGACGCTGTCAACGCGACGCTGCTGGTCTGCGAGGCCGCGGCCTGGTACGCCCAGCAGGGCAAGACGCTGCTGGACGCCATCGAGGCGTTGTACAGGGAGTTCGGTTACTACCGCAATGCGCTGTGCAGCTTTGCCTTTGAGGGCGAGAGCGGCATGCACACAATGCAGGAGCTGATGAAGAAGCTGCGCGCCAACGCCCCGGAGGACATTGCCGGGTACAAGGTGGAGTCCGTCGTGGACTACGACACCGACGGCACCGGCCTGCCCCGCGCCAACGTGCTGGAATACCATCTGGACGGCGGGCATAAGCTGATGGTCCGCCCCTCCGGCACCGAGCCGAAAATTAAAGTGTATCTTTCCGCCGTTGGCGACAGTGAGGCAGCCGCCGATGCCGTGAACGCCGCGCTGGCCAAAGCCGCCGCGGACATGATGAAAGCGTGAACGGCATGGCAATTCTGAAATTGACCCCGAGCTGCAAGGATTATCTGTGGGGCGGCAGCCGCCTGCGCACCGATTTCGGCATCAAGAGCGACCTTGAACCGCTGGCCGAAGCGTGGGTGCTGTCCTGCCACCCGGACGGCCC
>ENA-ORLM01001745-ORLM01001745.1-human-gut-metagenome-genome-assembly--contig:-NODE-1745-length-12928-cov-2.777760_pt1 | contig 12928 bp, 23 predicted proteins | sample MGYA00243063_ERZ508815 | MGnify/ENA primary metagenome ERZ508815 (study PRJEB26277, sample SAMN04329768) | human gut metagenome | biome: human-associated habitat | host: Homo sapiens | place: USA...
AAGGTCATCAGGAAGGTCGCCGTCGATGCTTCGAACGTCGCGATCTACTTCGATGTCGCGACGCCGTTCAATACCGCTACCACCTACCAGCTCGCTACTGCTCCGTGGAACACGGGCGCATGCGACATGGTTGAGGGAGACGGCTCGCCGACGAGCTGCGCCGATTCCAAACAGCCGTTCGTCATCCAGGGCGTCGAGCTTGGCTTGGGCATGTACGAGGTTCTTGGAAACGTGCTCATCCAACACACAGGCAGTGGCACCATCGTGTGGGTCAATCCCGACACCAAGAGCGAGAAGTCTGGCAGCATGCCAGATTCGGCGCTAAACGCTGGCGCGTTCCCTGGCCCCGCTGGCGAAGGCTGGAACTACGGCCTTTACCCGAAGACATTCCACGGCTTGATGATGCAGCAGGGAACGGGCGCGTCAACGTCCGTCGGCATCTGCGACGGCAACTACAAGGTCGCGGACACCACCGTCGGATGGCGAGAGTGGCTTTCTCTCGGCCACTTGGGGTACTGGGGCACTGCTGGCCTTTGGTTCGTCGGCGGCAGCAGCGGCGCCGGCACCTCCTGGTGGTGCCTCGGCTCGCGCCGCTCTGCAAATGGTCGCTCAAGGGGTGAAGCGGCGTAAGCCGCGAGGGGGCACAAGCCCCCTTCTGTAGGCAAAACAGGGATTCGCGGCGCGCGGGCTGTCATGTTCTCTTGGCTTTCTCTCGGCAACTTGAGGAACAGGGGCAATGCTGGCCTTTGGTACGTCAACGGCAACAACGGCACCGGCAACACCTGGTGGAGCATCGGCTCGCGCCTATCTGGAAAAACTAACAACCAGCTGAACACTTCCGCCGCGACTACCCGCCGTGCTGGCAACGAGCGGGCAATGGCCTGGGTCAACGACTGAAATGGCTTTAAGACCACTGGGACAGTAGCCGTGTCGGCGACCTCTCAGACAGCATCCAGAGAGAAACGGTCTGAACAATTGAAGAGTTATTGCAAAGGGCTCCGCATCGACGGAGCCATTATTAGTAGAGCCTACGAATCGTGGCTCGTCGCGCCCGCTGGCAAGAAGAACGCCTGGCGCGTGCCCGACGAGCACGGCAGCGCCGAGTCGCTTATTGCAGAAATCGAGAGCGAAATCGCATCGCGCACGCTCGCGCTTCGGCCCATCAAGCGCTACAGGCACCGCGAACCGACAAACGGCAAGCTGCGCATCATCGGCGTCGAAAGCGTCAAGCAGCAGATTTGCGACTACGTGGCCATCGAAGCGCTAAGCGGGCTGCTGCGTTCTAAAGTCGGCTTTTGGCAGGTCTCCAGCGTGAAGGGAAAAGGCCAGCTGATGGCTGCGAATGCCGTGAGCCGCTGGGTTCAAGAGGGCGGTTACTTCGTCCATCTCGACGTTCGCAAGTGCTACCCGTCTATCAAGGCCGATGTGATCATGCGCATCCTTCGCCGCTACGTACGAAGCCCCGACGTGCTGTACCTGTGCGAAACGCTGCTCGCAACCTACGGCGGCGGGCTGGAGATCGGCAGCTATTTCAGCCTGCGGATGGCGCAGTTTGTTCTTTCGTTCGGCTATCACGCCGTGGAGGGCATGCGCAAGGTTCGACGAGGTTGCAGCGTCCCAATGGTGACGCATCAACTCTGGTACGCCGACGACATCTACCTGTTCAGCCAAGACAAGCGCAACTTGCGAAGCGCGGCGCGGCAGCTGCAAAGGCTGTTGCTCAAGAATTTCGGCCTTCACGTCAAGCCGTGGAAGATCTGCCGAGTCGGCGACCAGGAACCAGTCGACGTCGTTGGCTTCACAGTTCGCCGCAATCGCGTGACGCTGCGACCGACGCTATTCCTACGCGCCTGCCGAGCTTTCCGCAAATACCGGCGAAGTCCGACGCTTGGGCGCGCTAGGTGCGTGTGCAGCTATTGGGGCTGGTTTAGAAACACAGATTCGCTCGCTTTGATTGCGCGCAACGGATTCGACAAGACCTTCAAACAAGCAAAGCGGCACGTGAGCGCCGCAGAGAGGAAGAGACATGAGCTATCAGACAGTGTCCGCCACGCAGCCTGACGCGGTGCTTATCGAAGCCCGCGCGGACGGCGCGTGCGCCGACGTTTGGCTTCGCAAGAACATCGAGAAGGACGTTGCAGATAACGGCCCCGATGCTGAGAAGTCAATCGAGTTTTATAAGGCCGACGAGCTTCATTTCGTCCAAGTCGGCGTGCCGACCGTTGATGAGGTGACGGCGGCGTTCGACGAGCTGTGGGAAGCGCACGAGGATGACGGGCTTACCGACGCCGAGCGAATCGACGCGCTCATGGCGCAGCTCAAGGCAACCAACGCCGCGCTCGATGACACGAACGCCGCGTTGCTCGAAATCGGCGATTTGGTAGGCGGTGAGTAACGGTGGCAAAGATCTACTACGAAGCCGTGAAGAGCGGCAGACGAACGCTTGAGAGCGTTCCGAAACGGTGGCGCGACGCAGTGGCGGCGATGCTCGAAGCAGACAAGAAAGACGACCAGGAAGGTTAAAGAGTATGGACTTTACTGCAATCTACACGTTCACCGACCAGCAGATTTGGGCAATCGCTGGCGCGTTCCTGTTGATGCTGTTCGACATGATTAGCGGCATCATTTCCGCCATCATGAACCATCAGTTCAAGAGCTCCACGATGCGCACTGGGCTTGGGCACAAGGCCGTGTTGGCGCTTATCATCCTGCTCGCGATGTGCATCGAGATTCTGAGCGCTCACGTCGCTGGCCTTGGCTTCGGCGGCGTGACGGTGTACGTCGTATGCGTGGCGATCATCGTAATGGAGGTCGCCAGCATCCTCGAAAACCTTTGCAAGGCTTACCCCGATATCGCGAGCCTTCCAATCATGAAGATTTTCGAGCACGCCGATGCCGAGGCGGCTACCGCGAAGGTGATTGCCGATGAAGCATCTAAGCGCGGCTAGGTTGAAACTCGCAATCGCTTTGCTGCTCGGTATTGCCATCGGCTTCGCGGCGTGGTTCGGTGTGACGCTCGACCACGTGCAGGCCGACAGCTCAAGCGCCGCCAAGAGCTACGAGCGCGGCTACAGCGACGGCGTGCAAGACGCACAACCCATCATCGACAAACGGGCAAGCACACAGAAGAGCGGCTATATGCCGCTCTTCTTGCAGAAAGACCCCCAATGGGTTTCTTGCGCCTACAGCGACGAAACCATTGGCACGTACGGCTGTGGGCTCACGTGCGCCGCTATGGCTCTGAGCTACGAGAACAGCGTTATCGTCACACCAGACTTGCTTTCGAGCCTTGTTGGCGAAGCGTGCCTTACCGACCGTGTGAACGACATGGCAAAGTTCACACAGCTGCTCCATGACCGTTATGGCTTCGACCGCGTTGACACGTTTTGGGACACCGATACGGCGCTCGGATACGTCGATGACGGTTGGATCGTCTTCGCTGGCGTGAGCGGAACGCTTGGCGAACGCAACTACGGGAGCCACGTCGTGATGCTGTGGCGCAGAAACGATGACGGTACCTACGCGATGCGAGACCCCGACGATGGGGTGAATTCAATCAAGACATGGACGAGGGAAGAGCTTAAAGCCGTCGGCTTCGGCTCTTTCAACGCTTTGAGAGGTGATAAACGATGACTATGAAGGGCATCGACATTTCTAACTATCAGCGCGGGCTTGACCTCGGCGCTATCGACTACGATTTCGTCTTCTGCAAGGCAACGGAGGGAACGGGAATCGTGCACGACACGTGCGACCCGTTCATTCAGAAGGCAATCAGCATGGGCAAGTGCTGGGGCTTCTATCACTTCCTGAACAAGGAAGACCCGATCGCGCAGGCAAACCACTTCTATGAGAACTGCAAGAACTATTTCGGCGTCGGTGTTCCCATGCTCGATTACGAGGATTACGGGCGCATCGGCACTGACAAGGCAAAACAGTTCCTCGACCGAATATATGAGCTTACAGGCGTGCGCTGCATCGTGTACATAAGTCGCAGTGTGTGCACAGAAGAGGATTGGAGCGCCATCGCGCCTAATCATGCGCTCTGGGTTGCGCAGTACGCCGACAACAACGAGACTGGATACCAGGATTCGCCGTGGCTCGCATCTGGCGCGTTTGGTGCGTGGGATTCCTGCGCAATCCATCAGTACACGTCCCATGGGCGCATCAACGGTTACGACGGCCTTCTCGACCTTGATATCGCCTATATGGATGCCGCCGCATGGGCGAAGTTCGCAAACCCCAACGGCAGTACACAAGCACCCGTGCCGCCCTCTGCCCCGCAAGGCTCCACGGCAGACCTTGCCGCAGCCGTCTTGCGCGGCGAGTACGGCAATGGAGATGATCGCCGCAATAACCTTGGCTCGCGCTATGGCGAAGTGCAAGACCTTATCAACCGCGCCGCATTCGCAAGTGTCGATGACCTCGCGAGCGACGTTCTTAACGGGGTTTTCGGCAACGGCGATACTCGCCGCGCAATCCTCGCAGACCGTTATGACGATGTTCAGGCTCGCGTGAACGAGCGCGCCAATAGCGTTGACATTGACGCTCTTGCACGCGCCGTGATTCGCGGTGAGTACGGTGATGGCGACGCTCGCCGTTCCGCCCTGGGAAGCAACTATGATGCCGTTCAGAAGCGCGTGAACGAGCTTCTGGCATGAAGGACGAAGCTAGCTGGGGCATCGGCGTTGCGGCTGGCGTGCTAGTCACGCTATGCCTTCTACCGTTCGTGCCTATCTTTTGGGCAGTATCGAAGTTGACGAAATAAAGAGCAAAGCCCGCACCCTGCAAAAGGGGTGCGGGCTTTTTCTGCGTTTCATGCATGCTTCTCCATATCGGCGGCAACGAGCTTCTTAAGGTACTCGGTGGTGTTCGGTTGGCTCTTTAGCCACTGATACATGACCTCATCGTCTTCATTGGGATAAAACCGAATAGTGAGCTGCTTCACCGACTTCTTGCGGTAGGCCGATACGGCGCGCTTCTGCGAATCGTAGACCATTATTTGCCACCTTTCCTGCTTCTGAGCCATCTCATAACAAAGATGGTTGCCAATGACGCTGCAACTGCAATCAAAACCGTTTTCATCGCGATTCTCCTAGTGTAAAATCGTTGGTGGCGGGGCACCGCTTTCGCGATGCCCCTTTGACTCAAGACCTCTTCGAATGCTTCCCGGCTTTGTGAGAGGTCTTTTCTTTTAGGGCTTGGATTGCCGTTTCCGCTGCTACTGTAACCAGGCTGCTTATCACGGCTACTGCCAAGTCCTTCAAAAACTCGTCCATTTGAACCACCTCCTTTCCTCTTGACGTCTATTATTATAGGGTAGACCATAGAGAAAAGCAAGCAGATATTTGGGATTGTTCAGTCATTTTTTATTGTTTGATTCACAGAAGGTCACGATGGCAAACCAATTGCGTGTTACCTTGATTTCAACTGAGTTGGCATATATTGTGTTCGCAGTAAGTGGCTTCTGCTCCACCCGAGCATTGAATGAGGCTCCAACGCAAGTTGGGGCCTTTTTTCATATCAGTCAAATACTACTTCGCTCGAAGACCACGAGAAAGATCGTGCGTTGAATGAGCATCGATCGCATGGTAGTATTTTTCGACGTGGCGAACTGTCAAGATTGTCTTTACTAAGGCTGTGCGAGTTCATCACTTACAAGGGCTCTTGGCGCAACGGTTAGCGCAGGGGACTCATAATCCCTGGGTTCTGGGTTCGAATCCCGGAGGGCCCACCAGAGAATCAAGAGGCCGGGCAAATAGCCCGGCCTCTTTTTGTCAAAGTTCCCACTTCACATGCCTGCCAAATTGCTTTGATAAACGTTTCCGGTTCAAATCCACGTAATTGTTAGTGCTGTTTGACAAGTATCATTTCAAAACTATGTCGGATTACGGGGCTGGACCCGGACAGGCCGTCCATACCCGACATTTCACGGAATGTGCGAGTCGTCTACCTGCGGTTTTGATTTTACCGATTGCGCCATGCTCGGGGGTTCCCGGCCTGGCCCCGTAAACCGGCATGGTTTTGAAATCGCCGGGTCGGCGGGAGCGCGATTGGCCCCGATAATGGGCCCGGCGCCGGCGGGATGGTCGTTGGGCGGATGGCGGCCCGTGGGGTGGAAGCGAAAACCGGCGAGCGGCGGAACCCGAGATGCCCTGGGGGCGCCGGGGAGGAGGGCGGCGGCAGCGCCGCCGCCCGCGGGGCGCGCCCCGCGGGCCGGATCGGTCTTCGCGGGCCCCTCGCTCACGAGTCCGTTTCGCATCCCCGCCCCCGCCGCCGAAAGATTTTTCCGAAATTGTCCTTGCATCGCCGTGCGAGTTCCCGTATAGTACTTCTTCGCACGGGGGCGTAGCTCAGCTGGGAGAGCGCTTGACTGGCAGTCAAGAGGTCAGGGGTTCGATCCCCCTCGTCTCCACCCGAGTTGAATTAGACGAACCCTTATTTATCTGGGGTTCGTCTTTTTTTGTCGGCATAAAGTCGTCGTCCCAATTGTCAAAGCTGAAATAGATCTGAACCACGTCGCCGTCAATCTGGATGAATCGAATAAACGTGTCGATAATGTCATACGGGTCTGAATTGGCGTCGAGCGTGTCGAGCCAGTCAATGTAATCGTCAATCGTTAGCGCTTCGGCACTCTCGGCTTCGAGCGCGGTTGCAAGCTCGTCCTTGAGTTCGCCTTGACGGGCTTTCAGCTCGTCCACCCTCTCCTTACCGCCGGGAGGGGCAAAGCCGTCCTCTATGGCTTGCCAGATGCGCTCAAACGAGGCATCAATGCGCTTAATCTCTGCCTTGATTCGCTCACTATCTTTTGGCTCATCGTTTTCGGCGGTCTCGGCGATCATCATTTCGAGCGTCGTGATAATGCGCTCGCGTACCTTTGGGTCTTTGATTGATTCCAGGATGGTATCCGTGACGGCATCCTCGATAACGTCGCGCCTAAAGGTTCTGCGGCATTTCGGACAGCGGTAGTAGTGATAGACCTTGCCACTCTTGCCGGTTCCAGAGGTTCCGACATACCAACGGCCACACTCGCAGCAAAACATCTTTCCGCTCAGCGCGTACACGCGCTCACCGTCTTCCACACGGTGCTTGTGACCTCTGCCGTTGAGGACGTTGTTAATCTCTTCCTGTTCGCTGCGTGACCATATGGCGGGCATCCCGTTAGGTATGCGCACACCGGCGTAGTTGTACGTGCCGCAGTTCTGCTCGCGCATGAGCAGCTTCTTGATGGATCCGTGCGAGAAGTGCTTTCCCCTCCTGGAGCGCTCGGTCTTTACGGCGCGCTGGATGTCGGCAACCGTCGAGCCGCTAAGAAGCATGTTCTTCATCTTGTGCATGACGGCGGCTTCGCGCTCGTTGATGACAAAGTGATCGTCTACGACATTCCATCCGTACAGGCGCTGTCCACTTGCCATGCCGCGTTGGGCGTTCTTTTGGATGCCGTCACGTATGCGCTCGCTATCAACAGCACTCTCATACTCCGCAAGCACCTCGAGCATGCCGAGGTGCAGGACACGCGTTGACCCTTCGCCGAGCGTCTCGCCGGCGTATAAAATCTCAACGCCGGCCTTGTGCAGCATGATTCGCGCGAGTGCCATTTCATCGCGGTTGCGCATGATGCGCGTGACCTTATAAATCACAACATAATCAAATAGCCCTTTTTGGGCATCCTTCAACATCTGCTGAAACTCAGTGCGGTCTGAGTTCCTGCCTGTTTTGGCGTAGTCGCTATAGATGCGCACGACGGTAAGGCCGCTCTCGGTGCAAAACTCACGCGACTTATCGACCTGAATCTCAATGCTCTCATCGCGTTGATTGTGCGAGCTGAAGCGCGCATAGATGGCCGCACGACTACCTTTGGTCATGGTATTATCACCTTGCCTTTTGTTAGGTGCCCTGTGCTGCTTTGGACGGTCGCGCAGGGCTTTTTTTCTTTTTTATTCCTTCTTTGATTCGCTTGCCGCTGCTTTTGCGGTCATCGTTATGTTTAGCTGCCATTGAGGTGAGCTGTCGCGGTAGTTGTCTACGATCTCACGCTCATCGGCGGAAAGGCTTTGTCGCTCGTCTGTTCCAGAGCTTGGAAAGCCGCATAAATCATTAGGTGTGCAATTAAGCGCTTCGCACAACATAAATGCATCTTCAAGAGGAATGCCGACTTCACCGCGTTCCCATGACGCATATTTGCGCTCTTTGATTCCCAAATAATCAGCAAACGCCTTTTGTGTCGCGAAGCCCGCAGCCTTGCGCAACTCTTTCAATTTCAGTTGGTATCGCATTTATCCTCCCTTCGCTGTCACAATGCCGATTCTACGTTAATCACGTACGTTAATCAAGAAAATACGTAATTCATGCTTGCAAAGTACGTTCAACACGTTTATTGTCTGTAGCTGCCAACGTGATTCACGTTGATTCGATTCTTTTACTACACGTAAAAGAATACGGTTTGTATTGACTAACGCCAATACAAACCTAATGAGCATTCATTGAAAGGAGGTGGATTTATGCCTGAGTTGAAACGCGCATTCGCAGACAGCTTGCGAGTTCGCCGCACCAAAAAGCATTGGTCGCAGCAGCAGCTATCGGATGCATCTGGCGTGAGTGTCGATGCAATCGGTAAGTACGAGCGCTGTGAGTGCTCACCGAATTTAGAGAGCGTTGCAAAGCTCGCAATCGCACTCGAGTGCACTCCGAACGACCTGTGCACGTTTCCCGACTTTAAGTAAGGAGGTTTGAAAGTGGAGCAGTTCTTTAACGCACTTGGCTTAATTGCAGGTATCTGGGTTGTCCTGTCATCTGCTGTCGAGTGGGGCGTCAAGCACGGCATCAAGGGCGCTCTGAAGAACATCACGATCAAGGTCAACACCTACGACCACAGATAGAAAAGGAGGGGTTTCAGATGCATGAAACCAAGACGGAAACCGTTGGTTTGCGCTGCGGTTCTGGATGCTCGCGAGCGCCGAAGCGCATCGAGCGCGTTCCTTCGGCGGTTCCACATGAGAGCCACCGAAGCTATGCAAGCCTGCAAAAAGAAGAAGCCCGCGCACGTCGGCAAACGTACACGGGCAAGCGTCAAAACCGCGCCGGTCATGACGATCAGATTTTAACAGGAAAACCGTTGGTTATCCGTTGGTTTGTCTACGTTTTTGCAGCTCTGTTCATGTGCGGGATTATCCCCATGGCAATCGCAGGCGGTCTCATCACCTTCTGCGAGACATACCACTGCGAATGGCTCATCTTCGTGCTTTGCGGTGCGGTCATCTGGCTTATCTTCCGCATTATCGAGCGTGATATCTAATGGATCTCGACAACATGGCACAGCCGCTCGAGAGCGTCATCGCCCAGGAGAAGATGGCTGTCTATCCGATGCCGCTCAGGCTCCAAGACCGCGCCGAGCTTTTCAAGAAGTGGTGCGAGCTCAACCCCAAGACGCTCCGCAGCATCGAGTTGACGGCCCTGGCTATCGATAAGCGCGGTATGCGCGTGTCGACCAAGTACCTCATCGAGAAGCAGCGTTACGAAGGCTCCTACAAGCTCGTCGGCGTTCCGTTCGTGGACGGCAACGGGGAAGAGCACGTCTACGGCATCAATAATACGGATACGCCGCTGTTGAGCCGTTGGCTTCTCGACAAGCATCCCGATCTGAATATCGAGACGCGCAAATCCATCTATGACACCAAGGAGAGCTGACATGACAACGACGTTGCAGGTGGTCGAGCATTTCGAGGACATCACCCGATATGCCACCAAGAACAAAGGAAAGATCGAGCTGAAGAACGCTGAGACCGACGAGACTGTCGAGCTTGACGAGCGTCTCGCCTCGGCCGTTATGTGCGCGACCCTGGCCTATGCCGCAACCATCATCGCCGGCACCTGCAAGATCTGCGATGCCGATGAGGGGCACATGTCAATCATCTTGCTCGCCGCCGATATCTATGCCCGCAACCTCTAGCCAGCCGAGCCTGTTCGACGATCCGCCCATGCCGGAGCCGTATCGGTGCGACTACGAGTGCGGCGTACTCGACGAGGGCTGCGCAAAGCCCAAGAGCAAATGCACGTTTCGCGGGTCTGTCGTTTGGACTAACTGCCGCGAGTGCGGCCACTGCCTGTGGGACGGCTGGTGGCAGCGCGGCACGTGCGATGGCCTGTCTATCGAGGATAGAGGTGAAGAGGAATGATTACCAAGGACGTGCGTGACAAAGCCCAGGAGCCGATGGCATGGTTCCAGCACGACTCAAACTCCGCGCAAGACCAGAAGTGCCAAAGGCTGCTGTTCCGCTACGGCAACGCCGGATATGGGGCTTTCTGGCGCATCTGCGAGATTCTGGCGAACACCACGACGCACTCGTTGCCGGTCGAGACCGACGAGGACTGGCTGATTCTCGCAGAGCAGATCGGGATGCGCAAGGCGGGTGCCTTCGACGATATGTCGAGCGTCGAGGACTGCCGCGATTTCATCAGCTGCCTGCTGGAGATCGGCTTGCTAAACCGAGACGGAAAAGGCCGCATCGAGAGTGCGCGAATGCAAAAAAACGCTCTCTATTTCGGCATGCAAAGGGCGAACGGAGCCAAGGGCGGCAGGCCGAAGAAGAACAAAACAGAGCCAACGGAATAGCAGGTCAAAGGTGGTGAACTGGACAATGGAGCATGAAAGCGTCGCTAAACCATCGGTTTTAGATTGGCTAAACCCTAACAATACAGTACATAACAATACAGAGCGGGTTTTTGGGTTTGGGTCTTTAGACCCTAACCCAAAGCCAAAAACCCGCAACTTGCTTGTGGCGTTATGTAACAAGGAAGTCTTACTTTCTTTGCTTCTTTCTTTATCGCCCTTTAATTTCGCGCCTGATTTTCGAGTTTTCGCGCTTCCGGAATTTGGGTTCTCAACAGCTTTTCAACAGGTTTTCAACATTCGTAATAGTTTTCAACAATTGGACGGTGATGCTAATGCCGTTTGGTAGCTACATCAAAAAGATCAGGGTCAAGCGATGCCCTTATTGCGGTATCGACCGACCTAGGGACTGGTTCATCAAAGAACGCAGCGCCTGCTGGAAGTGCAGGGCAGTCAAGAGGGATGTTAAGGAGGTGATGCGCTATGACCTCATCGACGAAGGAACCATTCAAAAAGCTAAGCATATTCGACTTGGCTAGAGGCTACGAGCAGCCCGATAGGAGTGACCGCAATTACGCACGTCGGCACTTCAACGATTACTTTACGTATCGAGACGTCACGCCGTGCGACATCACAGCACATGATTGTTTTAACACAATCGAGCTTGCCGCATATCGATCAATTGTCGAGGTAACCGTTCCGGAGCTTTCCGTTTCTCATTACCGAAAAACGCGACCGATTATCCACATGGGCGATGCTGGTGGTATCAGAGAAGCCTTCCTATTCTGCGATGGGTCGTATTTCAACTGGCGTGAGGCGATTTCATTCAATGAAGACGGGTTCATCGGCTTTTGCGGCTGGGCTGATTCGGTGAACTCTAGGCCGTTTGTTTCTGGCTTCTGTCGATGGGTCGACGAGTGGATGACACCGGCGAAGTCATTGAGGGCGATGCGAAATGATTAGCGTCGATAACCTGCTTGCCGCCGCAAATGATCATCAAGTAAAAGTCTTGCGCCTGCTCCAACCGCAGGGCGAGCCTGACATCATCGAATGCGACGGCAGGCTGTACGTACCCGACAAAGAGTGCGAGTTCATCCCTGAGGAATTCGAAACCCGTTGGGACGATGAAAACCAGTGCTTGCGGATTGAGAAGCCTTCCGATGATTGCGGTTGCTTCACGTGCTCTGTATGCGGGGAAGAGCTGAAGTTCGACTGGAACGGCGCATACAGCTGGTTTGATCCCGAATACCCGTACAAGCCAATCGGATTGAAATTCTGCCCTGGATGCCGAGCAAGGGTTCTATTCCCGCATCCATGGCTTGATAAGGAGGTAGACAGATGATCTGCATCGTTGGGACTAGGGGAAGCGGCAAGACGGCTGAGCTTTTAAAGTTCTCCGCTGATTCTGGCATCCCTATTGCCGTTCATGATTCAAACAGGGCAACCAGCCTCCACATGCTCATGGATATGCTCGATATCGATGCGCCCGATCCGGTTGTCATCGGTAACGGCGTTTATGGAGGACGTCCATCCTGCTCTTTGGCGATGGAGCGCGGAAAAGACGGTTTGGCTCCGGTTCTTGTTGATGGTCTGGAATCCTTTTTCGGCGCTATGGGATTACGTGCCGATGTGGTGACCGTCAACGCCGATGCTCTGAATATCGATTTCGAGCTGGCTGCAAAAGCAAATCCAAGTCTGCTCAATTACCTCCGTTACCGTCGGGAAATTAGGAAAGGCGGCACGAAATGAGCGCCTACGTTAAGCGAGTCGGCGATCTGACCGAGCCTGTTGAGCTTAGCGCTTCGCAGGTTGCCGAGAAGATGACCTCGACGGTCGATTCTGAGTTCGACCCTGTGACCAAGCCTTCGCATTACGCGGGGCACACCGGCATCGACTGCAAGACGGCGGTGGAGTCGATGCTTGGAACCGAAGCGTACGTGTCTCATATGCAGGCATTCGTGTTCGAGTACATCTGGCGATGGCGTTACAAGAACGGCATCGAAGACATCAAGAAGGCACGCGAGTGTATCGACAACATGATTCGCGCGATTGAGGGTGATGGGAAATGACCACCGTGAAGCTCAACTTCGAGCTGGAGGACAAAGAGCACAACGTCAAGATAGCTGATGTCGAGGAAGCGGCCAAGCGGTTCACGACCTCGCTGCTCTTCCTGATTCACGCGTTCGGCGTCAATGGCGTGTCGGTGAAGATCGTGAGGGATGACGGCGATGAGTAGGTACGGGAAGTTCCATGTCCTGGATAACCTCTGCACGGTCTCCCAAGACATGAGCAGGCGCATCCTGACGTGCGAGCGCCGTGGTC